>Ga0316201_10005081_pt1 | contig 10062 bp, 11 predicted proteins | sample CS6wburrow_MG_FD_204516 | JGI IMG/M metagenome (GOLD analysis project Ga0316201, IMG submission 204516) | Coastal sediment microbial communities from Delaware Bay, Delaware, United States - CS-6 worm burrow | ecosystem: Environmental > Aquatic > Marine > Coastal > Sediment | place: USA...
AACGCCATTTTTAAATCTGACGAGGTTTTGATAGCTCCTTTTTCCCGCTCCTCAATAATGACTTTAGCCATGGCATCTGCGTTTCGTAATTCCCCATACTGGTAAAGAACTGTGCGCAGCCGCCGGTGGTCGTATGAATTGATTACCTCATAAGCCGATAGTTCATTTCTCTTTGACATCCTCATGTCCAAATCGGCCTCAAAACGTGTTGAAAATCCACGTTCAGCGCTGTCGAACTGATGCGAGGAAACGCCAAAATCGGCCAGAATACCATCTACTTTCCGTATGCCATAGAACTTTAAAAATTGACCGACATACCTAAAATTTTCATTGATCAGCGTAAATCGGTCGTCTTGCAAACTATTCTCCAGTGCTTCCTCATCCTGGTCAAATGCTATCAATTTCCCTTCGGGTCCCAGTTGTTCTAAAATCTCCCGGGAATGTCCGCCACCTCCAAAAGTCACATCCACATAGATGCCATTTTCTTTAATACGGAGACCTGCAACAGACTCCTTAAGCAGTACCGGATTATGATACTTCATCACCATCTTCGCCCATTACTTCTTCGGCTAACTCCGCAAAGTTCTCAGCCGTTTCATCCAACACTTTTTCATAACTATTCTTATCCCAAATCTCAATAATATTAATAGCCGAACTCAACACCACTTCTTTGGTAATACCTGCTATGGCTATCAGGTTCTTAGGAATTAAAAGCCGGCCAGTAGCATCGATCTCCACAGGCCTGACCCCGGCAGAAAACCTCCTGATAAAATCGTTGTTCTTTTTCTTGAAGCGGTTCTTCCGGTTCATCTTCTGCATTAACAAATCCCACTCCTCCATTGGATACAATTCCAAACACGGCTGAAATACGGAGCGCTTTATCACAAAGCCCTTGTTAATAACAGGTGCCATTTGGTTCTTTAAGGTAACAGGTATCATTACCCGTCCTTTGACATCTGCCTTACAATCGTATGTACCAATGAAATTTATCACCTAGATTTGGTTGGTCTATTGTTTATAAACTCAAATATATAGAAATTATTACCACTATTTACCACAAATTACCACTTTATTGATAAAAATTGCATCTTTTTGGTAATGTGAGCCCAAATATTCTCGAAAATGTTCGATTAGGTTTCCGGCCATAAGGCCCTATACAAAACGGTTTCGGTAGATCTAAAATGTATGCGCTTTGCTTAAATTAATAGCGGCATAATATGGAAATGCCTATATTTGCCCACTGACAACAGAAGCTGTCTTGCATGGAGGATAATATAATAACCGACGGTAAATACCGATACATTGAAGTGGGTGAAGGAACCCCAATGATTATCCTGCACGGGCTTATGGGAGGGCTCAGCAACTTCCATGGCGTGACCAGCTATTTTCCGAAAAAAGGGTATAAGGTTCTTGTTCCTGAACTTCCTATTTATGGGATGCCAATGTTAAAGACCACCGTTAAAAATTTTGCAGATTTTTTAGAACGGTTTATTGAATATAAAGGCTTGAAAGATGTAATTCTCCTGGGTAATTCCCTGGGAGGCCATATTGGCTTGTTGCATACCAAGCTATACCCTAAAATGGTAAAGGCACTGGTGATTACCGGAAGCTCAGGGCTCTATGAAAGTGCCATGGGAGATGGGTATCCAAAACGGGGTGATTATGAATTCATTAAAAAGAAAGCGCAGGATGTCTTCTATGACCCGGCCGTAGCTACCAAAGAAATTGTGGACGAGGTTTTTGCTACCGTTAATGACCGAATGAAGTTGGTAAAAACCCTGGCCATTGCAAAAAGTGCTATCCGACATAATATGTCAAAAGACCTGCCACATATGTTTACACCAACATGTATTATTTGGGGCGAAAATGATTCGGTTACTCCACCTAACGTTGCTAAGGAATTTCACCAACTATTACCAGATGCAGATTTGTTCTGGATAGAAAAATGTGGGCATGCCCCAATGATGGAACATCCGAATGAATTTAATACCGTCCTGGAAAACTGGCTAAAGAAACGGAACTTTTAAGTAAAGGAATTCATGAAAATAAAGTCGGCCGACTTTGTCGTAAGCAATTCCAATGTTGCTCAATGCCCTACGGAACCAATCCCCGAGTACGCTTTTATTGGGCGTTCTAATGTGGGTAAGTCCTCCCTTATAAATATGCTCACGGCACGCAAGAACCTGGCAAAAATTTCAGGTAGACCGGGGAAAACGCAACTTATCAATCATTTTAAGATCAATAATAACTGGTTTCTGGTAGACTTACCCGGATATGGGTATGCACGTGTCTCCAAAAAGGACAAAAAAACGTTCCAGAAGTATATTAAAGATTATTTTTTAACTCGGAGTCAATTACTTAGTGCTTTTGTGCTGATAGACATACGTCATGAACCCCAACCCATTGATTTGAAGTTTATGCAATGGCTGGGAGAACATGAGATTCCATTTTCAATCATTTTTACCAAAGCCGATAAACTCAAACCCAATGCAATTAAAAGGCAGGTGGAAGCGTATTTAAAAATACTTACTGAAGAGGTTTGGGAGGAGGCGCCAAATCATTTTATAACCTCATCCCTGCGGCATACGGGAAGAGATGAAATTCTCGACTATATCGATGCCATCAATAAAGAATACTATCAACAAAAAGGCCTGTAGCTAAGAACGATCCAAGCTTGCTGTTTTCTCATTAGGGTGTTTCCTTTGGGGCTGTTCTCTCCCCGATGACAGAAATAAGTTCCTGGGAGGATGTTAATTCATTCAGTTCAGTGGTATTAACCAATATATCCAGGTCATATTCTGTTTCCAATAAGATAATCGGATAGGTGTATTTAGGAATAAATTTAGACGCATATTCTTTTTGGAATTCATCCCTGTGCAAAAACACCATTTCTAAATCACTGTTCATTCGAAATTTCTTCCATAGCCGATCCTCTGTAAATACCCCATATGTAAGATCGCATAAATTACATTGATAGGTTCCTGGACTCAATATTTTATGGGCGCCATCCAGTAACGCAGTTTGCACTCCTGAGTTGGCATTGTAGATAAAAACTATCTTTTTGAACTTGTTTTTATTCATAATTTATGTGCCGTTTTAATTGAATTTCCCTACCACATCCTCATTTACGTTTAGACGATAAAACGGCAGGTAACTTACAGCAATTTTCTTAAATAAAGCCTTGTAAATGAACATCATGAATTCTGAATATTATGATCACACCGGGCCAAATACTATTTACGGAAGTTCGGATCTGTAGTTTAATTAAGAACTGAGGTGTTTTTTTACAAGTCCAGTTTTTCTGCAAAGTAATCACAGAAATCTTTCATGGTAGCGGTCATCTTTTCATCCTTGGTAGCTTTCATAAAGGTATCGGATAGTGCCACCAGGGTTTGATGGAAGAAGATCTTCATTTCATCTACCGGCATATCCTTGGTCCAAACATCGATTTTTAATGATTCCCGGTTCTTACTGTCCCAAACAGATAATAGCATCGCCTTGGCTTCCTCGTTCCTGATGCCTCCATCTTCTGCGGACCACGTCAATTTTTCGGGCACCCTATTTTCATCCAATGCAATCGTTAAGGTAATTTCAGAGGTTTCTAATTTAGCCATGTATTTATTTCTTCGGTTTGTAATTTGCATTTTTGAAGATCATCTCTGCAGGGAGCTCCAGTAATTCCTGAACGGGCACTTCGTTCTTTGCCATAAAAGCCCGCACTATTTGCCATCCCATGTATCTGCCCAAACGTCCCGGCGATTCATTGTCTAATTCCAACCTGAATTTGGAAAATGGTGCTGGATCCAAAAATCGTGGCCCCAGCTTAGTATCGGTGTTGTAGAGTAATTCCCGTTCAATAAAATAACGCCAAATCTGCTCCTCATTTGCCCGGGCCCATTCCAATTCTTCTTTGGTATAGCCAATTTTTTGCTCGTCTGTCTGCCAGGAAAGCAGCAAATCCTTTAAATATAATTCCTTGCCATAATAGATCATTTGGGCCAGGAATGACCTTTCAGTAGGATATCGCAATACTTTTTTAGAAAAGGCACTTACAATGTCGCTTTCCAGGTATTTTTTGTCGAGGCCCTTTGCAATGTAGCGCTCAATTCCGGAATAAAAGCGGTGATCCAGCCCCAAATAATTATCTACTCCAATGAGCAACAAGGAATCGGTCAGGATTATTCGGTTTTCGTAATCCACATCTGTCGTCACCGTAATAATGACCGGTACGCGATACTTCGGAAAGTAATATTTAATATGCTTAAAAAGCAATGCCAGATCATCGGATTCTTTTTCAAAATTGGTGAATGCACTATCTACAGCGCTTCTTAATTCTAATTGAATTGTATCCTGTAATTTGGCTATCCAAACGCTATCCGGGTATTGCTCCGGGAAAAAATAAGGATACTTTTCCTTTATAGACGAAAGTTGATTAGGTGTGGTCTGGGCAAACTCACGGTCGAAACGGCGAATCTCCAGTTCCATCGGAAGGGTGGAGATTTCGTCCGGTACTTTTTGTTCTTTTTTACAACTACCAGCCAACAAAAGAACTAACAAAACACAAATTCCCTGTCTGTACATATAAAGTAATCTTTTATCTATTTTAATATTAAGCTTCCAGGGGTTATTTTTACGGGACCAAAGTTACATTATTTCAATCTAAATACAACGGAACATGCAAACAGATAAAGTAGTTGCTCACATTGTGGAATGGCTTACCGACTACGCCATTAATGCCAAGATGAAGGGGTTTGTGATCGGGGTTTCCGGTGGAATAGATTCGGCGGTTACTTCTGCCCTGTGTGCCCGTACCGGCCTGGATCTGCTTTGTGTGGAAATGCCCATTCACCAATCCGAAAACCAGGTATCCAGGGCTTCGAATCATATCGCCTGGTTGCAGAAAAACTATCCGAATGTAAGCAGACAACCTGTAAACCTTACACCCATCTTCGACCAATTTGTGGCTGCGTTGCCAAAAGTAGACAATGAAGATGAGCGGCGTATGTCGCTTGCCAATACGCGGGCCAGGTTACGGATGACCACTTTATATTACTTTGCTGCCCTACTGAAATACCTGGTTGCAGGGACCGGAAATAAGGTAGAAGATTTTGGGATTGGGTTCTATACCAAATACGGCGATGGAGGCGTGGACTTAAGCCCTATTGCCGACCTGCTAAAGACAGAAGTATATGAATTGGGCTCGCATCTAGGGGTTCACGAAGACATTCTCATGGCACCTCCCACAGACGGCTTGTGGGGAGATGACCGAACCGATGAGGACCAAATAGGCGCATCATATCCCGAATTGGAATGGGCTATGGAGATGGAAGCACAGGGAAAGACGGTAAAAGACTTCGAAAACAGAGAGGAAGAAGTATATATGATTTACAAGAAGTATAATACTGCTAATCGTCATAAGATGATTCCTATACCCATTTGTAAGATTCCTGATACACTAAAACAACCTCTTACCTAATAATCAGGTATTTAAGACGAATAGTTGGCGGCAAATTGTAGAAAAACCATAAAAATATTACAGTTTTGCAATAGATATTAGATATTAAAACCTTACATTGCATGCTAGGGTTGTGCGCTTAATCACCGCAAAATATTTAGAAAAAACCAACAATGATTAAAATTTTTATTGCCGACAATCATCCTATTGTCCGTTTGGGAATTAAAGAAGTCCTGAACACTGTCCCTGATTTTGAAGTCATCGGTGATGTATCTACCACCTCCGAATTATTCAATTCTTTAACTAAAAATATTCCGGATGTTGTGATACTCGAAATGGATATTCCTGAAATTAATGGAATAGCTTCCTTGAGAAAAATAAAAAAAGAATACCCGGATATTAAAGTCCTTATTTACAGTGGCCAGTCCGAAGACGTGTATGCACTAAGTACCATACGCGCGGGTGCTTTTGGATATCTTTCCAAAACTTCCGAATTAGATTACATTATTAGTGCCGTTAAAAAAGTAAGCCAGGGTAAAATGTTTATTACTAACGAACTTGCTCAGCGTTTGGCATTCGATGAAGGCACACAGAAACAACGAAGATTCTTTAGAAAACTTTCAACGCGTGAAGTAGAAGTATTAAAATTACTGGCCAGTGGTAAACGTAATAAAGATGTGGCAGAAGGATTAAATCTGAATGAAAAAACAGTAAGTACCTACAAGTCGCGTTTAATGAAAAAATTAAATGTAGATAATTTGGTAGATTTGCTTCAACAAGCAAAAGCACTGGAATTATACTAATAATCAACTACTTAAATATAAAAACCCTCTGATGTATTCAAGGGGTTTTTTAATCAGCAATATTTCTATTTCAGACTATTTTTTTCGGATTATGAAAGCACCCTATTTAATTTGTTATTCAACAATTTGTTGAGTTGCAGGTAATTTACGATTTCTTCCAATGTTTCTCTATTATCGACAGTTGCGTCTTCCGTATTTTTTTGCAAAGAGTTAATTCGTTTTTTAATAAGATAGCATCGAAGTGTTAAGATCGTTTCGCTAACCAATTGGGAAATTGATGTTTCCTTATCCTTTGGGTAAATATCTTTACTTTCCCAATTATGCAATGCGTATTTCTCCTCTTCCATCAAAATAGATGAGATGTCCTTTACCATTTCCTGATCTATTTCATTCAAAAATGTGGTGATGGTAAAGTCCTCTTTCTCATGCAGCGCCTCAATTAGCCTGTAATAAATATTTCTGAATTGCTCGTGGGTCATTTCGATCTCATCTTCCTGTAGATCCAGATAAATTTTTTCATACACCTTGGCTTCAATATTTTCAGGTTCTAAAACCAATTCACCGTCATCGTTCTCTTTTAGCAAAAGATCTTCGAACTGCTGTTGTTCATTCCCGTATAATAAGAGAATCTCAATAATTTTTCGTTCCAGCTCATATTGCACATCTACCCTGGCCGGATCTTTCTTGTCCTTTACAACTTCAAAGGCCTTTTGTGAAACCCTGGCTTGTTTGGTAGCATCTGAATATGCTTTTTTACTCATTTGTGCCAGGGTGTTGAACAAGACCTCTTCCGAAATGTTCATGATTGCCGCACATTCCTGTAAATAGATCTCCCTCTTTATACGGTCCGGGATCTTGGAAATACTGCTCACTATTTCACGTACCGTTTCGGCCTTTTTTATAGGGTCATTCGCCGAGTCGGCAGCAAGCAGTGAGGTTTTAAATTGTATGAAATCCTTGGACTGTTCCTTCAGGTACAATACAACCTCTTCATACGCATTGTTCTTAGCAAAACTATCCGGGTCCTCGCCTTCAGGAAACGTACAAACCTTAACATTCATCCCCTGTTCCAGGATAAGGTCGATACCGCGGAGCGATGCTCTCAATCCGGCTGCATCCCCATCGAATAAGACGGTAATATTTTGTGTGAGTCGGTTTATCAAACGAATTTGCTCCGGGGTCAGGGCTGTACCACTGGAAGCTACCACATTGTGGATCCCTCTTTGGTGCAATTGAATAACATCGGTATACCCTTCCACCAGATAACAATTATCTTCTTTGGCAATGGCTTGTTTGGCAAAGTAAATTCCATAAAGTACTTTGCTTTTATGGTAGATCTCACTTTCGGGTGAGTTTACATATTTAGCTGCCTTTTTATCATTGGTAAGGATTCGCCCGCCAAAACCCAATATCCGTCCACTCAAAGAATGGATCGGAAAAAGCACCCGGCCTTTAAAGCGATCAAATTTTTTACTTTCGCCTGGCCGTATGGGATCTTCTTTCACAATAGACAGGCCCGTTTTCTTTAAGAACTCCAGTTTATACCCTTTCTGCAGGGCGTGGTTGGTAAAAGCATCCCATTGATCTAACCCATAACCCAATCCAAATTTGCGTATGGTTTCTTCCGTAAAGCCACGTTCCTTAAAATAACTAAGCCCAATGGCCTTTCCCGGTTCCGTATTCCAAAGCACTTCCGAAAAATAGTGTTGTGCAAATTCCGAGACCAGGTACAAACTTTCGCGTTCATTGGCTTGTTCCTTCTGCTCGTTTGTCTGTTCTGTTTCTTCAACCTCTATCTGATATTTCTTGGCCAAATACTTAATGGCCTCAGGGTAGGTAAAATGTTCGTGCTCCATTAAAAAGGCAACTACATTGCCTCCCTTGCCACTACTAAAATCCTTCCAAATTTGTTTCACAGGAGAAACCATAAAACTGGGAGAGCGTTCGTCCGTGAACGGACTCAATCCTTTGAAGTTGGAGCCGGACTTTTTTAGGTTCACAAAATCACCGATCACCTCTTCTACGCGAGCTGTTTCATATACCTGGTCAATGGTGGATCTTGCTATCAAAACTGAAGTTTAATGGAACAGTAAAAATACACAAACAGGGACTGTTTAAAAAACAAATCCCTGTTTTCCGAAATATATTTTCTTGAACTCTGATCTTCTTATAGAAAGGCTAAATTTCGATTAATTCAGATCGAAGCGCAGGCCAAAGGAAATATTGCGTTGTTCTATGGTAGCATCTTTAAACAATGGGTTAAGGTCGTATTTGGCATATAGCAATACTCCATCGATTCCCATATAGGCACTCAGTCCATAAACCAAATCATTGGTATTATAACCGCGTTTTAGTTTGTCCTTAACGCGTTCCCCGTTTCTGTCGTACTTTAATTTTTGTCGGGTTCCTATATTAAATCCTCCATAGCCTCCTATCCCCAGCCTGAATTGATTTCTTAAGGAATACCTCATTTTGGTCTCGGATTCGGTGCGTTTAGAAGGACCAAATTCCAGGTATACCGGAAATACTAAATTATCCATTCTAAGTTTTGACTTTCTTAAGTCAACATCGAATTCCTCTAAAGTGGTTTCAGATCCATCGGCGGTAAAATATTGATTGTCTTTGGGTTGCAATCCGTTAAACTGAAATGAAAATCCATACCCTAATCGCATAAAATTAGAATTCTTAAATACCCGGGTTCGCCAGCCGGCCCCTATTTCAAAGAAGCGGCTCCCGACCAATTCATAAGGGGAATCATTTAAGGATTGCCCATCGATTATTGTGTTGTTTATCCCAAAAGCTATTACCAAATCCGAATAGGTACGACGGTCATAGATAGGCGGAGGTTCCTCTTCATTATCCCAATATTTTACGCCAAATACTCTGCCATTATCCGTATCCTTTGCACCAAAACCTATCTGAATCCTAGTTTTATATGGCAAAGTATCTTGCTCTATTTGTGATCCCTGGTTTCTTTCTATCAATGCAATATTGTTATCAATAATGGCCAACATATTCTCGATGTTCAAAGCCCTTTTTCTGGCCGCCTCTTCTTTTAAAGATTTTGCTTCTTCCTGGGATATTTCACCATTTTTTAAACGTTGAACGATTACCTCCACTTCTTTTTTTAAGGCTTCTTTCTCTAGTTGGGTTACCTGTTCTTTTTTAGCCTTTAGTGCTTCTACCTCCTTTTTATAGTCCTCCTGGGCCACCAGAAACTGAACCATAAAACTTACTAAAAATAATACGGTGTACTTGCTTAATGTTGTCATTGAATTCTTTTTTTGATTAATGATTGATGAATAAACGCTTCCTGCCCTCGATTAGCCATACGAGAAACTAATAAACTTTTAATTTTTTATAATTAGTTGTTACGATACGCTACTGCCGTCCTTACCTTTAGGTAGCCATCTTTAAGTTTTTCGAACAATTGATCTCTTAAGGAAATATTTAGTTCCTCTTCAACCTCCGAAAGCAAGGCCATAGCATCCACGGAATTGCCGGCTCTGATTATCTGTTCGGAAAACAGTTCCATTTGTGCTTGTCTTAATAAAGAGTCTATGGCTACTTCATCTACCGTCCCGTTCATTTGTTCCATGGCATTTACTTTGGCAACCACTTCCGCTATTTTATCCCCGATGCCTGCAGTTTCTGGATAATCTGTCAAAATCGTCTCCTTTTGTTCTAATATTACCTCGTCGTTTTTGACGATAAATTGATCGCTTTCTTTCGCCTCCTTTAGTAGTACATCAACTTCCTTTTTTGCAGGGGTAAAATCCCCCACTTTAGGTGTTTCCTTAACTA
>Ga0316201_10005082_pt1 | contig 10061 bp, 9 predicted proteins | sample CS6wburrow_MG_FD_204516 | JGI IMG/M metagenome (GOLD analysis project Ga0316201, IMG submission 204516) | Coastal sediment microbial communities from Delaware Bay, Delaware, United States - CS-6 worm burrow | ecosystem: Environmental > Aquatic > Marine > Coastal > Sediment | place: USA: Delaware...
GTCGGCTTGGGCGATTCAATGGAACGCGCGAAGGCGATGCTGCGTATTGAACCGGTCAAGCTAATGGCGCTCGGGTTACTGGTGGCCGTCGTCAGCGGGATGCCCGGCATGTTGCGTGGCGCGCCCTTTCTGACGGGCGAGTGGTTGCCCGGATTCTCATTGCCCTTACTTGGGAAAGTGCACCTAGGCACACCGCTGGTTTTTGATATTGGCGTCTATATGGTGGTGATCGGCTTTGCCCTGCATACTACGTTCAGCCTAGCGCAACTGTCCGACACTCAAACAGAAGGAGGCGACGAATAATGGAAAACCTGATCGCAGTTTTGGTGGGCGTGCTCTTTGCCACTGGTAGCTATTGCTTGATGCGTCGCAGCATCGTGAAGCTGGTAATCGGAGTGGTGCTTATTTCTCAAGGTGCCAACTTGTTGGTCTTTACCTCCGGCGGCTTGCTGTCCGGACGCCCTGCGTTTGTGCCTGCGGATGGTGTCATGACGCCCGGATCTTTCGGCGACCCGCTGCCGCAAGCGATGGTCTTGACCGCAATCGTGATCGGTTTCGGCCTGACTGCCTTTTTGTTGGCACTCGTCACCCGTGCTCACGAAGCCGTGGGCGACGACGATATTAACGCTTTTAACAACACGGATACGTGAACGAATACAGCTTACTTCTACCTTTACTGTTGCCGCTGGTCGGGGCTCTCGCGCTCCTGCTCGGGCATCGCTCGCTGTATTGGCAACGGGTGGGTGGGGTGCTATTTGCCAGTGCTACCTTCGCGTTATCGCTCTATCTCGTTTATGTGGTCGATCAATTTGACTACGTGGTGATCCAGTTGGGTAACTGGGAAGCGCCGTTCGGGATTACTCTAGTGGCGGATCGATTCAGTGCGATCATGGTGGCTGTCTCCTCATTTATGGGCGCAGCGGTGGCAGTCTATGCGCTCAATGAAATCGATGAAGCGCGATTGAAGAAATTTTTCTTCCCGCTCTACCTGATTCTTATTTTTGGCGTGAATGGTGCGTTCCTCACGGGCGACTTGTTCAATCTCTTCGTCTGGTTTGAGATCATGTTGATCGCTTCCTTCGTCCTGATCTCCATGGGTGGCGAGAAGGGCGAATTGGAAGGCGGCCTCAAGTATGTCTGTTTGAATTTGCTCTCGTCCGTTATGTTTCTCGCGGGCGCAGGTATCATCTACGGTAAGACGGGCACGCTGAATATGGCGGACATCGCGCAGAGTCTGAGCAGTTCGCCCGACGCGAATTGGGCGATCAGCAGCTCGATGCTCTTGCTGGTGTCCTTTGGTTTGAAGGCAGGTATTTTTCCGTTCTTCTTTTGGTTGCCGGCGTCCTACCACACCCCGCCGTCTGCGGTCTCGGCTGTCTTTGCCGGTTTGTTGACTAAGGTCGGTGTTTATGCGCTTTTCCGCGCCTACACCCTGATGTTTGTGCCAATCTTCCCGGAGGTGCAGAATCTGATTTTAGTGCTGGCGGTGCTTACCATGGTGACGGGGGTTTTCGGCGCGGCCTCGCACTTTGATATGCGGCGGATTCTTTCCTTTCACATTGTGAGCCAGATCGGCTACATGATTCTGGGATTGGCCTTTATGACGCCTTTAGCCTTGGCCGCCGCGATCTTTTACCTCGTCCACCACATTATCGTGAAGACGAATCTCTTCCTCGTGAGCGGGGTCGTCATCCGCCTCAAGGGTAGCTGCGATCTCGCCAAAGTGGGGGGGCTCTGTAAGTCCGCTCCCTGGCTGGCTTTCCTTTTCTTTATTCCGGCTTTCTCGCTGGGTGGTATTCCTCCACTGTCCGGGTTTTGGGCTAAGTTCGCCTTGGTCAAGGCCGGTCTCGAAATTGAGAGTTGGTTTGCCGTGACGGCTGCTCTGCTGGTCGGTGTGTTGACGCTCTACTCGATGACAAAAATCTGGGGCGAAGCTTTCTGGAAAAAACAGCCCGAAGATGTGGACGCGCAACCTCTTCCGAATCCTGTCGGCAGCTTGCGCTGGATGGTCGCGCCGATTGCGGTGCTTGCGCTCTCGACTGTGTTGATCGGTCTCTTCGGCGAGCCACTCTTTAGTTATTCCGAGCGTGCCGCCGCGCAGCTGCTCGATCCGCAGGGATACATCTCTGCCGTGCTGCAAACTGAAGTGGAGGTGCTGCCATGATGCGTGTGATTCATTTTATCGGCTTCATTCTTTTCTACATCACGGAGGTACTGAAATCGAATCTGCGGGTGGCGCACGATGTGTTGACGCCGACACACAGGATGGATCCCGCAATCATCGCGGTCGATGTATCTGGCATGACAGATCGCCAGCTGTTGTTTATGGCCAACTTTATTACGATGACGCCAGGCACGCTGGGTCTCTGTTTCTCGGAAGCGAAAGACACGCTCTATATCCACGCGATGTATCTCGATGGCGATGTGGCCGCATTGAGCGCCGAATTATCCAACACCTACGGAAAGCGAGTGCGCCATGTATTTTGAAGAACTAGGCATGCCTATCGCACTGGCGACTTTGATCGGCTCGATCTTACTGGTGGCGGCGGTTGCGATGGCTCTTTGGCGTATCGTGCGTGGGCCGACAGCTTTTGACCGCGTGGTCGCTCTGGATTTGATCGGCGGCATTTGCCTCTGTGTGATTGTGATGTTTGCGATCCACTTCGATCAGCAAGTGTTGTTGGACGCGGCCTTTGTCATCGCACTGGTCAGCTTTATCGGGACGGTGGCTTTTGCACGTTTTCTAGCTAAAGGAGGTGGCGAGTGAGTTGGATCGTAGCTATTTTATTGGTAGGTGGTGCCTTTTTTGCCTTTGTTGCGGCGCTTGGGGTGATTCGTTTTCCCGACTTGTATACCCGCATTCATGCGGCAACCAAAGCGGGTGCTTTCGGGGCAACGCTGCTCTTGCTTGCGGCCGCAATCCACTTTGGGAGCGTGCGTGCGATTGTTACCGCTAGTTTTATTATAATATTCTTTTATCTCACAGCCCCTGTGGCTGCGCAGACAGTCGGCCAAGCCGCCTATCGTCGCGGTGTACCTTTATGGTCGAAAACCGGCCGCGACCAGTTGGCTGAAGACGAAGCTAAAGAGCCAAAAAGCTGAACTACGTAATTTTAGCTGGCGTAAAATGGCTTGCCTAGTTGTTCGACTGGCATTGTTTCTGGTGGCGATGAAATCGATTACTGCAGCGCACTTTTTTCGCTTTTTACTCATTACTGTGAGCTTTTTGGCTGCGAGTCAGCTGTTCGCCGGCGGGGGAGGTGGTTCTTCGCATGGTGGAGACATTGTATTTCCGATACCTGAGACGACTTACATGGAAATGGAGGCGCATCATGTGGAGGAGTTAGGGCATGAACTTGGACTCATTGAGCGGTTAAAGATCCGCGCAGCGGCAGATCCGATTAATTTGATTGCGACTTTATTATTTTTCGGGGCCATTATCCACACTTTTGCGGCAAGCAGCTTTTTGAAGCTCGCTCATAAATACGAGCACGAGCACCAAGAAGAGGTAAAGCATGATCCAAAACGGTATGTGGATAATAAAGACCCAGTTAGTTTCAAGGCCACGCTGTTTCACTTCCTCGGAGAGATCGAAGCAATTTTTGGTATATGGCTCGCTCCTCTGCTATTGATTATTACACTCGAGCATGGTTGGGACTCTGCTACGCACTACATTGATACGCGTAATTACGTCGAACCCATCTTCGTTGTTATTATTATGGCGATGGCCGCTTCAAGGCCGATTGTGGCTTTCGCCGAGCGGTCTCTCAGCTTCGTCGCAAGTATTGGTAACAATACTCCAGCTGCATGGTGGCTTTCGATTTTGATTATCGCTCCACTACTGGGATCTTTCATCACCGAGCCGGCTGCGATGACGATCGCTGCCATGCTGCTGGCTCATCAGTTTTACCGTTATAGTCCGTCCACAAACTTCAAATATGCCACCATCGGCCTACTCTTCGTGAATATCTCGGTAGGCGGAACATTGACACACTTTGCCGCACCTCCCGTGCTAATGGTTGCGAGTAAGTGGGAGTGGGATATGCCCTTCATGTTTGAGCATTTTGGCTGGCGGGCGATTGTCGGTATCTTGATTGCGACTTCGATTTACTTCTTTGTGTTTCGAAAAAGTTTTGCGGCACTTAAAGAAAAAGCCGCTGCCATTGCGGCCGATGCGACTGCCGATGAGGAAGAGCCTGCGCCGTTGTGGATTATTGTCGTTCACCTTTTCTTTCTCGCTTGGACTGTCTTCACCCTGCATCACCCCGCACTCTTTATCGGTGGTTTTCTTATCTTCATAGCATTTACGGTCGCGACGGATCATCACCAATATGCGATTGTTTTGAAAGGCCCCTTACTTGTTGGTTTCTTTCTTGCGGGGTTGGTGACGCACGGTGGCTTGCAGGGGTGGTGGATCGCTCCTGTGCTAACTTCTTTGGGCGAGGTGCCTCTCTTTCTTGGAGCCACCATCTTGACTGCTTTTAATGACAATGCGGCGATTACTTTCCTCGCATCGCAAGTTCCGGCTTTCGATCATCATTTGGCGGTTGATGTCCCACGAGCTATCGCGCTCGAATATGCAGTTGTAGCCGGCGCGGTCTGCGGTGGTGGTTTAACCGTCATTGCCAATGCGCCTAATCCTGCCGGCCAAAGTATCCTTAGTAAATATTTTGAAAATGGTGTGTCTCCGCCGAAGCTTCTGTTGGGTGCGCTCTTTCCGACCATCGTGATGTGCTGCATTTTTATTCTGCTGCCGCACTAAAGGTAGTTTTTCAAACGCTGCTTTAAGGTAGCATTCTTTGGCGTACCCCTTCGGATGGAAGAGGGCATGCTCCCTTCGGGAATAGTTTGAGCCGGTGCCTTGCGATGAAAGCATAGACTGTATCACGCAGCCCTTTGGGGATCCATAAGGCGATCTTCGCGCAGAAGCGCCAACGGCTTTTGATGTCGATAAGTGCGTAAAGGACGGCGTCTGACTGCAAGTATAGGTCTGGCGTGCCGATTTTTTTATAAACTGCAGTAGAAAGCGCTTGGCGAAGTTTAAGGGGCAACAGTGCCTCGGCTGTGGTACCTTGGAGTGGGGCGTAATACAAATAATCACTTCGGTCGCGTCGCATTAATGCCCGCACCGAACGACTGCACAGCCCACAATCGCCATCGAAAAATAAAATCGGTTTGTCGCTATAATCCACGAATACAACATGCCGAGGTTGGCGTTGCTTGTCGAATACATGCTTGAATTTAGAGCTTCCGCTTGCGCCCGGAGGTGTCCTCGCTTTCTCTGAGGAGTGGAATTTAAACTAAAGAGCGACTATGCCCCTGAGGGCGATCAGCCGGCCGCGATTCAATCGCTGGTCGAGTCACTCCGCGCCGGGAATCGCTATCAAACACTGCTCGGGGTGACGGGTTCGGGTAAAACGTTTTCGATGGCCAATGTCATTCAGAAGCTGCAACGCCCCGCACTGATTATTTCCCACAACAAAACTCTGGCGGCTCAACTCTACTCGGAGTTTAAGGCCTTCTTTCCTGAGAACGCGGTCGAGTATTTCGTGAGTTATTATGACTATTATCAGCCGGAGGCCTACATTCCGCAGACCGATACCTACATTGAGAAAGACTCCTCGATTAATGAAGAGATTGAGCGGTTGCGCATTGCTGCCTCTTCTTCATTGATCAGTCGAAACGACGTGATCGTTATCGCCAGCGTTTCTTGTATTTATGGCCTTGGCTCGCCGGAGGATTTTAAGGAAATGATGCTGCCCTTAAAAGCGGGCATGGAAATTTCCCGCGACGACTTTCTCGAAAGCTTGGTCACGATTCTTTACAATAGGAATGACGTTGAATTCAAGCGGGGCACCTTCCGGGTGCGCGGCGATGTGGTTGATATCTATCCCGCTTATATGGAGAGCGCGATTCGAGTTGAATTTTGGGGCGACGAACTCGAAAGCATTCGTGAGCTGGATCCATTGACCGGAAGTACGGGCGCGACTTTGGAGATGTTTAATTTGTATCCGGCCACTCAATACGTGACTCCGAAAAATAAGATCGAGGGCGCGATTAAAGATATCCGAAAGGAACTGGATGAGCGCGTCGCTTATTTTGAGTCAGAAAACAAGCTGATCGAGGCGCAACGTATCCGTATGCGGACAGAGTATGATATCGAGCTCCTCCAAGAGATGGGCTTTTGCACGGGAATTGAGAACTACTCCCGCTACCTTTCTGGTCGTAAGCCGGGGGAGCGTCCTTTCTGCCTGATTGATTTCTTCCCCGATGATTTCATGGTTTTTATAGACGAGAGCCACGTCACTTTGCCGCAGGTGCGCGCGATGTACAATGGTGACCGTGCTCGTAAGGAGCGTCTGGTGGAGTATGGCTTCCGTTTGCCCTCTGCGTTGGATAACCGTCCGCAAAAACTGGAGGAATTTGAGGAGATTACCGGGCAGACCATCTATGTATCCGCGACTCCGGCACCACATGAATTTGATGTTTCCTCGGTGATCGCCGAGCAGGTGATTCGGCCCACAGGCTTAGTCGATCCTGAGATGGAGATCCGTCCAATCAAAGGGCAAGTGGAAGATGTCATCGGCGAGGTCCGCATGGCCGCCGAAGCAGGCGAGCGGACGCTGATCACCACTTTGACCAAACGTATGTCTGAGGACTTGGCCGATTTCCTCCGCGAGGCGGGCCTGAATGTGGAATATCTCCATTCCGACATCGATGCGATTGAGCGCGTTGAAATTCTCCGCCGCTTGCGCAAAGGAGAATTCGATGTACTTGTCGGAGTCAACTTACTGCGCGAAGGACTCGATCTCCCAGAGGTTGCCCTTGTTGCCATTCTTGATGCGGATAAAGAGGGCTTTCTTCGTAGTGCGACCAGTCTCATCCAGACCGCGGGACGCGCTGCACGCCATGAAAAGGGCAGGGTGATTCTTTATGCGGACGTCATGACGAATTCCATTCAGAAGACTTTGGAGACGACCAGTTACCGCCGCGAAAAGCAACTCGCTTACAATGCGGAACACGGCATTACCCCGAGAGGGGTCAAACGAGGAATCGACGATAGTCTTCACGCGCCCGGCAAGCGCTACGATCAAGAGGACGAAGCACCGATAATTCTCGCTGAGTCGGATGACCGTGACGTGGCGGAAGTGATCGCCGAGATGGAAGGAGAGATGCTCGAAGCTGCCCGTAAGTTGGAGTTTGAAAAAGCGGCCATGATTCGCGACCAGATTGAGACACTGCAAAGCGGGAAGCACGGTGGCGGTTCCTCGGGCGGTGCGAAAGCGAAGCCGAAAAAGAAGCGCAAAGCAGTGTACAATGCAAAGGGCTTACCGAAGAAACGGCGTTGATCCGCAGTTAGAGCGAATCGTTCTTATTCGAAACTAAACGATCAGCTTCTAATCCTACTAAACATACAACGGCTGAGAATGAAGCGATTGAAATTGCTTCTACGGCTCAATGGGGACGAAGCGCACACCGATCATGTTGTAGTCGGCATAGGTGCCGGGAGTAAATCTCGCGTCTTTGGGCGGATTGAGCATGCGGCCTTCGACAATAATCGGAACTTCAACGGTTTGAAAATCGAGTGCAGAAATGCGGGCGCTGTAGGGGCCGTTATCGAGGTCTTGGAGCGGCATGAGGTTGCGGCCGAGTTTGAGTCGTTCAAAAGTATAGGCAATGGAGCCGTCGGGTGCGATGAACTCAATTTTCGCGTCGGGGCCGGTTTTGCCATAGTTGAGAAAGGCCAGGCTTTGCTCGTTCTCGTAGCGAATGCCGATGTGAACGACACCGGGTGACTTCTTTGTGGCGCGAGGACCCAGGTAGATAAAGAGGCTGCCGACAATCGCGGTGAGGATAAAGAGGCCAAGCGCAACATATTTGCCTTTGATGCCTTCGGATAGAGATTGAGTGGTCATGTGAAAAGTCTGCCTTTAAGTAAGTGGGAACCTTGCGCCTCGCTGATAAATGTGTCGATTCCTGAAAAGCCTTAATCGTAACCTACCTGCTTGAATTTCAATCATTATTGATAATTTGTGTCGATTCGTGGAATTCGTGGGCAAATGATTCTTACTGCTATGACCATTGATTCATCAACTGCATCCCAAGACCGCGCTGTCGTGTGCACGACAGCCGATCAGGATTGCGATGCGATGGATTTGCAGCTTTCGCGCTCTTGGTTGCGCATCGCAGTCGCGTGTGTGTTTGCAGGGCAGGGGATGGTATTTTCGTTGGCGATGAATATGACGCCGCCCCCTTTTGATTCGACGGCCTATTGGGTGCTACACGGGGGGCTGATTTTTTCCGCGCTGGTGGTGATGTTATTTCTCGGGGGACCGCTCTTTCGTTCGACATTCGGAATGTTAAAGGCACGGCGGTTTTCGATTGAGGGTTTGTTTACGCTTAGTTTGGTCGGAGCTTTTGTCGGGTCGTTGGTCAGCACATTGACGGGAGCGGGCGGAGTTTTTTACGAAGTGGTTTCGATCGTTATCGCGATCTACACGGTGGGTCGAATGTTAAGCGAGCGTTCACAGGCTAGGCTTGTCTTAGAAAGTGAGCGCCTGCGTGAACGCTATGATCGAGTCCAGGTGATCGATGCGTCCGGCGAGACAGTGGAAATTCCGCTTGCGGAGGTGACGGTGGGCACGAAGGTTCGAGTTGATCCTGGGGCTCCCTTTACGGTCGATGGAGTGGTGCTTTCAGGGGTGGGCTATGTTCGAGAGACCGCGCTGACGGGCGAACCGCTGCCAGTTGTCCGGCATGTGGGCGATCGGGTACGGGCGGGCACTTGGTCGGTCGATGGAGCCTTTGACCTAAGGGCCGATGCCGTGGAAGGCGAACGCGAGTTGGATACTATATTGCAGACGGTGGAGGATGCCTCGGGGCGTCCATCGGAAATGCAGACACAGGCGAACGATTTGATCCAGGGCTTCCTGCCACTCGTTGCGGGCGTGAGTGCCGCGACTGCGATCTACTGGGGCTTGATGGGGACTTGGGTGGAGGCCGTCTTTAATAGCATGGCTGTGTTGCTAGTCGCTTGTCCGTGTGCGCTGGGCTTGGCCACACCAGTGGCGATTTGGCAGGGGCTGTATCAGCTGGCGCGGATCGGCTTAGTCAGTCGTAACGGGACTTTAATTGATGCCCTAGCCCAAACACGGCACGTGTTCTTTGACAAGACCGGGACCTTGAGTGAATCGACGATGCGGGTGGCTGAACTTTTGATTGCCGATACTTGGTCGGGCGAGCGTGAAGTACTGTTATCGACGATCTCTGCAATCGAGTCTCGAGTCGCGCATCCGATCGCGCGCGCCTTGGTTGATTCGATTTCAATAAGGAATCATCCGGTTCAGATTGAAAGTTTACAGCTTTTGCCGGGGCAGGGGGTGGAAGCTCGGGTTACGATGGCAGGTGAAATTCGGACGATTCGAATCGGGGAGGCCGAACTGGTCGGGGGGAATTATACCGGCGAGTTGAAGCGTCAGATGACACAATTAATCGAGCAGGGCGGGAAGCGTAGTTACGTCTTCATCGATGGTCGGCCTGCGGCGATCTTTGTACTGCGTGAGCAGATGCGTTCGGGGCTGGCCTCGATTTGGGAGCGCCTGAGTGCGATGGGCATTCGTGCGTCTGTTTTGACCGGCGATCCGAATCCGCCGTTGGCATTCCCCCCGCAAGTCGAGCTACAAGCGGGCCTTTCTGCGGCACAGAAGGAGGTCATTGTGACCGCTTCTGTTCAAGCGGGGGACTTTCCCGTCTTAGTCGGGGATGGAATTAACGACGCGGCGGCAATGTCGCAGGCGAGCGGTTCGATTGCGATGGGGAGTGGGGCGGGTTTTACTTGTTCGGCTGCCAGCGGTCAGTTAACCGCCGATCGGGTCGATGTGCTGCCCGAGGCGATCCTTCTTGCTCGATCGGTTTACCGCCGGCTGCGCGGCAATTTGATCTATGCCGCCTGTTATAATCTGATCGGAATGGGTTTAGCGGCGGCGGGTCTATTACATCCCGTGGCCGCTGCTGTGATTATGCTCATTTCCAGTTTTATGGTAACGGCACGGGCGCTGAGC
>Ga0316201_10005083_pt1 | contig 10061 bp, 9 predicted proteins | sample CS6wburrow_MG_FD_204516 | JGI IMG/M metagenome (GOLD analysis project Ga0316201, IMG submission 204516) | Coastal sediment microbial communities from Delaware Bay, Delaware, United States - CS-6 worm burrow | ecosystem: Environmental > Aquatic > Marine > Coastal > Sediment | place: USA: Delaware...
CTACTTCATTCACATCGGCACCTGATTTTTCACATAATTCAGACATAGCGTTTATCGAAGATACTCTCTGGGCCAAAAAAGCATTTGCTGTTAATTTTGATAGCTCTGATGACCAAATATTAGTGGTCAAAATGTTCTCTTTAGGAACCCAATTTGCATAGACGTCGACCAACGCTTGTATTGCTTTTTGACCTTCAGGTGTCGAATCGCCACCAATCAAAACACGATCAGGAGACAAAAGATCTTGGACAGCAGTACCTTCCGCTAAAAACTCCGGGTTTGATAGTATTTGGTATTTAACACCGTTTCCTGTATTCTCTAATATGTTTTTAATCGCCGAAGCTGTTCTAACAGGTAGGGTAGATTTCTCTACAACAATTTTATCTTGCCTAGATACCTTTGCTATTTGTCGAGCACATAGTTCTACATATTTTAGATCGGCTGCCATTCCTTTTCCCTTGCCATAGGTTTTGGTAGGTGTGTTAACAGACATAAATATCATTTCAGCTTCGTCAATAGCTTTATCTACGTCACTTGAGAAAAATAGGTTTCTATCTCTTGCTTCTTTTATAACTTCAGCTAGACCTGGTTCAAAAACGGGCAACATACTTAAGTCTGAAGAATTCCAAGCAGCAATTCTTGCTTCATTAATATCAACAACTGTCACTTTAATATGTGGACATTTTTGTGCGATAACTGTCATGGTTGGTCCTCCCACATATCCAGCACCTATACAACAAATATTTTTTATGTTCATTTTAGTATTTATTTAGAATGTTATTCTCTAATTACAATTCTTGCCTTTGATTTCAGTCTCTCCCAATTAATTTTAATAATAAATCTACTATTTGATTTTAATTTTTCTAAAAAAAGCATCCTCCTTAACAAAAGTTAAATAACTAGTTCTTTTTATGAGAATTTTTATTTGTGATTTTATAATATTTATATTTCATTAAATCGATAATAAATAGAAAAATAGATGTTGGATAAAATATAAAATATCTTTTAATTAATTTAGGTTCATCATACATTCTGTACAGCCATTTAAAATTATATTTTTTTATTAATCTTGGGTAATAATTAATATTAGTTGCCGTTTGATGTATAAATCCACCACAGGTATAACCTGATCCTGACCATCCATAATTTCTTAAAGAGGTCAGAAACTCTTCTTGATTTGGAGTTCCCATACCAACAACCACAACTTCAGGATTAATTAATATTATTTTTTGAATTTCCTCATGTCGTTCTTCGCTATTATTAAAAAACCCATTCCTGTATCCACTGATTTTTAATTTCAAGTATTTGCTTTTAATTTTTTTTATAAATATGTTAATTGATTTTTCCGTAGAGCCCACAAAATATATACTTAAATTATTTTTAATACAATTTTCAAATACTAAAGGAGCTAGTGAGGTCATATCAAAACTATATCTTTTAGTGTTCAGGTTAATTAGTCGCGTTAAATACACTAAAGATATCCCATCAATTAAAATTATGTCGAAATCAGAAAAAACTTTTAACTCATTTCTAAAAAACAAATAGCTAAAAGGGTTTAGAAATGTAATTATCTTGTTGCTATTAATTAAAGAGTCATTAGAACCATTTTTAATTCTGTCTTTTAAAAGCTCTATATTATTCATGCAGAGACGATTTTCCCAAGGATTTTTCTTTTAGAATAGATTTATTGAACCATTATCTATTTTCAAATTCACCATTGTACCTCAATAGTTCATTACTAAAAACGTCATCTATTTTAAATTGTTGAGTCCAAATATTGCCCCCCGAATTGAATTGACCTATTCTTATCTGGGAGAATGTATCATCTGAAGTAAGGTCAACTTTTGCAATTTTTAACTCTTTAAATGGCTCTTCTAAATACATTTGGTATTCTTTGTCCCTAAAATCAAAAGAAAGGTTTTTAAATGAATTATCCTGCCTTACTAAATGCAACATTATCTTAGAGTCTAAATTTTTATTCCCTGCTGTTATTAAAAATATCTCTAAATCATTCAACAAGATGTAAAAGTCAAAATCGTTCTTAAAGAAAACATCATGATTTAAGGCTAGTAGAAAATTTTCATTTAACAGGTTTAATCCAATTTCTTCCTTCAATTGATTTTTATACGATTCTTTTTTATCAAAAATGTCATCAATCGAGACCTGTTTTGCCCATAAATTACTAGTAGAACCATCAGGATTCCTTTTGAATTGACCTGTTCTAACACCTCGGTAATTTTCGAAATTTACCTGTCTATGTATTATTTCGAGGTTAGAAAAATTAGGTGTCAAACTATCTTCAACAGTATATTTATCTTTAAAAAAATCAAATGCTTCAAAACTATTATCCTGTTTTATGAGATGTAGAAGGAACTTATTATTCGAAAAACCATTTAGGCTGGTATTAAAATAATATATATTGTTTTGAAACAAAAGCAGTCCAATGTCTTCATTGATTTGAGTATAAAACCCTTTAAGCAGTTCTTTTTTTAAAGACTTTTCAAAACTTGATTCAGTGATATTCTCTTTACTGTTTTTGTTTTCAGTTTTACATGATATAATTGAAAATAAAATCAATACTACTAGTATTTGTTTAAATTTACTCATATTCATAATTTGACACAAAAGTAAAAACTTATTTAATAAAATGAAGAATAATTTCTTTAAATCTGATTGGGTTTTAATACTGATTTTCTCAATGTTGTTTATAGGAGATACTTTAACAGCCTTACCGCTAAACACCAATTTTAGATTTTCACTTTGGGCAAAAGCCTTACTTTCAATTCTATTTCTGATTAATCTATTTTTTAATAAGCAAAAAGTCTTGAGGTTTCTATTAATTTCAGCTATGATGTTAGCTATAGGAATGTTCTTTAATTTTCAAAATGATATACTATTTAAGGCTGCACAATATACCGAGTATTATTCCGGTATTTTATTTTTTGCTTTTATAATTGTAAACAAAAATGAAAAACTATTATTAAAAATTCTTTTTTTTATTTTCATTATTTATGCTATCACAATTTTAAGTGCGTTCATTTTTGAATTAGATTATTTAAAAACATACAGCGGTTCCAGCAGATTTGGATACATGCCGGTTTTTAGTTCACAAAATGAATTTTCATTCATTATGATCGCAATGATTTATTTTTTTTACAAAAGGGCTATATTGAATAAAAACTGGGTCAATTATTTCTTATTTGCTTTTGTATTTTTTACATCACTTTGTATTGGAACAAAAGTTATTTATTTATTTGATTTATGTTTTCTTGCTTATCTCATTTATTATCATTTCGGTCCGAAAAAACTATTTTACACATTTGTTTTAATTGGGCTTTTTGTTGTTCTATTTAAAAAGTTTTGGGTTGATTTTTTAAATTCAAATTTTAGTGTGTTGATGTTGGTGTATAAAGAAAATGGCTTGATAAATGCTTTATCAAGTTTAAGATTCGAATACCTAACAAAAAGATTATCCTGTCAAATAGAAAATTTTAATGCATTAAATTATTTTTTTGGTGGGACAATTGAAGACTGTGTAGTTGAAATGTCTTTTTTCGATTTATTTTTCTTTTTTGGGATATTGGGACTGATTATTTATTCTTACTTATTTAAAAAAATTGTAATTAATAATTTAGACTTGGTTATTTTCTCAAAACTCATTTTTTCTTTTGTGCTAATTTTATCTTTTCTTGCCGGTTATTATTTTGAAAATTTCTCTAGTCAAGTTTATTTACTTGGTGTCTTTTATGTTTACCATAAAAAGATGCTGGATCCGGATCTAGAAAAAGGAGAGACAATATAAAACTACAAAAATAAATACCCATTTGTCTATCTAAAAGGTTTTCGGTCAGCATAAACAAAATAAAAAAAGAATATACCACTAAAAAATTGAGCTTCTTCTTCCTTACTGCAAGGATATAAATATAGATAATTGAAATAACAAAAAGTCCTCCTCCAGTAATTCCAAATTCATAAAATGTCTGGATAAATTGGTTGTGCAGATTTAACTTAGAAATGTTTCGCGCCGCTTTTGAAAATGCAGGAGAATTACTATTGTTCAATAACTTTTTTTCTACTTTCCAAGTAAATAATTTATTTTGTGATCCTAATCCAAAACCTAACAAAGGGCTTTCTACTAATTGAATAAAAGCTTCATTCCATAGCCAAAGCCTTTGTGATGTCCCATCTTCTTTAAAATTACCTATTTCTATTTTACTTCGTTTAACAAATAGCTCTTTAAATCTGTTGTTTTCAAAAGTTAGGCTGGTTAAGCCAATAATAATTAAAAAGATTAAGGGAAGATAAAACTCCTTTTTATTGCTTCTTCCTATATTAGGATTAAAAAAAAGAAATAGAATGTAAACAATTAAGGCAAAAAGTGCAACCTTAGATTGAAGTAAGATAATGAACAAATATAGCAAGGTATTAATCCAAATTCTGTACTTTAATAATGTTCTGTTGTTAGTTGTTGTTACAAAATGAATTGCGGTTAAAATAAATAGGGCATAGTAAACTGGATGAATGTGAAGGAACTCTCCAAGTTTATAATAAAATAAATAGTCAAAACTGTTGTGAAATATACATTTAATCAATCCAACAATCAACGAGCTCGTACATGAAAGAATAATTCCAAATATGAAGTATTTTTTTAATGAACTGTAATTTACTTTTTGATTCAGTTTAGTAATATAGGCTAGTGTTGGGATAATAAAAATTGGGGAAATTCGAACAGTTAGTTTTAATGCTCTATCAAAATATGGTGTATAAATAAGTCCAATAACATATATAAAAAATAAGGCAGAAAGCATTAGGAAGTCTTTTTGGTTTTCTGAAGAATTAGAGACTTTGTGAAAGTTAAATAAACTAATTATCGAAAAGGCAATTAATGTCAATGACGTTAAAAAAGGGGAAAACGTAAATGAAAACGCCATAAAATAAGTAACTCGTAAAAAATTCTTTTCAGAACTAAATAGATTTAAACCGTTTTTATTTCTGAGTTCCATTTTCAATTAGCAAATTGTTGTTGTTAAAATAAAAAATAATTAACAAGGATATGATGAAAATATTGAAGACCATGTTAGAATAAAAAAGTAAAATATATATTAATGATATATAAAGTGAATCTGTATTTTTTATAGCAAATAGATACAATAAATACATAAAAATAAGAACACCTAATAAGCCCCAATCGGTTAAAATTCTCAAAAAATCATTATGTGGGAAAATATCGAATTTAAATAAGTCTTTTACAAAGTTTCTAGAATATTCGTTGCCTTTTCCAAAAGCCTTTTGAACAACTGTACCTTTTTTATAATCTTCAGAAAGTGCATTATTTAAATATAATCTTAAACCAAATGATTTATCTCTAGAGCCCTCTTCATATCTAATAGATACCAAAGTTGGAAACATATTTGTAACTACCCCGTATAATGGGTAAACAGATATTGTTGTTAATAAAAATAATAAATAAACTCTTTTTTTCGTAAACCATAATTTATTTATGACCAAATAATTTATAATCGGAAAAACCACCAGAAATATTAACAATAATCTAGTTTTGCTTATATATATTAAGTAAACAATAATTATATAGATTATAATGAATTTCCATGTTTTCAATTTCCATTTTCGAGCTACTAATACGAACATTGCAGTCATTATCCCTGCATAAACTGTTGGTGACCCAATAAACCCCAAAAACCTGCTCTCGGTATCCCAACCTTGGGGTAAAAAAATAAATGGAATTGAAAAAATTATATATAAATAAAATATAAGCTCTACCATTGCTATATTTATTTTATCATTTTTTATTGTATTTAAAACTGCTAAGAATAATAAAACATAGAGCACAAAAAAGACTGGTAAGGAATACCTTAAGGAAGAAAAATTATAAAAAACTACAATAATTAATAACATTATGAGCTTAAAATGTTTTATTGAGGTAAACTTTCCTTTTAAAAATAATACGCCAGCCATTAAGACAAAGACTAGGAAAAAATATGGGGTTGTTAAAAAAAAAGCTTCTTTATTAAAAAGACTTGGGAAAAATAAAATTATTGGGTACATTAATACTAAAAGTAAAAACGCATTAATGTTAAATCTTAATTTAAAATCATTTACCATAATTAAATTATTTATTGATCAAAATTAATAAAATGAGAAGCCTTAAATTTTTTTATGTAACAATATTTTAAATTCTTACTAAAATGGATCTGAGGTTTTTTATTAAATCCAATTGTGAGGATTTTATTTTTAGGATAATTCTTGTCTAAAATATCAATAACTATAGAAGAAAAGAAGTTTATAATCAATTCAAATTCAAAGTAATTAATATCTTCTCCTGTAAATTTATTATCGAGTATTCTGACATTTTTTTGTTTACCCAAAACCGTCTTGAGCTCATAAATATTTTCGCGCGGATGAGGTTTAATAATAAGATCCTTGTCTAAAGTTGCCAAATACCTCCCGATATCTTGTATGATTTTAATTTTAGCTTCTGAAGAAATAGTTCCGTCTTGATTAGGAAACGAATATAAAAGGACTTTTCCTTCCTTGATATTTGTGAAAGTATTGGTTTTATTCTTAAGATTGAATTTTACATAATTTATATCTTTATTTTTAGAATTTAAAAGCTCGGGAGTCCTTAAATAAATATTATTTATTTTGGGATAAACACCTAACCTTTTTATATAATACAAACGACTTCCAAAAATAATAGGGGTTAAAAGTTTATACATTAAAGACAGCATCCTATCTTTAAAATTCAAGTTTACATAATATCCTAATCCTTCATCTACTAATGTCAAACGATATTCATTTGAATGTTTGTATAAATCATTTAGAAGCAATTGTGTATAAATATCTTTATCTGTTCCCAAATAAATTTCCAAATTTTTAGAAAATTGAAACTTTTTATTTACTAATTGTATGTTGCTTTTAACCTTTCGAACATTTTGCTTGGTCCTTTTTAAATATGTGAATGGTTCTTTGAATAGTTTTTTTCTTGAAAACTCGTAATTTATTATGGTCTCTTTGTTACACAATATGTCGTCATTAACCACTATATCATTTAATAGTACTAAAGATTCTTCAAGTTTAAGTTTTTCTCCAAAAAGTTGATCTATGACTAACTTCTGAAAAGGAGTTATAATAACAAATAAATATTTTATTTTATTTTTCATGCAATTACCATAACGCTACTAAGCCTTTCTCGAACCTTCTTTTAAGTATTAATAATATTAAATTACTTATTAATAGTGCTACTGCTGAGCCATATATTCCAATTACTGGAATTAGAGAAAAATTTAATATTAAGTTAAAAATACAAGCAATTAATGTGGCTTTAAAGATTAATTTCTCCTTTTCTTCTCCAATTATTACATAATGGCTGGTAAAACTATAGTTTAGAAACACAGTGCTCAGTAACATAATATAATAAATAAATACATTTTCATCTAATTCCGGTTTATTGATATAATCTAGGAAATAAGAAGAAAACAAAGTAAATGCAATTCCAAATATGACAGCAATAATTAGTGTTTTATTTTTTATTGCTTTTTGATTAGCTTTTACTTTAGAATATGATTTATCATATACCCCTTTAATAATATCTGGATATAAAAATGAAATGTACATAGTAAATATAACAACGTTTATAATATTGGCTAATTGAAAATAAAAGGCATAAATACCAACTTCTTTTTTATCTAGAAACAATGCAATTAAATACCTGTCAGAATATTCCATAATTTTTAAGCAAATTGTAGAGGCGAACATTGTAAGCCCTACACCAATTCCTTTCTTTATGAACAAATAGTCTGCTTTTACCTTAAAAAATTTCAAAATACCTGGGTAGAAGATAAACCCTAGAATACTTGTGGCTAAAGCACAAATAAACCACATGTTCAAAATTTCAACAATCGAAATTGTGAAGTCTTCAATCAAAAGAAATCCAATTACAATCAAAGAAGCCCATAATCCTGTTCTAACAAATAACAAAATATTTGCTAATAAAGGTTTTTTCAAAGCAAGATATATTCTAAAAAATTCTTGTCCAAGGTGTTCAAAAACAACCAAAAAATACAATAGCCAAAAAGGCGCTAACTTTAAACTACTTATATTCAAACCAACCCATAAAACCAGCAATAATAGTAAATATGAAAAGCCAAAAAAAACTAACATGTTTTTTAAGTAAAAAACTTCATTTTTACCTTCCTTAATTAGCAATCTTCCAGTATGCACATAGAAGTCAAAACCAAAAAAAATTATCAACAAGGTAATTGTAGAAATTATAAGTGTGTATTCACCCTGGAATTCTAAAGAGATAAACTTAGTAATCAAGAATGTTAACAAAAATCTAGAAGCAATTCCCATACCTCTAAGCGCTAAAGTTAGTAGCTTTATAAAATTACCTTTTATCAAATTAGAAATTTTGTCCAAATACAGTTGGTCTTATTCAGTAAATTAAAATTATATATGATAAATAGACCCTTTTCCCAATTTTCAATACCTGATTTTCCTATTGGTTTTTGTAAATCCATGCATTACTATCTGATCGAGAATGTTTAATTAATGGGTAAATAAATTTTATTCTAAAAGCCTTCAAACATATTCTTTACCAAAGGTTCCCCTTTGCTAATATTGCGTGTAAATCTTTTTCCTATTATTTTGTTATAATATTTTGGATGTAATCCAAAACCAGGTCTTATAGATCTTATATTTTCTTCAGTAATTACCTCTCCCGCTTTAACATCTTTTACAACAAATAGCGAACGAGAAAATTCTCTGCTTTTTTTCTTCTTCTCAGTCATTTCATAATCTATATTCCCCATTAATTTTTCGGTAGTACGGACAGCATCAACCATTTTCTTAAACTGTTTTTCATCTAATGAAAAATGAGCATCTGCCCCTCCAATTTTTTTATCTAAAATAAAATGTTTTTCTATTACTTGCGCTCCCAAGGCAACTGCTATCATTGGTGCTTCAATTCCCATGGTGTGATCTGAAAGTCCAACTTTTACACCGAAACGCTTTTTAATATCCGGAATCGTTAACAAATTGGCGTTTTCTGGCGCTGCAGGATAGGCGGAGGTACATTTTAAAATGGTGATTTGTGAATTCCCTTCTTCTTTACACGCAGTTATAGCCAATTCTATATCTTCAATTGTTGCAATTCCTGTAGAAATAATAATCGGTTTTTGTTTTGATGCAATGTACCTTATTAGAGGTATGTCGGTAATTTCAAATGAAGCAACTTTATAAATTGGAGTATTTTCTTTTTCTAAAAAATCTACAGCTGTTTTGTCGAAAGGTGAAGAGAAACATATTAATCCTTCTTCTTTCGCTAATTTAAATAATGGTTTATGCCAATCCCAAGGTAACGATGCATCTTTATACAAATCATATAGATATTGTCCGTCCCAAGCTGTGCCATGGTTTATTTTAAAATAATCTGTTTTAACATCCAAGGTAATGGTATCTGCAGTATACGTTTGTAATTTAATAGCGTCTGCACCAGCTCTTTTTGCTGCTCTAACTGTTTCTTTTGCTATTTCTAAACTACCTCCATGGTTTGCAGAGAGTTCTGCTATTATAAAACATTTATCCAATAACATCTTGTTTTTCTAGTTTGTATACAAAACTAACACTTCCTTTAATAATTACATCTTTAACGTAAGCATATCTTGCATTTTCAAAAGATTTTACTGAAGCTAAGTTTTCTTTTTTAATATAAGCCATTATTGGGACACTACATGTGTCAAAATATATTTTTGCTGAGTGCTTTAAAATAACAGAAGCCAAGTTTTGTCCTCTAAACTCTTTTGTAACCAATATTCCAATAACAGAATGGTCCTTTCCTATTTCGAATCTCACGATTCCCGCTGGTTTATTATTTACCAATGTAATTAAAAACAAAGTTTTTTTGCTTTCTATTTTCTGTAAATACCAAATTTTATGGTCTTCTAATTTTATTGGGTTCGATTTGTAAGAGTTTTTTCGAACTAATGTATCATTTGACCAGTTATAAACTTGTAATAAGTCTTTTTCGTTTGCTTTTCTAA
>Ga0316201_10005084_pt1 | contig 10060 bp, 8 predicted proteins | sample CS6wburrow_MG_FD_204516 | JGI IMG/M metagenome (GOLD analysis project Ga0316201, IMG submission 204516) | Coastal sediment microbial communities from Delaware Bay, Delaware, United States - CS-6 worm burrow | ecosystem: Environmental > Aquatic > Marine > Coastal > Sediment | place: USA: Delaware...
CTGTTCGAGCGCGCTAAGCAGATGCGTGGAGAACAAGACAAGGAGGTCAGAATCATGATGCTGCGCGAGGCCGTCAACTGGTTCGGTAAAACGCTCGCCATAGACATGGAAAACCTCGAGGCACACTACAACCTGTCATTGATTTACAGCTACCTTGGCGATCCACAAGCCAGCGAAAAACACAAGGCATTGCATGACAGGTACCGTATTGATGACAATGCCTCCGACAGGATCATCACACTGCATCGCAGCAAGTACCCGGCCGCTGATCATGCGGCGGAAGCTGTGGTGATCTACGATCTTCAACGCGTGAGCGGTAACTGATTGACAAGGATTCATCGCTGATGACCGACAAGCCCAACCGCAAACCGGTGATCATTCTGATCATGGTGTTAGTACTATTGATTATCGGTGGTGTGTTTCTGTACCTGAGAGAAAGTTTAGAGAAGCCCGAAGTGGTGACTGCGGCTGCAACCCCGGAAGCAATCCTGTTGCCGTCAGAAGTCACACCATCTGCCGTCAACTTCGCCGATATCACTACCCAGGCAGGCATCAGCTTCCAGCACGTTAACGGTGCCTACGGCGACAGGCTGCTGCCCGAAACCATGGGATCCGGTGTTGCCTTTTTCGACTATGATAATGACGGTGACCAGGACTTGCTGTTCGTTAACTCGAGCCAATGGCCCGGTCACGAAACGGACACCAGGCCGACACTTGTACTCTACGCTAACGACGGCAACGGCAAGTTTACCGATGTGACGCAAGCCGCAGGGCTCGACTCCAGTAGCTATGGCATGGGTGTCTCCATCGCCGATATCGACAACGACGGCTGGCAGGACATTTTCATCACCTGTGTCGGCAGGAACCTGCTGTTCAAAAACCGCGAGGGAACATTCACCGACATGACCGATGGCGCCGGGGTATCCGGATCAGATGAGGACTGGAGCACTGCCAGCAGCTTCTTCGACATGGACAACGATGGTGATCTTGATCTCTTTGTCGCCAACTATGTCCATTGGTCGAAAGAGATAGATCTCTCGGTCAACTTTCAACTTACAGGTATCGGTCGCGCCTATGGCCCGCCGACCGCATTCGAGGGCACCTTTGCCAATCTTTATAAAAATGATGGCAAGGGAACGTTCGAGGATATATCGACTGATTCAGGTATCCAGATCCGGCATCCTGCGACCGGCGCTCCCATGGCCAAGGCGCTCGCAGTTGCGTTGCTCGATTATGACAACGATGGCTTGCTTGACCTTGCAGTTGCCAACGACACCGTGCAGAACTTTCTGTTCCACAATCTCGGCAACGGACGCTTCAAGGAACGCGGCACCGACATGGGCCTCGCTTACGACCGCAATGGCCATGCCACGGGAGCCATGGGTATCGACACGGCCCATTACCGCAACGACGACACGCTTGGCGTCATCATTGGCAACTTCGCTAACGAGATGAGCTCACTCTACGTCACCGACCAGTCCGGCCTGCCATTCTCCGACGATGCCATCATCGAGGGCATTGGTCCGGCGAGTCGCAAGGTACTGAGTTTCGCGACGCTCTTTTTCGACTTTGACCTCGACGGTTACCTTGACCTGCTTGAAGTCAACGGCCATATCGAGAACGAGATCAACCGCGTGCAGTCGAGCCAGCAGTATGCACAGGCCCCGCAGATTTTCTGGAATTGCGGCGACCGGTGCGATTATGCCTTCCTGCTTGCACCCGGCGATGACGCCAATGCACTCTTCGAGCCCATTGTCGGACGCGGTGCTGCCTATGCGGATATCGACAGGGACGGCGATCTGGATCTCGTCCTGACTCAAACAGGTGGCAAAGCCCGTCTACTGCGCAATGATTTTAAGACGTCGAATCACTGGCTGCGTCTGAAGCTGGTTGGCAACGGCAGCAACCGCGACGCGATTGGCGCAAAGCTGGTTCTAGACAACGGCATTTCACGACAGATTCGGCTACTGACCCCTACCCGTGGTTACCTGTCGCAGGTGGAACTTCCACTGACATTTGGACTCGGAGATTCAACCGAAGCGTCTGTTGAAATCCGCTGGCCTGACGGGACAGAGCAGAAGTTCGAAAACCTGCCGGTCGACCAGTTTCTGAAAATCACCCAGGGAGAATCAACCTTTGAGTCAATCCAGTAAAGTGTCAAATCAGGTCGGGCGATACTCCTTCTTTCCGGTTCAACCATCTACGATGAATCCACGATTTTTGACGCTGGCAGGAATGCTCTGCCTGGCATTTGCCCTCCCGGCTCTCTCACAAGAAGAAATTTTCACGGATATCGCCGAATCATCCGGTCTCGACTTCACCCATTTTAACGGCATGTCCGGAGAATACTACTTTCCGGAAATGACCGGTCAGGGTGGTGCGCTCATCGATTTCGATAATGATGGCGACCTCGATGTCTTCCTGATCCAGGGCAACATGCTTGGCGAGGGTAAGACGATGAAAGACGCCCTATTCCCGACAACGGTCGAGCAACCGCGTGACCGTCTCTATCGCAATGACCTGACGGTCAACACCGACGGAAGCCGCAGTCTGGTATTTGTCGATATCACCGAATCCACGGGAATCATGGGTACCGACTATGGCATGGGTGTCACTGTCGGCGATTATGACAACGACGGATACCCCGACCTTTATGTCACCAACTATGGTCCGAACCGGCTTTGGCGTAATAACGGCGATGGCACCTTCTCGGACAAAACAGCCGAAGCGGGCGTCGCGGATACGCTCTGGGGAACCAGCGCCGCCTTCCTCGACTATGACAGGGATGGTCACCTCGACCTTTATGTAGCCAACTATGTCGAGTTCGATCTGGACCGGAACCCGGCCTGCTACGGAAACAGCAGCCGTCGCGATTACTGTGGCCCGGCTGCCTACACATCTCAGGGTGACAGGCTGTTTCATAATCTTGGTAACGGACGGTTCAGAGATGTAACGACGACAGCACTCAAGAACTACAAGCCAGGTCCGGGTCTTGGTGTCAGCGTAGCCGACCTTGATGGTAACGGCTGGGTCGACCTCTATATCGCCAATGACGGCAAGCCCAATCAGCTGTGGCTAAACCAGGGTGACGGCACCTTTATCGATGATGCCCTGTTTACCGGTACAGCCGTTAACCGGGCCGGACGCGCCGAAGCCAGCATGGGTGTCGATGCTGCTGATTTTGACAACGACGGTGACCCGGACCTGTTCATGACGCACCTGATGGGTGAAACCAATACTCTGTATGTCAACATGGGTGACGGTCTGTTCGAGGACAAAACCATCGAATATGGCCTGGCATCTTCAAGTATGCCATTTACAGCCTTCGGTACAGCCTGGTTCGATTATGACAACGACGGTTGGCTCGACCTGCTGATTCTCAATGGTGCCGTCCAGGTGATTGAGTCACTGGCGGCAAAAGGAGACAAGTACCCCCTGGAACAGCCAAATCAGCTATTTCACAACACTAAGGGCAATGGTTTCAGGCAAACTACGCAAGAGGCTGGAGATGCGCTCAAGCTTTCCGAAGTTAGCCGTGGTGCAGCGTTTGGAGACATTGATAACGATGGCGATACCGACGTGGTCATTTTTAACAATAACGGGCATGTTCGTTTATTACAAAACAACATTGGCCAGGATCAACAATGGCTTGGACTGAGGCTGGAGAGTGAAACGGGACAGGCACAGCCCGGGGCCAGGGCCGCGCTGAAGTTTCACGACGGGGAGACCATCTGGCGGCGTGTCCGTATTGATGGCAGCTACTGTTCTGCCAATGACCCGCGTATCCTGTTCGGACTCGGTCAGCGTCAGACCGTCTCATCAGTCGAGATCACCTGGCCGGACGGTAAACGCGAAAGCTGGACAACACCGAAAACCGGACACTACAATCTGCTCATCAAGGGTAATGGAAAAGGACTCAACGATTAACATGCACATCCGAAATGTATTCTCGCTGTTCATCCTCATCTTAAGCTGCACTGCAATTGCAGATTCAGTACAGGATATTCTGGAACCCCTGCCACCGGCTGATCTCTCTGCACTTGAGCCGAGTGTTGCAAAACAGCTCAGCGAAGCACGTGAGATTGTCGATCAGCAACTCCAGGTTCCCAACACACCGAACATCGTCCTCAGTGAGGCCTATGGAAACCTGGGACGCTTCTACCATGCTTACGAGTTGTTCGACCTCGCTGAGATAAGCTACAAGAATGCGGGTCAATTGTTCCCGACAAAACCGGTCTGGCCCTATCTCTATGCGGTAGTGAATCAGCGCAAGGGAGACTATGAGAAGGCAATAGATGCCTATACCTATGTCCTTAAACTCGACCCGGCCTATGACCCGGCGCGGATTCGACTGGCCCAGGCACACCGGGCGGAAGGCCAGATTGACGCCGCCAGGAAGTTACTCGACGAATTGCTGGAAAGGATGCCCGAAAACCCGGTTCTGCAGGCCGAAATCGGTGAAATTGCACTTGCCGAGGGTGATAACGCCACAGCCATCGAATATCTCACGAAGGCACTGGATGCCGTACCAAATGCGAACCGACTGCACTACCCGCTAGCCCTCGCCTATCGAAATCTCGGCAAGCGCGATATTGCCCGCAGCCACATGGCGCAGCGTGGCGATCACGGCATCGCCATCGACGATCCGGTTGTTAATGGACTGCAGGAGCTGAAAACCGGAGAACGAGTGCAATTGCTGCAAGGAAAATTAGCCTTTAATGCAGGTGATTACCTCGCAGCGGCAACCGCCTTCAAAAAAGCCCTGGAGTCCGAACCTGACAGCGCTCGCGCTCATATTAACCTGGCCAGCACACTTGGTATGCTCGGCCAGAGTGACGAGGCAATATCACACTATAACAAGGCACTGGAGCTTGATAGTAAAAACACCACTGCACACTTCAATCTTGGTGTGATCTATATCGAAAACAGTGATTTCGAAGCAGCCAAGGAACATCTTCTTGAAGTTGTCAGTCAAAACCCGAATGACAGCCAGGCCAACCTCTACCTGGCAAGGCTCATGATGCTGCAAAACAGCACGAATGAAGCCTTCGACTATTACCGGCTTGCGGCAAAAATGACTCGGCACTCTCCGAGGCATGGATGGGAATGGCGCGCCTGCTGACCGCAAACGAACAGTATGCCGATGCCCTGCGCACCCTTGGTGCGGCCTATCAAAGGCTCCCCGACGATCTGGCAATCACCCATGCCCTGGCGCGCCTGCTGGCTGGCAGTCCGGACATGTCGCTACGCGACGCAAAAAAAGCAGGGCCGCTCGCATTCAGTGTCTACAAGGCACAACCAAAGCTTGGGCATGCAACAACCGCAGCCATGGCGCTCGGTGAATCCGGGAAATGCTACGAAGCGGCCAACCTGCTGGAGAACGCGATCAGGCGTCAGCCACAGCAGATTCAGAAGCAATTCGGGGACCAGGTCCAATCGATTATCGATTACTACTCCGAGGCTGAGCCCTGCAGAAATCCACCAATCCTTTAACCCGGGCAATTCATGAACCGCAAGACCGCTTTTTCTACTTTCGTTTTGGGATATACAGATCGGTAATCGTTCCTTCAAACACCTCTGCCGACATCGCGATGGTTTCTGAAAGTGTCGGGTGCGGGTGGATTGAAAGGCCTATATCGCCTGCTTCACAGCCCATTTCAATTGCCAGAACACATTCCGCAATGAGATCGCCGGCATGGGGGCCTACGATACCGGCGCCAATAACCCGGTGCGTGTCAGGGTCAAATAACAGCTTGGTAGAACCCTCGGTGCGCCCGTTGCCCAATGCCCTGCCACTGGCCGCCCATGGGAATTTTCCCAGTTTGTAATCAATGCCTTTTTCCCTTGCCTCGGTTTCTGTCAGTCCCGCCCAGGCAATTTCAGGGTCGGTGTAAGCCACCGAAGGAATAACCCGGGCCTCAAACGCAGTTTTCAACCCTGCACAAACCTCGGCTGCCACTTTGGCCTCATGGGTGGCCTTATGCGCCAGCATCGGCTGACCCACAATATCGCCAATCGCGAATATATGCGGAACATTGGTTCGCATCTGCTTGTCCACCGGTATAAACCCGCGCTCGGTGACCTCAACACCGGCTGCATCAGCACCAACAGAGTTTCCATTAGGCGTACGTCCGGTTGAAACGAGAACACGGTCAAAGATCTTGTTTTCGGGTATTTTGGCACCCTCAAAACTCACATGCAGACCATCGTCCCCTGACTTGATCGCTGTCACCCTGGTGTTGACGAAAATTCCGTTATAACGGGCGCTAATCCTCTTTTGCAACGGCCGGACCAGGTCGATATCAGTACCAGGCATAAGCTGTCCGGTCAATTCAACCACGGTCACTTCGCTGCCCAGTCCCTGGTAAACACAGGCCATTTCCAGACCAATAATACCACCGCCAATGACCAGCAGTCGCTCCGGAATATCTTTTAGCTCCAGCGCATCGGTAGAATCCATCACCCTCGAATCGTCCCATGGCAAACCAGGTAACTTAAATGCCTGTGAACCCGCTGCAATGATGGCCTTGGCAAAGCTGACCGTCCTGCTTCCGTCCTGTGTATCGAGTGTCAATTCATGGGAACCACTCAATACACCGAGACCCTGCATGACGGTGACACCCCGTTGCTTCGACATTGAGGCAAGTCCGCCGGTTAATTGCCCGACGACCTTTTCTTTCCAGCCACGAAGCTTGTCCAGGTCAATACTCGGCTGACCGAAGACAACACCGTGGTCCGCCATTGCCGCCGCTTCATCTATTACAACAGCAGTGTGCAACAGTGCCTTGGAAGGAATACAGCCGACATTCAGACAGACACCACCCAGCGTCGGATAACGCTCGATGAGTGCTACCTTCAATCCTAAATCCGCCGCTCTGAAAGCAGCCGTGTATCCTCCCGGTCCCGCACCCAGCACCAGCACATCAAAGTCATATTCAACAGGTGCTTCAATGATTTCCTCTTCAATAATGTCGGGCTGTTCATTCTCAGTCACCTGTGTTTGCGCGATCTCAACGGGTGCATCTGCAGTCTGCGCCGGTGTCTCTGTGACCTCGCGAGGCTCGGCAACAGCGTCATCTGCATCCAAGGTCGCTACAACCCAGCCCTCTGAAACAAAATCACCTTCTGCAACATCGACCGAATGAATGATTCCCGCGCACGGTGATGGAATTTCCATAACCGCCTTGTCGCTCTCGAGTGTAACCAGGGATTGATCTGCAACCACCTGATCACCGCTCTTAACCAATACTTCGACAACAGGGACATCGATAAAATCACCAATATCAGGTACCCGGATTTCAATGGTTTTTGTCATTTACTCAATACTCTTTGCAGTTTCACTGATAATCAGTTTTCCATCTTGCTGTTGGAGGCTGTAGTGCCTGAGAAAACTCATACCGAGCAATATGCCGTTAAATTCCCCCGAGGTGATACTCGCTCGCACATTGTTGCGGCTTATTCCACCCAGGGTCACATTGTCCAACCGTGTCATCCAGGCAATAGACGGCCCGGCAGCAGTCATTACCTGCACTCTCGGGCCAAAATCCAGACCCAGGGCGCGGGCTATTGATTCGGGTAAAGCCACATCAGTCGCCCCGGTATCGATCAGGAAATTTACCGGCTGACCGTTAATCTGCCCCTGGGCCTGGTAATGACCGCTCCGGTCCTGTTCCAACACGACCATGGCAAAACCACCGGAATCGACCGAACTGACCATACCGCCACCGCTATCGTTTTCAAACGTCGAGAACAGCAGGTACAGTCCTCCCAACAGCCCAAGCGCTGCGAACCACAACATCCGCTGCCCCAGGCGGGATTCCGGATCGCGACCGATATCATTCATCATGGGATATGGGTCAAACGTCCATATTTTTGAAATCTTCCAGGTAATGGGCGAGATAGCGCGTGAAACGCGCTCCATTCGCACCATCAATCACCCGGTGATCATAGGACAAACACAAGGGCAACATCGTGCGCGGCTGGAAAGATTCACCATTCCATTGCGGCCTGACGCTGGACCGGGAGACACCCAGTATCGCCACTTCCGGCGCATTGATAATCGGTGTAAACGAAGTGCCGCCGATACCACCCAGGCTGGATATGGAAAAACAGCCACCCTGCATTTCGACAGGTTTGAGTTTTCCATCGCGTGCCCGCTGGCTAAGTTCTGCTAATTCTGTCGCAAGTTGAAAGATGTCTTTCTGGTCACAGTCGCGAATTACAGGCACAACCAGTCCATCGGGCGTATCGACTGCGATGCCGATATGAAAATACTTCTTCAGCACCAGGTTTTCACGTGACTCGTCCAGCGATGAGTTGAACGCAGGAAATTCTTTTAATGCCGCCACGCTGGCCTTGATCAGGAAAACCAGGGGTGTCAGCTTGATACCCTGCTCCTTTGCCACGCGCTTCCTGTACGCCTCCATATCCGTGGTATCGGCAAGATCATTTTGAGTGACGTGCGGGATACTGACCCAATTTCGATGCAGGTATGCGCCGGAAACTTTTTGAATCTTGGATAAGGGTTGTGTTTCAACCTCTCCATAGCGGCTGAAATTCACCTTTGGCTGGGGTGGCAGGTCAAAGCCCAGTCCGCTGGAAGCAGGTCTTGCGGCACCGCTCAGGACCGACTTGACAAATGAAGTGATGTCTTCCCGAACGATCCGCCCGCCACGACTGCTACCGGTGACCTGGAACAGATCAACCCCCAGTTCGCGGGCAAAACGACGCATGGCCGGGCTGGCATAAGGTGCGGTTGCCGGTAAGATTACATCCGCACCCATCGGCACAGGTGGCGATTGCCTGGCACCGGTCGATGGAGGAGCGGACCTGGTCAAATTGGGATTTGGCTGTTTTGCCGGCAATTTTTGTTGAGGCTTCGACACCGTCTCGAGTGCTTGCTTCGGTTCCGGCTGGGCCCCGGATACGCCATCTGATGGAGTCGAAACAACAGTTTCATCTGCTTCAATGGTGGCCACAACCTGACCTTCCGAAACGGTGTCCCCAACCACGACTTTCAGTTCCCGAATGGAACCGCTGACCGGCGCCGGTACCTCCATCATTGCTTTATCGCTTTCCAGGGTAAGCAATGACTGTTCAGCATCAACCGAATCACCGACAGTTACCAGCACTTCAATCACCGGAATATCCGAAAAATCACCAATATCCGGTACTTTAATTTCGATCAGATTAGCCATGCCTTCTACCTGTCCATCTTTTCAATTTATTTCTCATGTGATCACGATTTCAAAGGGTTTGGCTTGTCTGGATCAAGACCCAGTTTTTTGCGGGCCTTAAGCAAATCATTAATGGAAAAATCATCCTGTTGATATAACGCGTGCAAGGCGGCATAAACAATGTTCTTACGATCAACTTCAAAGAACCGGCGCAAGTTTTCACGGGTATCGGAACGACCAAAACCATCAGTTCCCAGCACAGTGTAGTTTGAACCGGACAGATAGGGTCGAATCTGCTCAGCATAGGTACGAACATAGTCGGTTGCCGCAATGACCGGTCCTTCAAAACCTTCCAGGCATTTCGCCACCCATGTGACACCTTGCTCTGAGTCCGGTTTCAGGCGATTGCGCCTTGTGACTTCTACACCATCGCGTTGTAACTCGGTAAAACTGGTGGCGCTCCAGACGGTCGCGCTCACCGAATAATCCCTTTCCAGGATCTCAGCCGCAGCGATGACTTCGCGCAGGATTGCACCGGAACCCAGCAAACGTACACTGTGTTTACCTGAACGACCATGGCGGAATAAATACAAGCCTTTACGAATCCCCTCTTCTGCCCCGGCAGGCATCCCTGGATGCGTGTAATTTTCATTCATCACGGTGATGTAGTAGTAAACATCCTCCTGCTCCTGGTACATGCGCCGCATACCATCCTGCAGGATGACCGCCAGTTCATAGCCAAAGGTCGGGTCATAGGAAACACAATTGGGAACCATGCTCGAGATCACGTGGCTGTTACCATCCTCATGTTGCAGACCTTCACCATTGAGCGTGGTGCGACCCGATGTGCCACCGATCAGGAAACCACGGGCGCGCATATCGCC
>Ga0316201_10005085_pt1 | contig 10059 bp, 7 predicted proteins | sample CS6wburrow_MG_FD_204516 | JGI IMG/M metagenome (GOLD analysis project Ga0316201, IMG submission 204516) | Coastal sediment microbial communities from Delaware Bay, Delaware, United States - CS-6 worm burrow | ecosystem: Environmental > Aquatic > Marine > Coastal > Sediment | place: USA: Delaware...
CAGCGCTAGCCACATTTGTAAGCAGGCTTATTCGCCCCGTGCTTTTTGCATCGCACGTTGCGCGTCTTCGGTTCGATTCACACGACTATAAGCGAGCGATAGATTATACCAGGCGCGGTAGAACTGCGGCTCCATTGCGACTGTTTCTTCAAGAAAGCCAATGGCGGCTTCGAGGTCTTGAGCTTCGGCCGCGAGCAGGCCAAGCGAGTAGGGGAAGATGGCGTCCTGTGGTGCGAGTTCCCATCCGGCATAAAGGTAACGGGTGGCGGCTTCATTGAGTTTTGCGGAGCTTAGCAAGATCGCTGCCTGATGATATATTTCAGGGTTTACGGAATCGAGTAGGATCGCTCGGGCGAGGTAGGTCTGGACTTGCGTTGCGTTGCCTTCGCGCGCGGCTTCGCTGGCCAGCATGAAGAGGCTTTGAGGTCGGTCGGCATTAAATTTCAGGTATGCCTGCCATTCTGCATCGGCTTTGCTCTCGGGTATGTCCTGGCCACGGCCGATGGAAAGGCCTCGAGCTGCGGCGATACGTACCGAGCGGGAACTGTCGCTAAGTTTTTCGATCAGTGTATCAGCCGAGTCAGCAAGCGTTGAGATGCCGCCAATGGCGCGGGTGCGGACCAGTGCGCTCTCGTCGTCGAGCAGGTTTCTTAAGTGGGACTCGGCGGCTTCATTGGGAAGATAATTTGCCACGAGGCCGGCATAAGTGGCACGCCATGCTGCGATCTCTTCGTCCTTCGCAAGTTCCAACAGTGCGGGTAAAGCCTCAGGTAAGTATTGATAAGCGTCGGAAATAGCGTGTGCACGCTGACGCTGACGGCTCTTCGCGAGCTTTTCTCCATACCATTTTTCTGCGTGCTCCACGGCCCAGTCCAGACTCTTGTCGTCATGGCAGGTGCTGCAGGCATTGGGGATGCCGAGCTCTTTCGTCATTAAAGGGTCCGGCGAGTGGAAACCATGGTCCGCGCGTGGATCGACCTGCATGTAGGTGGTTTTCGGCATGTGACATTCCACGCAACGATTCCCGGTACTTCCTTCGGCGTGAAAGCTGTGGGCCATCGGCTCTATAATTGGCGCTTCCATCGTGCCTCCTGCTTCGTGGCAACGCATGCAGAGCATATTGTTTTCGACCGGAAGTGTGTTTTCGAGTGTATGCGGGTTGTGGCAATCCATGCAGCTGACCCCCGCGTGTGCCATCCGGCTCATTTCAAACGATCCATAAACAAAGACCTCATCGAGAATTTGGCCGTCTGCATAGTAGAGGCCCTGTTGGTCGGGAAGTGAGAGCGAGAAGTGATCGTGATAGTCGTCTCCTGTTTTGAATGCATCGGAGGTCAATTGATCCCGACGCGAGTGGCAGGTGACACAATTGTGCTCGGTTTGCGGCGTGGTCAACTTTGTCAGTCCACGATAATTATCGCCGACTTGAGCCGCTTCGACGTGCTCCGCCAGTCCGGTATGGCACTCCGCGCAGGCCAGCCCTTGCTGCACCCAGGTGGAGTGGTAGGCATTGCCTTTAAAATCGAAACCTTTCTGGTATTCCGTGGTATGGCAGTAGGCGCAGTTTGAATTCCAGTTCATGCCTTGCCCCGTCCAGTGGCCCCATTCACCGGGCATACGATCTTCGCCGGCAAAGACATCGACCCAGCTGTCGTTTAACACGTCGTAAGTCGCGCTGATCGTTTGAAATTTGTTGCCGGGAGTGTGCGCCAGATACTGTCGGAGCGGAGTTTCTCCAATTACTCCCACTAGGTCGTAACTGACTGTGCTGCCGTCTTCTTTGATGACGCGTAGGTAAAAGGCCTCATTCTCTTCCACGAGTTGGTATGTGACCCCTGATTCCTTAATCCAACGTGTAGGGGTAAACGCCGCTCGATCGCGTTCGACTGAAACTGGGCGATTCGCTTTGGCGTGGTGGCTGCGCTTCCAGTCTTCGACCTCATCTGCATGGCAGTTTACGCACGCGTCCGGTCCGATTTTTGCCAAGCGTGGGGCATTGTGAGTAATTAGAAAAGCACCGGGATCATTCTGTTCGGCCGCCTTTCTCGGGGAAGTCTCCGGGGTCGCTTGCTTGCCACAGCCCGAGAAAGCCAGCATCCCGGTGAAGCAAAGTAATTGAATAGCGACAAACTTAGTGGTGATGAACGAAAACATTATGGATATGCTCGCACATGCACTTGGCGGGTCAAGCCGGATGAAAGTATTGAAGTCTTTTTAGAATCCTTGCTTCAGGCGAGTGCTTGATAACACTACGAAGCAATGAAAACACTTTTCATCCTCTTGCTCGGCGCGATACTTGGCATCGCAATATTGCCGTATTTATTATTCCGGCAGAAAGAGATGCCCGAGGGCACAGACTTAAAGAGCCCCGGTTTTTCTTTTAATCGGGCGAAGTTACTCATCGACCGCACTTCATGGGATGCCGCTGCGCATGCGTATATTCAAACGCATGAAATCTTTGATTCGATTCTGAGTGAAATACGCGATGCTGAGACCTTCCTGATTGCCGATTTCTTTCTCTGGAATCCATGGTCGGGTGCGATTGAGGGTTCGGGTGCGTTGCGTCCTCTCGCCAATGAGCTGGCAAATGCGTTGATCGAAAAACGTATTCAAAATCCGGATATGCCGATTGTCATTATCACGGATCCCATCAACCGGATCTATGGTGATCATGCTCCGGAGTTCTATGATCGCCTCGCGGATGCGGGAATCCCCGTGGTCTTTACCGATCTTTCACGATTACCGGACTCGAATAAAGTCTTTGCCCCTCAAGCTTCATTTTGGAGTCACTTCTTCTCCGCAGATGATAGCGAAGATGCTGCACGCCCGGTTCCCAATCCGTTTAATTTGAATGGTGAGAAGCTGGCCATGGCGCAGCTCGGTCGACTTCTTCATTTTAAGGCGAATCATCGAAAGGTACTCATCGCGGGACATTCGAACGGAGCCAATCGTTTGATCCTTTGCAGCTTTAATCCGGCCGACGGGAGTGCCAATCATTCCAACATTGGCGCATTCGTCGAGGGCGCGGTGGCGACGTATGCGGCTCGTTCCGAACTACAGATTGCCGAGTGGTCTTCTGCTACCGCAGGAAATGTCAACGGGGGGCTTTATTTGACCGCGTATCGCTACATCGCAGAGATTCGTGATCTTATTGCCGTGCCCGCTAATGAGGTTGTTGTCGCAGATACTGGGACAGTTGCTTGGCGCAGTGAGGAGGCCATTCGAGACGAGTTGATCGCTCAACTCGATTCAGCCAGAGCCCATACCCAAGTCGATCTGGCGATCTTCTATTTCTCCGACCGCTTAGTTACCGAAGCGTTACGGTCGGCGATCGAAAGGGGGGCGCAGGTTCGTGTTTTACTTGATCCGAATCGTGATGCATTCGGCCGTCAGAAAAACGGCATTCCTAACCGAGCCGTCGCAGCGGAGTTGATGAAGCTGGCCGAGACTCATTCCATTGACGTGCGCTGGGCAGCCACGCATGGGGAGCAGTATCACGCCAAGGCACTTCGCGTAATAGGCCCGGCTCAGGATTCTCTTTTTCTGGGTTCTGCAAACTGGACGCGGCGCAATATCGGAAACCTGAATCTCGAAGCAAATTTACTCTTCAGTAATGCCGAGGAGGTAGGAGCCGAATTTGATGCTTATTTCGACTCCATCTGGAATAACTCATTAGGTTTCGAAGAAAGTCTCCCCTACGAAGATTGGGCCGAAAACGGTTGGAGTCTTCGCTGGAAAACTTGGCTCTACCGCTTTCAGGAATGGAGCGGCGCCTCTACGTTTTAGAGCTGTAGGAGAGAAGTGTGCCCCTTCTACGGGAAGGAGCGTGGACACTCTTTTCCACGTCATCGTTGAGTTTACGATTTAACGGACTCATCGGTCGGCATTTACAGAAATCGTGCTTCTATGGTCTTCGTCGATAGCTGCCTGGCTTCCGTTGATTGTTGCGCTGCTTCTGGAAGATGGGGACGAATTTCAGCTCGATGAAATCGAAGGCTGGTTGAAGTCCGTCGCGTTCGTAAACCACACCGATCTCGGCTTCCATCGCGGTGGGTTCACCGAGTGCAGAGAGAAATTTATTGGAGGTCATTTGAATGAAAATCTCGGCTCGTTCCTTTGTTGGAATATCTGCCTGTTGTAAAATCCACTGCCGCGCAAAGAGCGCTAGCACTGCATCGCCGATCCATGCCTTGGTACGTTTTTCGTCTTCATTCATTACCCTCTTTTTAAGTTTTCGAATGTAATCCTCCAAGTAGATTCGCTTTCGTGTTATTCAATAGACAATATATTTGACACGGCAAAAGTTATATTTTGATTAATCAAAATATGAATACGAAAAACATCGTTCTCTCAACTTTCGCGCTCTCAATGGCCGCGAGTTACACTTTATTTGCGGAGCCTTTGGTTACGGATCGGCCGGATGCGACTGAGTCCAGTTCGGTGATCGCTCCGGGCTTTGCTCAGTTTGAGGTGGGAATCACTGCGTTTGAAGATGCCGACGGTGAGTCTGGCTTTGAGTCTGGCGGCTCATTACTTCGTCTTGGTTTAGTCGAAGATTGGGAATTGCGCTTGGGCTGGGGAGGCTATCTGGAATCAGATACAGTTTCGGGTGTGAATGATGCGATGCTAGGATTTAAATATTACCTCTCGCCAGAGGGTGATACATTGCTTGAACCGGAGCTTGCCATTTTGGTGCACACGAGTCTGCCGATTGGTGATCATGATATAACGTCCGATGCATTTGATCCGGACTTTCTGTTGTCATTTGCCCACACGCTGTCTGAGGAATTATCACTGGGCTACAATCTTGGTGGAAAGCTGGAAACCGCCGAGAAGGGTGATGGTAGTGAGACGACACTTGCTTCCGGTCTATATTCGATTGCTCTGGGTTATGGTGCCACGGATAAGTTGGGTCTGTTTCTCGAGGTATTCGGTGCTGTCGGACTGAGCTCCAAAGAATCGCCCGCGTCGCTCGACGGTGGTGTGACTTGGCTATTTAATGATGACTCACAATTGGATCTCTTCGCTGGTGTCGGACTCAATGACGACGCGGATGAGTGGTTTGTGGGAGTCGGTTATTCAATCCGCTGGGCGCGTTAGTGCATCCAGATATTTAAGCTCATTTCAATTAAGGTCCACCTATACAGGTGGGCCTTTTTTATGTCGAACGGACGGTATGCGCGGTGCGATTGACTGTATAGGTTTAGTGAGCCTCCAGCCAGTTGTCGCCGACACCGATTTCGATTTCGATTGGACATTTTAGATCGAGGGCATCGCGCATGCCTTCGGTTACGAGTTCTCGTAACTGCTCTTCCTCGCTCGGTTCCATGTCGAAGATGAGTTCATCGTGCACTTGAAGAAGCATGCGGCTTTTTAATTTATTTTCTGTAATCGATTTCTGGATACGCGTCATCGCTAGCTTTATCATGTCGGCTGCCGTGCCTTGGATTGGCATGTTGATCGCATTGCGCTCTGCAGCTGCGCGGATGGTGCCATTGCTGGAGTTGATGTCACGCAGGTAGCGGCGGCGCCCGCAGAGGGTTTCGACGTAGCCCGTGGCCTTGGCTGATTCTTTCTGTGCTTCCATGTACCCGGGGATGCCGGGGAACTGGGCGAAGTAGCTGTCGATGATCTCCTGTGCTTCGGTTCTTGAGATGGTGCCAAGGCGTTGGGCGAGGCCGAAGGCCGAGATGCCATAGGGGATGCCAAAGTTAACCATCTTTGCGGTGCTGCGCTGATCGCGGTCCACTGCGTCGAGGCCGACGTTGAAAATTTTGGCGGCCGTGGCGGTGTGAATGTCGCGCCCTTCGCGGAAAGCGGTGAGTAGGCCTTCGTCGCTGGTGAGTGCCGCGAGGATGCGTAGCTCGATCTGGGAGTAGTCGGCGGAGAGTAGTTTCCAGCCTTGGCGCGGGACAAAGGCTTTGCGAATCTCGCGGCCACGCTCGCTACGGACGGGAATGTTTTGCAGATTCGGGTCGTTCGAAGAGAGCCGCCCGGTCGAGGTTTGGACTTGGCCGTAGTTGGTGTGTACGCGTCCGCTGACGGGATCGACGGAGTGGGGCAGCGCGTCGATATAGGTGCTCTTCAGCTTCGTTAGTTGTCGGTATTCGAGGATGTCGGCTACGATCGGATGCTTTGGTGCCAAGCTGGAGAGGACTTGCTCGTTTGTCGCATATTGCCCCGTCTTGGTTTTCTTTGGCTTTTCAACGAGCTTGAGTTCGTCAAAGAGAACTTCGCCGAGTTGCTTGGGTGAGTTGAGGTTGAACTCGCGTCCAGCGGTACCGTAGATGGCTTCCTGAAGCTTTGTAATGTGGCCTCCTAAATTGCGCCCCGTTTCAGCGAGTGCGACTTCGTCCATTCGGATACCTTCTCGCTCCATTGTGGCCAGTACGGGGAGGAGAGGCGTTTCGATTTCGTAAAAGACTTTCGCTTGTCCGCTTTCTTTCAGCTGGGGCTCGAACTTTTTCCAGAGTTGGAGCGCGATGTCGGCATCTTCGATTGCGTAGTCGGCCAATGCTTTGGGGGCGACTCCTGTATAGTCGATGTCTTGGCCTTTTTTGGTATCTGGAATGAGCTCATTGAAACGGATCGGGGAATACTGAAGGAAGTCCTCTGCAAGTGTGTCGAGGTTGTGGCGTTGTTCGGGGTCGATCAAGGCGTGCGCCAGCATCGTATCGTAGCAAATGCCAGCGACGGGAATGTTTTGCTCGGCCAGTATCGAGAGATCAAATTTCAAGTTGTGGCCGATTTTGGTTAACGAACTGTCGGCAAAGATCGGGCGAAGTATATCCAATGCAGTGCTGTCCGCTTGAGTCGGCACAAACCATCCACTTTGAGGCTTCGTGCTGAACGAGATTCCCACCAGTTGTGCACGACGAGGGTTGAGCGCAGTGGTTTCTGTATCGAAGGCAAATGTGCCCGCAGTCCGTAGCGCGGCGACGAGTTCGTTGAGTGTTTCAGTGGTATCGGCTACACGGTAGTCGGTTTTGATGTCGGCCAGCTTTTTAAAGTGTATCTCCGGGAGGAGATCGAGTTGCGGTGTGGCTTTATCTTTGCGGGTTGCGGATTTTTCGTCGTCCTCGCTCATTAGAACCAAATCGGTCGCGGCTTCTTGTACGGAAAAGTCGCTGCCGAAGATGCGCTTACCCAGCGTGCGAAACTCAAACTCTGCGAAAATAGGAACGAGTTTTTCCTTATCCGGTGTATCCAGACGTATGCTGTCCCAGTCCGCCTCAATCGGCACGTCGAGCTGAATGGTCGCGAGCTTTTTGGAAAGAAGTGCTTGCTCGGCATTGTCCCGCACGCGTTCCTGCTGCTTGCCTTTGAGCTCATCAACATGGGCGATCAGGTTTTCAACGTTGTCGTAGGCGGCGAGCAGTTTTTCGGCGGTCTTCGGGCCGATGCCCGGCACGCCGGGAATGTTGTCGGAAACATCGCCGCAGAGCCCGAGCATATCGATTACTTGATCAACGCGGGTGATTCCCCATTTTTGTTTGATCTCTTCGACGCCCCAAATTTCCGCCCCGTCACCTTGGCGGGAGGGGCGGTACATTTTGATTTTTTCGGTCACGAGTTGGCCGAAGTCTTTATCCGGTGTGACCATGAAAATTTCGTCAAAGCCCTCCGCCTCAGCGCGGTGGGCGAGTGTGCCGATGATGTCGTCGGCTTCGTAGCCATCGAGTTTGATGACTGGTATTTTGAAGGCTTCTGCAATACGATCAAGGTGGGGCATGGCTGCTGACAAGTCCTCCGGCATATCCTCGCGGTGGGCCTTGTATTCAGGGTGGAGAATGTGGCGCGCGGTTGGGGCCGATGTGTCGAAGACGATGGCTAGGTGCGTCGGTTTTTTATGGGTGATCAGCTCGATGAGGGTAGCTGTAAAACCGAAGATGGCCGAAGTATTAAAGCCTTTCGAAGTATAGATCGGACTGCGGATTAGCGCAAAGTGAGCTCGATAGGCGAGTGCCATTCCGTCGAGTAGATAAAGCGTTTTGGACATGGTTGGGAAGATCGAACATTGATCGCAGGACGTCCAACATCGAATGCAATTTTAGTGCGATTTGCTGGGGCACCGTGGTCGTCGCCTACTGGGAGCGCCTCGTCGGCTCGTTTTCTTTTTAAATTGGTTCATTCGATGTTGGACGTTCAATCTTCGATGTTCAAAGTTCTCTCGTCGTGCTTCACATCGTCCTCTTCAATCCTGAAATTCCTCAAAACACCGGTAATATCGGTCGGCTTTGTGCGATCACGGAGTCCCGCCTGCATCTTATCCATCCGCTCGGATTCACGATCACGGATAAGCATCTTAAACGAAGTGGTATGGATTACTGGCACTCGTTGGATGTGCATCATCATGACGACTGGGAGGCATTTAAAGCGAGCGAGTTTGCGCCCAAACGTCTCTGGCTCTTTACGACGAAAGCGGATCACTGCTATTGGGATGTAAGTTTTGAAGACGGCGACGGGCTCGTCTTTGGCAACGAAGGGCATGGTGCGCCAGAGTGGCTTCACGAGCAACTGGAAGGTTATCGCTTAACCATCCCGCATAAAAACACCGAGCTTCGTTCTCTCAACCTCTCGACCTCCGTTGGTATCGCAACCTACGAGGCGTTGCGCCAACTCTCGCACTAAACCGCGATTTTAAGTGAAGGCTCGGCCTCTGGCTTGATCGCTTTAGTGTAAAGCTTCCAAGATGGCTTTGGCGATGCGTTCGCTGCTACCTTTATTTCGGGCGTGCCAGTCTCGACCTGCTTCGCCCATCGCAGTCAGAGTTTCTGGATGTGTCAGTAATTGGATAACTGTGGCTTCCAATTCAGTTGCATCTTCAACTTGTAGAGCCGCACCACTGCGGACGAGTGATTTCGTGACGTCCTTAAAATTACTCATCTTTGGTCCCATTAGGATCGGAATACCGAGACCAGCTGCTTCGATCGGGGTCTGTCCTCCATCGTTTGGAGAGAGGCTTTTTCCGATGAAAGCGAGATCCGCCGCTTGGCTGAGTCGAGCAAGCTCGCCAGTGGTATCCGCTAAGTGAATCGAGACGGGGTGCTCAGGGTTCGGGTTCTCAGAGCGTTGGCACCAGTCGAGTGTTTGTTCAGCTAATTGCCGTGCAAGTTCGGGTCCGCGCTCGGCGTGTCGGGGTACCAGTAGCAGGCGACAATCGTGTCCGCTATCAATCAGTTTCTGCTGAATGCTGAGTAGCGCGGTTTCTTCGCCGGGCCATGTCGAAGAGCCGAGGAGGACAAAAAGGTGTGAGTCTTCGCTGTTGGTAAATCCGAGTGATGCGCGTAGAGCTTTTTTATCAGCCTCAGGGAGGACGGGTGGAATCGAGACATCAAATTTTATACTGCCATGTGCGACCACTTTCTCGGAATCTGTGCCCAGCTCGATCAGTCGAGATTGGTCGAGCCGACTGGCTGCGTAAATCGCATTAAACTTTCGCAGAAGCCGCGCGGCGAAGTCTGGCACCTTCTGATAGCGAGCGAAGCTCTTGTCCGAGATGCGGGCATTTACCAGAAACGCGGGTACCGCTCTTTTTTTTGCCTGATGCAGGTGCTCGGGCCACAGTTCACTTTCTGTCAGTATGATTGCGTCCGGCTGTATGCGTTTCCATGCGGCACGGGCGAAGAGCCAGAAATCGAGCGGAAAGATGCCGATACTATGGACCTTAGCTGAGTAGCGCTTGCGGGCTTCAGTATATCCCGTACTGGTCGTCGTGGTAAGGACGATCTCGACGTTTTCGTCCCTTTGTAGTGCGTCGATCAGTGGCCCGATTGCATACATTTCGCCCACGCTCACTGCTTGTAGCCATATCCGTTTTTTACTCGGATGGGGTGGATCGAGTCGGCGAAAGCGGCCAAAGCGATGCTGGAAGTCTTTTCGATAGCCGCCGCGGCGCCACATCCGGAGGAGGTAGTAGGGCAGGGCAATCACCAGCGCGGGCAGATAAAGCAGTCGATAGAACCAGATCATTCAGGCTTGATATCACCTGCCTTTGGCCAAGTTTGAAAGTATAAAAGTTCTGCTTACTTGCGCTATTGTCGAGTCTGCGCAGCTTTC
>Ga0316201_10005086_pt1 | contig 10059 bp, 9 predicted proteins | sample CS6wburrow_MG_FD_204516 | JGI IMG/M metagenome (GOLD analysis project Ga0316201, IMG submission 204516) | Coastal sediment microbial communities from Delaware Bay, Delaware, United States - CS-6 worm burrow | ecosystem: Environmental > Aquatic > Marine > Coastal > Sediment | place: USA: Delaware...
TGTCGCTGATGCTGCTGGTTATCCTGGTGCTGGTTTCGGTGCTGTTCGTCGACTGGCGAGCCGGGTTGATCGCGTTGGTACCGAACCTGGTGCCGGTGATCGTGCTGTTTGGCGTAATGGGTTACTTCGCGATACCGCTCGACTCCGGTACGACCATGGTGGCGGTGATCGCGCTCGGTATCTGCGTCGACGATACGATCCATTTTCTCAGTCGCTATCATTCCTACACGCGTGGCACGAATGATGTTGCTTTGGCGCTGCGCCAGACCATCGAGCATGAAGCGACGCCGATTACCACCACGTCAATCGCGCTGACCCTGGGCTTTTTGACCCTGACCCTGTCTAGTTTCCAGCCTGTGGTCCATTTTGGCGCGCTGAGCGCACTGGTCATGCTGCTGGCGATGCTCTCCACCTTCATCCTGACTCCGATACTGCTGTCGTTCACCAGGCTGGCGACGGTGTGGGATATGCTGGCGCTAAACCTGAAAACCGATGTGCTGCGGCACAGTCCGGTGTTCCGCGGGCTACGCGACTTCCAGATCAAGCAGGTGGTGCTTTCCGGTTCGATCCGCGAATTCAAACGGGACGATATCATCATTGAGCAGGGTATAGTCGGCAACGAGTTCTACGTCATGCTCGAGGGCGAGGCCACCGCCACCCACCGCGACCCGGATGGTTCGGTCAGAACCCTGGCGTACATCAAGGCGGGCGACCTGTTTGGCGAGGTTGCCGAGTTGTCCAAGCGCGAGCGCATCGCCCGGGTCAGCGCCAACGAGCGCACCCGGGTGCTTGAGTTGCATTGGGATGCGATCCGCCAACTGGCCCGGTTTCGTCCGCGGGTGTCGATGGTTCTGTACCGCAACCTGGCCGAGGTCATGGGTCGCCGGCTGGTGGAACAAAGCGAGGACCCGGCCAGGGTCAACGATGAACTGACCGGTGCGCTGACCCGGCCTTACCTGTGCGAGATCCTGAGTCATGAAATCCGCAACTCGCAGCACTTTGACCAGCCGCTTTCGCTGATGCTACTCGACGTTGATACCACCGCCGTGAACGATCTTGAGCGTGCAGCTGACGTCGACGACGTGATGATGCTCGGGGTGGCACGCATCATCCAGAAGTACACCCGCGCGACCGATGTGCTGGCGCGCTGGGAACACAACCGATTTATGATTGTACTGCCGCGTACCGAGGTCGCCGAAGCATTACAGCTGGCGGGTAACCTGGAGCAGAACATCCAGCAACTGGAACTGTCGCCAGGCGCTTACCTGCACATCAACACCGCGGTGACGACGATACGTCACGAAGACCGTCGCGAAGACGTGATCAACCGCCTGGAAAACCAGCTGTCCAGTTTCAAGCAGAAAAGTTTGCGTGTCTCGGTGGTTTGAACCTGAAGCCGCTTCAGGGTTGACGGGCGATTTCGAGATTAATCCGACGCAGGCGGTCGCCGGGTTCGACTATCTCGAAGTTGGCGAAGTGCCGATCGCCGAGGATCGCCAGGTTCTCGATGCGCTGGGAAAATTCCGGTCGCGTCGCCAGCATCAATCGAACAGAGTCATCCCCTGGGTCGATACTGGAGAGCGTAATCAGCACGTCAAGCAGCGCGAACGGGTCGTAGCCGGCGCGCGTGGTCAGCGTCATCGCCTCGCGGTCAGCGGTAAACTCGAAGCCGGGATAAAAACCGTGCACGTATAGCTGCAGCGCCTGTTTGAGCGGTTGGTGGATGTCCTTGCGCGGTAGCTTGTCAGCGTCTTGTTGCAGGGCCTTTAGACTGGCCGCGGGAATGAGCTGCTCGAGCGCCGATGACGGGTGTCGTTGGTCGACGTGGGCTATCTGCCTGGCCAGCACGGCCGCCAGCTGGTCCTCGGTCTGCAGTAACTGGTAATAGCCGAGGGTGATGGCGATATATCCACCGGGGGCGGCGAATGCATTGATGTGCGGGGTGTCGAGTACGGCGAAAGTCCAGCGCAGGTCAGGGCGGCCGGACTGCAACGCAACCCAGTGACCGACACGATTGACGTAGTCGTGCAGCCGATCATTTTCCACCAGCGGGGCTGCACCGATGATGCCGGCCATCATATTGCGCCCGGTATTGGTTGCGCTTGTCAGGGCCTGGCCCGTCGTGCCGGGTTGCACGCTGTCTAGCGATTGACCCTTGGTTTCGCAGCCGCCGCCGAGGAGTACCAAGGGCGTTAGACAAGCCAAAAATAGCTGCCTGAGCTTCATCGTTCGGCTTCGGTCGGTGGCAGATGTGCCACTGGCACCTGCTTGCGGCCGCCTTCGCCGGCGAACTGCCGGGCGTCCCGGGGAGAGCTGCGCAGGCCTTCGAGCTTGTTCAATCCTTGCCAGTCGGGTCTGGCGCCAGCAAAGTGACCCGGGGTCAGGCCGGTGTCGGTCTGTGCCGCGGCGACATTGCGTCCGCGGATTCCGATAGTAGCGGTCAGCCGGGTGCTGATGCCTTGCGGCCGGTCGCTGGAAAACAACCCGCTGGCCTTGCGCGACAGCGCCGCCAGGGCACCGAGGAACCCGCTGTCCGAGGGCTTCTCGCTGACAGTGATCGATCCGTTGCGCACCAGGTAGCTGCGCACCCAGCCGGTGGTGTCGCCGGTGCTGACCTGTTTCCAGCCGCCGGTGCGCGACAGTTGTTCGACCCGCATCCCGGCGTTGAGTTGCTTTAGGACCGGGGAGGCTGAAGACGGACGCTGTTGCAGGGGAGCGTCTGCGACCAGGGTCGCTGATTGCGCGTGCACAACCCGGCCCAGGCTGAGGACAGCCAGCAGCAATAGTAAGACCGGCCTTGAACCGGGTTGCGCATTCATTGATCCATTCTAGGCAGGGGGGTTGAAACTGTCAAAATGCCAGTTGTATGATCTGCGACAATCTGTCGCTGTCGGGTGTTGGTGAATGAAGTTATGCTTGCGCGCTGTTGAATTTGACCACGGAGAAGTCTTCCGATGAAAAGCCTTTTGTTACTTCTGGTCGTGCTGTGGGCCATCCCCGCAGCAGCCGATGTGGCATCGCGGCTGGTTATCGACAAGCCTTTTGTCCGATCTGCGCTGCAGCACCAGCGTAACGCCGCGGTGTACATGCAATTGACCAACAATGGACCGACGGCGGCGATGGTCGGCGCAACCAGCGCCGCGGCTGAAGTGGTCGAATTGCACACCCATATTAATGACCGGGGTGTGATGCGCATGCGCCAGATTCCTCGCATCGACTTGCCGTCAGGCGAAAAAGTCGAACTGCGTCCCGGCGGGCTACACGTGATGTTGATCGGCTTGCGCCGGGATCTCAACGTGGGCGAGGACGTGGCCGTGACTCTGGAGTTCAGCGATGACAGCAAGCAGGCCCTGACGGTGCCGGTGGTCAGGGTGATGCCCCAGGGAAAATACTGAAAAATGCAAAATCCGGGCTGATTTTATCTAACGGCGCGAAGCGCCACAAAACGATGGAGTTCCCCAAGGGGAGAGACACAGTTCTGCCCTTGGGTCACATGCAAAAACCACGCTTTTTGCGCCGTGAAATTATCCAAATCCAGGTCTCGACGTCATGCAACGCAAGAGTTCGACTATTTTCTGGCTGGCGACGGTGTGTTTTTTCGCCGGCATCCTGATCGCCCAGCAATACCTCGTGCGCCAGGGCAGCGACCTGATCCCGGGCACCGGGGGCGATTTTACCCTGCAGTCAGCGCATGGACCGACCCGCCTGAGCGATTTCCGCGGCAAGGTGGTTGCCATGTATTTTGGCTACATGTCCTGCCCGGACATCTGTCCCACGGCAATGTGGAACCTGACCGAAGGAGTGAACACGCTCGCCCCGGAGCTGGTCGATGATGGCTTCCAGGGCGTTTTCGTATCGGTTGACTACGAGCGCGACAGCCCCAGAGCGCTGGACATATTCGTCAAGGGTTTCCACACCAACATGGTCGGCCTGACCGGGGAAACGCGCGAGCAAATCGATAAGGTGGCAAGGCAGTACGGCGCCATCTACGAAAAGGTGCCGCTCGAAGGTTCCGCGATGGGTTACGTCATCGACCACAGCTCGGTGGTCTACCTGATCGATCGCCAGGGGATTCTGCGCTACCGCGTAGCGCACGGCACCCCGCCGGGCGAGATCGCACAACAGGTCGCAAAGCTGCTCGACGAAGCCTGATCAAAGCCTGGATCGAGCGGTGCAGCGGTGAATCAGGCAGGCGCCGGGTTGCCGGTGGTCCAGCGCTTGAAGCGTTTCTTGCAGTAATTCAACAGGCTTGGGTAGTCCGGAAACCACAGGTCGAAGCCATCCTCGGCCGACGCGTCGTACTCGCAGTAGTCGTTCGAGTGACTGCGGCAGATGGTCGGCCGATCCTGGTAGATGCCGCAGCGTCCATCCTGTTGCAGGTGGGTGCATTTGGTCTCGAACAAAATGAACCATCCGTCCTCGTCTTTGTAAACTCCGACCCCGTGGTGCGAAACCTGCCAGAGTAATATTTCGAAATCGTATTTCGATCTTGGCGTATCGATCTGTTGGGTGACGTAGGTGCAGCATTTGGATTGAGTGCACAGGTCGCACTTGTTGTCGCTGTTGACCTCGATCTGTGGAAAGTCGCCCTGCCTGGTTTTACTCATTGATCCAGTCCCGTGGTTTCAGGTAATAGTCGTAGAGTTCGGCCTCGGCGCTACCGGCTTCGGGCTGGTAGTTGTACTGCCAGTGGACCACCGGCGGCAGTGACATCAGGATAGACTCGGTGCGCCCCCCGGATTGCAGGCCAAACAGGGTGCCGCGGTCGTAAACCAGATTGAACTCAACGTAGCGGCCACGACGGTAACGCTGAAAATCGCGTTCACGTTCACCATAAGCAGTCTGTTTGCGACGTTCCACGATCGGCAGATAGGCCGACAGATAGTGGTCGCCGACGCTACGCATGAAGCCAAACGCGCTGGCAAAATCAGGGGTGTTGAGGTCGTCGAAAAACAGGCCGCCGATGCCGCGCGGTTCGTTGCGGTGCTTGACAAAGAAATAATCGTCACACCACTGCTTGTAGCGCGCGTAACTATCGTCGCCAAAACCCTCGCAGGCCTCACTCGCCACCCGGTGCCAGTGAACGCAGTCTTCGCGGTTACCGTAATAGGGTGTGAGATCAAAGCCACCGCCGAACCACCAAACCGGGTCGCTGGCGGGTTTCTCGGCAATGAAAAAGCGCACGTTGGCATGCGATGTCGGTACGTAGGGGTTGTGCGGATGGATCACCAGTGACACGCCCATCGCGCGGAAATCGCGGCCGGCCAGTTCGGGTCGGTGAGCGGTCGCCGATGCGGGCAAATCAGGACCGAATACCTCGGAGAAGTTGACTCCGGCCTGTTCGAAAACCTGGCCGCCGGTCAGGACGCGGGTGCTGCCACCACCACCGGAGGAGCGTTGCCAATCGTCAATGGCAAACTGCTGGCCACCATCGGCTTGCTCGATGCCGTCGCAAATGTTGTTTTGCAGGCCAACCAGGTAGTCGCGCACAGCGTCGGTATCTACGGTCATGGGATTTTCGGCTGAAAAAAAACCGGCCTATTCTAGCACGTCAATCGCGGATGATTTTGCCGCTTTGTGCGTCGATGATGCGACTCGCGCTGGTCCTTTCGGGTGTATTGGCCGTGACGATGAAATCCACCGCTGCGGCAAACTGCCGGCGAACCTGGTGGATACTGCGCGCATGGCGCCGACCGGAAATATTGGCGCTGGTGCTGACCAGCGGGTAGCCGATCGCATCGCAGAGTTGTGCAACGTGTGGCAGATCGCACAGGCGCAGTGCAATGGTCGGTTTACCTCCGGTCAGCCAGTGCGGGCAATCATGCGCCGCGGTGAGCAGCCAGGTGGTGGGACGGGGCTGGGTTTGGGCTAGTCGTTCGAGTGTTGCCGGGGTGATACAGGGGTCGATAAAACGACGACAGTACTGCAGCCGGTTGCTCAGCAGGATCAGGCCCTTTGCCAGGCTGCGCTGCTTGATCTGCGCGATACGTTCGACCGAAGCCTGCTGCGCTGGATGGCAACCCAGACCCCAGATCGTGTCGGTGGGGTAGGCAAATACCGCGCCACGCGATACTGCGCGGGCCAGCCTGCGCAAACGCCACGGTGACACGTCAGGCGGTCATTTTGCTCGGCGTAACCGCTGCCTTTTTATTTACCGTAGCGGCTTTCTTGCGCATTGCGGCCTTTTTCTTGACAACTTTCTTCTTGGCCGTCTTTTTCTTGGTGGTAGTCTTCTTCCTGGTAGCTGCTTTCTTCTTGACCGCCGCCTTCTTGCGTTTCGACTTGGGAGGCGGCGCCTTGGCAATCAGTTCCTCGCAGGTGGCCAGATCGAGTGTTGCGGGATCTTCGATGTCCTTTGGGATGCGCGCGTTCTTGTGGCCGTCCGTAATATAGGGGCCATAGCGACCGCGAAGAACCTTGATGTCGCTGCCAGTGAAAACCTTGATCTCGCGATTGGCATCGAATTCCTTTTTCTCGCGGACCAGTTCCAGCGCCCGCTGCAGTGTTAGCGTGTAGGGGTCGTCGCCCTCCTTGACCTTGAGCGACACAAACTTGCTGCCGTACTTGACGTAGGGGCCGAAGCGACCGATGTTGGTCGATACCGGTTCACCTTCCTCGGTTTCACCCAGTTCGCGGGGCAGTTTGAACAGCTCAAGCGCGTCTTCCAGGTTAAGCTGATCCATTTTCTGGCCAGGCCTGAGACCGGCAAAGCGTGGTTTGTCCTCGTCATCGCGCGAGCCGATCTGGGCGAACGGGCCATAGCGCCCCATTCTGACCGACACCGGTTTTCCGCTCGCGGGATCGGTGCCGAGTTCTCGCGCCTGCAGGGCCTCGTCGCGTGACACCGACTCCATCTTGTCGTCGACCTGCTCCTTGAATGACTCCCAGAAAGACTTCATCAGCGGTAGCCAGTCACTCTCTCCACGCGAGATTTCGTCCAGCGTGTCTTCCAGCTGGGCGGTGAAATCGTAGTCGACGTAGCGGGTGAAATGCTGGGTCAGGAAGCGGTTGACCACACGGCCGACATCGGTCGGGTGAAACCGTTTGCTTTCGAGTTCAACGTACTCGCGGTCGAGCAGGGTGGTGATGATCGATGCGTAGGTCGAAGGCCGGCCGATACCGTATTCTTCGAGGGATTTCACCAGGCTGGCCTCGCTGAAGCGCGGCGGTGGTTCGGTGAAGTGCTGTTCGAGACGGACCTGTTCGAGCGTGACCCGGTCACCTTCCTGCATTGGCGGGAGAATTTTCTCCTTGTTGTCGTCCTCGCTCCTGGCGTCGTCGCGACCCTCGGTGTAGACCCGCATGAATCCGGGGTTGCGGATCGTCGACCCGGTGGCGCGGAATACATTCTGCTGGTCAGCGGCCAGGTCGATGGCCACCGTGTCCAGCGTGGCATGGATCATCTGGCAGGCGATGCTGCGTTTCCAGATCAGGTCATACAGCCGATACTCGTCCTGACCCAGGTGCGATTTGAGCTGTTCAGGCGTGTTTGCCGCGCTGGTAGGGCGAATCGCCTCGTGGGCTTCCTGCGCATTCTTCGATTTGGTCTTATACACACGGGGCTGTTCGGGCAGGGACTGCTCGCCGTATTTTTGCGCGATCAGCTGGCGGATGTCGGCCAGGGCCTCGTTCGACAGGCTGACCGAGTCGGTACGCATGTAGGTAATAAGGCCGGTTTGGCCGGCGCCGGTATCGACACCCTCGTACAGTCTCTGCGCCACCCGCATGGTCCGCTGGGCGCCAAATCCGAGTTTGCGCGAGGCTTCCTGTTGCAGGGTCGAGGTGGTGAAGGGCGCCGCCGGGTTACGCTTGCGTTGTTTCTTTTCGACCTTGCTGACCAGCAGTCGACCCTGCGCAGCGTCGTTGATCAGTTGCTGTGCCTGCTCGGCCTGTTGACCGTTGGTGATGCTGAACTGCTTGACCTTTTCGCCCTGGTACAGGTTCAGTTTGGAGCTGAACTTCTGTCCCTCGAACTCGTTATCGGACTCGATGGTCCAGTATTCCTCGGCCTTGAAGGCTTCTATCTCCAGTTCCCTCTCGACGATCAGGCGTAGCGCCGGGCTCTGTACCCGGCCGGCCGACAGGCCCCGGCGAATCTTGCGCCAGAGCAAAGGGGACAGGTTGAAACCGACCAGGTAATCGAGCGCGCGGCGTGCCTGCTGCGCGTTGACCAGGTCCATCGTGATTTCGCGCGGCTGGGCGATCGCCTCGGTGACCGCCTGCCTGGTGATCTCGTAAAACACAACGCGGTAGGCCTGCTTGTTGGTCATCAGATTGCGTTCCTGCAACAACTGATAGAGGTGCCAGGAAATGGCTTCCCCCTCGCGATCCGGGTCAGTCGCCAGGTACAGGCTATCGGCTTTCTTGAGTTCCCTGGCGATGGTCTTGATGTGCTTTTCGTTGCGCTCGACGACTTCATAGTTCATCTTGAAATCGTTGTCGGTCTCGACCGCGCCTTCTTTCGGCACCAGGTCGCGCACATGTCCATACGAGGCGAGGACCTTGAAGTCCTTGCCGAGGTATTTTTCAATGGTTTTAGCCTTAGCCGGGGACTCGACTATGACGAGATTGCTACTCATGGGCGGGGGGAATGCAGCGGTTTAGTGAAATATGGCGGGTTGATCGGCAAAAACGATATCCTCGTAATGCATCAGCGTGCTCTCATCCTGGTCGGCCGAGTTGTTGAACAGCACCATCATAACGACCCATTTGAACTCATCGAGGTCGATTGGGGCTTCACTTTCCAGCGCCATAATGCGATTGATGACCAACTCCCGCAACTCTGGCGTCAGCACGCCGGACTGTTCCAGGAAATACAGGAATCCCTGGATGCCGCTATCCATCTTCTGTTGCTCTTCGACACTGTAGATTCGTGTCGCACGAGGGGTTTGCTCGATGGTAGGCACGTTGCCGGCCAGCGCAAGTCCGTCCAGCCAGTCGAAGGCTTTTTCTATGTCATGGCTTTGGAATCCGGCCTCTCGCAGATCGGCGTCGATACTGCCGCGGTCTTCCGGGAGGATGTCATCGCTGTCGATATAGCTGGAAAATATGTACATCAACACGTCTATAACGCCTTCTTTCATGTATTCCCCTGATCAGCACCGGATGTACAGGCCACCGGGTGCGGGCTTTATGTGATCGTTCAATTCAAGTAATAACAGCATGGAGGAAAGCTGTTCAACGGTCAAGCCACTGCGTGCCAACAGGGTGTCCATCGAAACCGGATCGTAACCCACTACCTCGAGCAGTTGCCGGTAGTCGGGATCCTGCAGCAGGCTGTCGGTGGCTTCGGTCGGTGCCTCGGGCTGATCGGCGACAAAGCCCAACAGGCTGGCAATGTCGTCGGTAATGTCGCTCGCCTGGTCGACCAGTTTGGCGCCCTCGCGGATCAACTGGTGGCAGCCCTTGGCCTGCGGGCTGTGGATCGAACCAGGTATGGCGAATACCTCGCGACCCTGTTCCAGCGCGCAACGCGCGGTGATCAAAGACCCGCTGTTGCGTGTTGCCTCGACCACCAGCACGCCAATGCTCAACCCGCTGATAATCCGGTTGCGTCGTGGAAAATTGTGGCTGGCGGGCGGGGTGCCCAGCGCAAACTCGCTGACGATCAGTCCTTGCTGTGCAATCCGCAGCGCCAACTGACGATTGACCGCGGGGTATACCCGGTCGATACCTGTGCCTATCACCGCGACGGTGCCGGCAACCGCCTCAAGCGCCCCGAGGTGGGCGTTGCGGTCGATACCCTGCGCCAGGCCACTGGTGATGGTCAGGCCGGACTGCCCCAGGTAGCGCGCGAACTGGAAAGCGGTGTCGGCGCCGGAAGCACTGCAGTTACGGCTGCCGACGATTGCAATCTGCGGCATGGCCAATAGCTCGACACGGCCCTTGAGGTAGAGAATCGGCGGGGAATCAGCGATTTCAGTTAGCAACCGCGGGTAGTCGGGGTGCGCCAACGACAGGATATGGTTGTCTTTCTCGGCGGCGGCCCACTCAAGCGCCGCTTCTACCTGCGTCCAGTCTGGATTACGCAGGTAGCGCCGTTCTTTGTCGGTCAGATCG
>Ga0316201_10005087_pt1 | contig 10058 bp, 7 predicted proteins | sample CS6wburrow_MG_FD_204516 | JGI IMG/M metagenome (GOLD analysis project Ga0316201, IMG submission 204516) | Coastal sediment microbial communities from Delaware Bay, Delaware, United States - CS-6 worm burrow | ecosystem: Environmental > Aquatic > Marine > Coastal > Sediment | place: USA: Delaware...
AGAATACCTATAGAAATTCTTCCATAAGGTTCTAATCCAACCTGGGTGAAAATATAAACGCTATCGGGATGAGCGGTAAATTTATACCTTAACGTTTGTAGTAAAATGACGGCTATTAGAATTCTCAGGCCTAAATCAATGGTCTTTTTCATGTGAATTGATTTCCATGTTAGACGTTTTTGGCTAGAATAATTACATTATTGAATAGCTAATTCTTAATTCCCGGTTGTAATATTTTAAAATTTTCTTTTTCTTTTGCCTCTTGAACCATTTTTTTTACCTCTGCTAATAATCTTTTTGCATCATAAACAACACCATCCTTTATCGTATATTTAACCCCGCCAACCCTAACAACTTCATTTTCATGAGTTAATTTTATTGCTCCTGTACCATATAAAACCTTTAAATTTTCAAGTGGATTTTCTGCTACAATTACAAAATCTGCCAATTTTCCAACTTGTACAGAACCAATTTTATCGTCCATTTTTAATGCTTCCGCACCGTTTAAAGTAGCGGCTCGAATAATTTCTAAAGGATGAAAGCCCGCTTCTCTCAATAATTCTAATTCTCGTATATATGCAAATCCGTATAGTTGAAAAATAAATCCAGAATCAGACCCTGTAGTTACCCGGCCCCCTCTGTTTTTATATTCATTAACAAAAGTCATCCAGAGTTGATAATTCTTTTTCCAGACAATTTCTTGTTCTGTACCCCAATAGTGCCAATAAGAACCGTGAGAGATCTTACTGGGTTGATAAAATTTCCATAAAGAAGGGAGGGTATAATCTTCGTGCCACTCTGCCCTTCGTGCTCTTTGAAGATCTCTGCTAGCCTCATAAATATTAAAAGTAGGGTCTATGGTAAAGTCCAGCGCAATTAATTCATTCATCACTTTGTTCCAATGTTCTGAATAGGGTTTGGCTGCTTGTTCCCATAATTTCCCAGCTTCTTCAAATCGATGCTGCTCGTTATTATAATTGTAATTCAAAGGATAATGCTGAACCGTTTTATCTTCAAAAAGTGCTTCGGGAAGTCCATACCAATGTTCCATAGAAGTCAATCCAGCCCTTGCAGAGTTCAATACATTCCACCTGGCGACACTCATTTGTGCATGATGGCAGGCAGATCCTAATCCTAATTTTTTATTTTCATCAAGTGCAGCTGTCATGATATCGGGTTCTGCACCGAAGAATTTTATTCCATCTGCACCTCTTTTTGCATTCGCTCGAACCCATTGCCGCGCCAATTCGGGAGTAGTCATGGGTACATCATTTAAAGGATTGAAATCTTTACTTGATTGACCGAAAGATGTATATGCAATTATACGAGGTGCAATGATCTTATGTTCGTTACTTAATTTTTTAAGGTTTAAAGTCCAATCTACACCACGGCCACCAGGTTCCCGTACCGTGGTAACACCGTGTGCCATCCACAATTTAAAGACATAGTCTGAATCCGCACCTTGGGCTTGACCTCCAATATGGCCATGCATGTCAATAAAACCAGGTAGTAAATACATGCCTTCTGCGTTTAGTTCTTTGCCACCCTCTTTCAGTTGAGGCCGCCTTTTAGGATCGATTTCAACTCCGGGATACCCAACAACTTTAATAGCCGTTATGATATTCTTTTCAACAACAATATCTACCGGACTTACAGGTGGAGCACCGTTACCATTTATTAGTGTAACACCTCTTATTATTAATTGCTCATATGGTCCATCACCGAGATAAGAATCACTGGATTGGCTAAAGATAGATGGTATTGTCAATAAATTAATACATATTAGAATGAAGGAATAAACAAATGGTTTCATGGTTTAATATTATTTTATTGCGACAAATTACTAATATTTCATTAATTCGACTTTAAGTTTAATGAATTAAGTTTTACTTTTGCGGATGCAACATAAAGTACTCATATTAGATTTTGGTTCACAGTATACACAGTTAATTGCGAGAAGAGTTCGTGAGTTGAATATATTTTGTGAAATTTTTCCTTATAATAATCACCCACCGGTTACTGAATTCAAGGCGGTAATTTTATCGGGAAGCCCGTTTTCTGTTTATAGTAAAGATGCTCCTCAACCGGATATTGATGAAATTATTGGAAATATACCAATGCTTGGCGTATGTTTTGGAGCACAATATTTAGTACATAAATTCGGAGGTAAGGTAGAGCCTTCCAAAACACGGGAATATGGCCGTGCCAATCTTTCCTTTATTGATCATAAGGATCATTTGTTCGGTGGTATAAAGAAAGGGTCGCAGGTTTGGATGAGTCATGGTGACACCATTGTGGCACTTCCTAAAAATTTCAAAAAAATAGCAAGTACTGGCGATGTAGAAAATGCGGCATTTAAAATTGATGGCGAAAATACTTATGCTATTCAATTTCATCCTGAAGTTTATCATACCACAGATGGTAAACTATTACTTGAGAATTTTTTGGTCAATATTGCCGAGGTTGAACAAGATTGGACACCAGATTCTTTTGTAGAAACTACAGTTGCAGAATTAAAAGAAAAGCTATCTAATGATAAGGTGGTATTAGGCCTTTCAGGAGGAGTAGATTCAACTGTAGCTGCAGTATTATTAAACAAGGCTATTGGGAAAAATTTATATTGTATTTTCGTCAATAATGGCCTGCTAAGAAAAAATGAATTCCAGAATGTGCTCGATCAATATGAGCATATGGGACTTAATGTAAGGGGTGTTGATGCTTCGGCACGTTTTTTGTCAGAATTAAAAGGTATTAGTGAGCCTGAATTAAAAAGGAAGGCCATCGGTAAGGTATTCATTGAAGTTTTTGATGATGAAGCACATCGTATTAGTGGTGTATCCTGGTTAGCACAAGGTACTATTTATCCTGATGTTATAGAGTCGGTTTCGGTTAATGGCCCATAAGTAACTATAAAATCTCATAATAATTTTTGTGGATTACCAGAATATATGAAATTAAAAGTTTTTGAACCCTTAAGGATGCTTTTTTAAGATGAAGTGAGAAGAGTAGGAAGATCTATGGGAATTGACGATGAATTACTTGGAAGGCATCCGTTTCCCGGACCTGGTTTAGGAATTCGAATATTAGGTGATATAACAGCCGAAAAAGTGAGAATACTGCAGGAAGTCGATGCTATATTTGTTGACGGATTGAAAAATTGGAATCTATATAATCAAGTGTGGCAGGCAGGAGCAATGTTATTACCGGTAAATTCTGTAGGTGTAATGGGAGATGAGCGGACCTATGAAAAAGTAGTGGTTTTAAGAGCCGTTTCTTCCACAGATGGCATGACAGCAGATTGGGTTAATTTGCCATATGAATTTTTACAGGAAACCTCGAATAAAATTATTAATGGAGTAAAAGGGGTTAATAGAGTGGTGTATGACATAAGTTCTAAACCACCTGCAACCATCGAATGGGAATAAAATATACAAAAATATAATCATCAAATGAAAGGAATACATTTTTACATCTTGTTACTTTTTTTTGTAACGATTTCTACTTTTTCACAAGAGAAAAAATATATCACATATAAGGTTTTGCCTGGCGAAACAATTGAAAGTATCGCTAAAAAATTATCGATTACACCTTATAATTTATTACAATTAAATCCTGATATCAAGGATGTAATAATCGAGAATCAGCTCTTAATTATTCCCAATAGTAATTTTATCAAAAAGCCTGATATAGAAAAAGGTGATTATATTCAAGATGGATTTTTATATCACAAAGTACTACCACAGGAAAATTATTATAGGCTGAGAAAGCAATTTGGTGTAGCCAAACGCATACTTAGAAAACATAACCTTGCGCTGAGGACGTCAGATCTTAAGGCCGGTCAAATCATAAAGATTCCCGTTGATAATAATTATCAGTTAGAATCTACTCCAAAAGTTGTAGAAGATAAAACTACAAAACCCTATTTGGTAAGACCTAAAGAGACCAAATATAGTATTTCAAGGCGTTACGGAATAAGTGTTGAAAGATTAGAAGAATTGAATCCTCATATAAAAGAAGGCTTAAAAATCGCAGACATTATTAAAGTTCCAAATACATTGGCAATTGAGAATCCCGATACTGAATATGTTATGCATCAAGTAGAAAAAGGGGAGACGTTATTTAGTTTAAGTCAAAAATTCAAAATTTCTCAATCAGAATTAAAAGAAAATAACCCGGAATTAATTCAAGGATTAAAAGAAGGTATGCTGGTCAGAATCCCGAAGGAATCTTTCGCTGTAAGCACAAATTTGTTCGTTGTAAATATACCCAAGAACAAAGAACTTAAGGTCGCCATGTTATTACCTTTCACCACAGGTAAGAATGAGCTGGATTTTGAAAATGACCGAACTTTGAACATCGTAACAGATTTTTATTTAGGAGCTTTGATGGCCTTAGATTCTTTAAAGAAGCATGGCCTGTCGATTTCTGCAAAGGTATTCGACACTCAAAATAATAAAAATGAGATAGCCCATATATTGAGGCTTAATGATTTTGAAGATCTAGACGCTATTGTTGGGCCAATGTTTTTAGATAACGTAAAATTTGTTTCTCAAAACCTTAGAAACAAAAGCGTACCAATAATTTCACCAGTTTCTTCGAAAGATCATGGTTCTTTTGGATCTATGAATATTGTAAAAGAAACACCGTCGGATGAAATATTGGTAGAAAAAGTATTATCGTATATAGAATCGAATTACAAAGGTCAGAATATAGTTATAATTGCTGATGATAACATAGAAAATGAATCGAAATTATTGAGGTTAAAAGGGAAACTAAATAAAATTGATTCAATTCATGAGGTCAAGGTGTTAAAACCCAAAGACGGATATATTAAACCTGATCTATTTAGATCGACGATATTGGAAGATAAAGAGAATTGGGTTGTTCTAATGACCGATGATATTGTTTTGACTGCCGATGTAGTAAATAATTTAGGCGTATTACCTGAAAAAGTGAATACAACACTATTCGGATTAAATTATGGCAGTAATTTTGAGAAGATCGACAATAACTTTTTAGCAAGGGTTAATTTTCATTACGCAACGACTAATTTTATAGATTATGAAAACCCCGAGGTAAAGCGTTTTATTAAAAAATTCAAATCGAAACATAGAGTTGATCCATCTGAGTTTGTTTTTAGGGGATTCGATATGACCTACGATTCACTAGCCCGTTTGGCTACCCTTAGCGGATATGAAAATGCATTTAACGGTGGAATTTCAGAAAGAACGTCGAGTAAATTCTATTATTCGAAAGACTTAGGCAAATGTTTTGAAAATAACGGGGTTTACTTAATAAAATATGACGGATTAAGCTTGAAGAAAATAGAATAATCATACTTTTTGGTAACTGTAAAGGCACTTTTGAAGTGCTTTTTTTTTGGACTTACTCGAATAAATATAAACGATTATAAATCAAATCGATAAATTTTATTAAATTGTAAGAAAAAAGTACTATGCCCATTTACATGGACCGTCATGAAATACCCGAAGAGATCACTGCAGAACATGTGGCTCAAATGCATCAGGAAGACTTGAAAGTTGAACATCTTTTTGGGTGTAAAGGGATGACTTATTGGTGTGATGAAAAGCGGAGGACGGCTTTTTGTTTGATCCAGGCACCAAATAAAAAGGCTATTCAAGAAATGCATAATCATGCGCATGGGGAGTTTCCACATAGTATCATAGAAGTAAATGAAAAAATTGTTGAATCTTTTCTTGGTCGGATCGAAGATCCTGAGAAAGCCCATAATACGGAACTCAATATTATTAATGATCCCGCCTTTAGAGTGATAATGGTAATCGAAACAAGTAATTATTTAAATAGACTTGAAGCAAATCAGTTCAGTATTTTTTCACAAAAATTTCATAATAGTGTCGTCAAAACCTTAAAACGATTTAATGGAAGAATAGTAAGGAAAGATAATAATAGTTATTTAGTTTCTTTTATATCGGTTACAGACGCCGTACTTTGTGCTTTAAAGATCCAATTTAAATATAAATATGTTACACCTAAATTCGACGCTACGATAAGAAGAATTAAAATTTCCTTGGGTTCTGGGATTCCGGTTACCGATAAGAATAACATTTTTGAAGAAGCCACTACTTTAGCAACACGCATGTGCGAAGTCGTTAAAGATCAGATTGTCATTTCCAATGAGGTAAAAGAGTTGTATGAAAGTGAGAATAGAAATGCAATAATTGATAATGAATTGATACGTGCATTAACGCCAGGAGAAGAAAAGTTTTTGAATAAGTTAATGGATTATACCGAAAAATGTTGGAATAATGCAAATTTCAATGTGGGAACTTTCAGTAAAGAATTGGGTTATAGCAGATCTCAGTTATATAGAAAACTCATGAAATTAACCGGAAAATCACCTAATAATTTTTTGAAAGAGTTCCGCTTACATAAGGCGCTTGATTTGCTTTTCAGACAAGAAGGAAATATTTCAGAAATTGCTTATCAAACTGGTTTTAGCAGTCCTGCTTATTTTTCTAAATGCTTTGCGGATAAATATGGAATTCTGCCGTCAAAATACACCCAACAGCATATTGTTTAATATTTATTTACTCCAAGATTTATTGATGGTTCAAATTTGGTATTTTTTGAACCAATTATAGAAGTTTGAAATTTTTTATCTACATAATTTAGCTGTGTAAAAAATAAATCGACTACTATGAAAAATCAAATTAAGGACTTACAAAAGTCAATTATTGAAGGATTTGCAGCGACAATTCGAGGCGAACTAACCCTACCTAAAGACCCAGATTATAATGAGGTTCGCAAAGTTTATAACGGAATGATCAATAAACATCCTGGCATGATCGTCAAATGTGTGGATGTAGCCGACGTTATAAATTCGGTAAATTTTGGAAGAGAAAATAACCTATTGGTTGCAGTCCGTGGCGGAGGGCATAATGGAGGTGGACTAGGATTATGTGATGAAGGATTGGTAATCGATCTTTCTGGAATCAAATTTATTCGCGTTGATACTTCTAATAATACCGTGAGAGTAGGAGGTGGCAACCTTTGGGGAGAAGTAGACCATGCCACCCATCCTTTTGGTTTGGCGGTTCCTGCCGGAATCATTTCTTCAACAGGTGTTGGAGGCTTAACATTAGGAGGAGGGGTTGGACATTTATCCAGGAAATATGGATTAACTATTGATAATTTACTGGAAGCAGATATGGTATTGGCAGATGGTACTTTTGTAACCGTCAATGCAAAACAAAATTCTGATCTCTTTTGGGCTATTAGAGGTGGTGGCGGAAATTTCGGGATAGTCACTTCCTTTAAATTTCAAGCACATCCAGTGAAAACTGTTTTTGGTGGTCCAACGTTATGGCCGATTGAAAAAACAGAAGAAATTATGGAATGGTATCATAATTTTATTCAAAATGCACAAGATGAATTGAATGGATTTATAGCCACAATGATAATCCCCGGACCACCATTCCCAGAGCATCTTCATAATAAACAGTTTTGTGGAATAGTATGGTGCTATGTTGGAGATTTAGAAAAGGCAACGGAAGTATTTAAACCAATACTTGCCATGGAACCTTTATTTCAGCATGTTGGTGAGATGCCTTATCCTTCCATTCAAACTTTGTTTGATGGCTTATTTCCTCCTGGTTTACAATGGTACTGGAGGGCTGATTTTTTCGATGAATTAGGACCAGAAGTTCGAGCACAACACTTAAAATTCGGTTCGAATATACCCACTCCGCTTTCACAAATGCATTTGTACCCAATAAGTGGGGCCGCAAGCAGAATAGGGAATGAAGAAACGCCTTGGGCCTATAGAGACGCTAAATATGCGGGTGTTATTGTAGGTGTTGATCCTGATCCTATAAATAGAAATAAGATCACCAAATGGTGTAAAGACTATTGGGAAGCATTACATCCGTATTCTTCTGGGGGTGCTTATTCAAATTTTATGATGGATGATGAAGGGCAGGAACGTGTAAGGGCAAGCTACAAACATAATTATGATCGGCTAACTAAAATAAAAATGAAATTTGATCCTTATAATATTTTTAGCTTAAACCAAAATATCAAACCAAGCAATTCATAAATATATTAACTTAATATTCAACTAAAATGAAAACTTTAGCAACTTTAGTAATCTCTTTAAAATTAAAAAGAGTAGTAATTATTTCTGTATTCTTTATATCCTCTACCTTTTATGGCCAGTTAGCAAAGGAAATTGAGTCAGAAAAGTCTCTTGTAAAGACCGAGATGGATGTAGATCTACAATGGGGGCCTTGCCCTTCTTTTATGCCGGAAGGATGCAATATTGCCGTCTTGCATGGTAATCCCGCCAAACCTAATCTGGATGTTTTTTTTAAAGTGCCTGCCAACTATGATATTCCAAATCATTGGCATACATCAGCAGAACGCATGGTGCTTATTTCAGGTGAATTACAGGTCACGTATGAAGGAGAAGCGACACAAATCATGAAAGTTGGCTCTTATGCTTTTGGTCCTTCCAAAAAGGCCCATACAGCTAAATGTGGTGACCAAGGACCATGTGTGTTATTTATCGCTTTTGAAGAACCTTTAGATGCTTTTCCATTTGTGCCAAAGGAATAGAATTATTATAAAGAACGATCAAAAAAAATCCATCAAAATTTATGATGGATTTTTGTTTTTTAAAATTTCATTAAGATTTATATCAACATAGTAACCGGATTTTCAATAAATCCTTTTAAAGTCAATAAAAACTCAGATCCGGTGGCTCCATCTACTGTTCTATGGTCGCATGCCATAGTGAGTTTCATTGTATTGCCCACCACTATTTGGCCTTCTTTTACCACTGGTTTCTGTACAATGGCTCCAACCGACAATATAGCAGAATTAGGTTGATTGATAATTGAGGTAAAATCCGTAATGCCAAACATACCTAAATTAGAGATGGTAAAAGTACTGCCTTCCATTTCCTGGGGAGTTAGTTTTTTGCTCCTTGCTCTAACTGCGTAGTCTTTAACTTTAGCGCCAATTTGTTGTAAAGTTTGTTCATCCGTAAATCTTAATACCGGTACCACTAGCCCGTCTTCAACGGCAACGGCAACGCCAATATGCACATGATGATTTAACCTGATCCTATCTTCGAACCATTGTGAGTTTACTTTAGGATGTTGTTTAAGTGCTAATGCAACAGCTTTAACCACAATATCATTGTATGAAATTTTAGTATCGGGTACAGAATTGAATTGTTGCCTGAAAGCAATGGCATTATCCATATCAAATTCGACATTCAAATAATAGTGTGGAGCAGTAAATTTAGATTCGCCTAATCTTTTCGCAATTACTTTACGCATTTGAGAATTAGGAATTTCTTCAAAACTTTCCTGGCCGCTCGGTACAAAAGGCATGGCTGTTGCAACAGATTTCCCAGGAGTAAAGTTTTCTATATCTTTCTTTATAATTCGCCCATGTTCTCCCGAACCATTTACTTGTGAAAGATTAATTCCTTTTTCCTTAGCCATTTTTTTGGCCAAAGGAGAAGCAAGTATTCGTCCACCCGAACTAGTTGTTGCGACTGCTGGGGCAGAATTCATAGAAGTTGATCCGCTAGAAGCTGCCGTTGAATTTTCAACAACAGTTGAGGTACTCTCAACTACATCCTGCTTTGTCTCATTTTTAGAGAAAGCACCACTTTTTATCGCTTTTATCAATTCACTAATATCAGTATCTTTTTTACCAATAACAGCTAATACGCTATCTACCATAGCAGATTCTCCTTCATTAATACCAATGTAGAGCAAAGTTCCTTCGTAGAACGATTCGAACTCCATAGTAGCCTTATCTGTCTCGATCTCAGCAATAATATCTCCTTCACTTATCTTGTCACCCACCTTTTTAAGCCAAGAAGAAACTGTACCTTCGGTCATCGTATCGCTTAAGCGAGGCATGGTAACTATTTCTACGCCATCGGGCAAATCTTTATTACCGGATTCTTTCTCTTCTTTGTTGTCCAAACCTGAAGAAGTATCAGGTTCATTAGTCTTTTCTTCCTTAATAGGTGGGGCATCATTTTCAGCTAATAATTTAGA
>Ga0316201_10005090_pt1 | contig 10058 bp, 9 predicted proteins | sample CS6wburrow_MG_FD_204516 | JGI IMG/M metagenome (GOLD analysis project Ga0316201, IMG submission 204516) | Coastal sediment microbial communities from Delaware Bay, Delaware, United States - CS-6 worm burrow | ecosystem: Environmental > Aquatic > Marine > Coastal > Sediment | place: USA: Delaware...
TCAACTCTCTCGCTGTTTCCAGATCGTGAGTTGCTTGTGACCCGTCTCACTGCCTTCCATGCGGGCCGTGAGCGTATCGCCGTCCTGCAGATCCAGATCGTCTCGCATATCCTGTGGGATCGTGATTCGGCCACCGCTGCCCACGGTGACAGTGGAATAGTACAGGACGCGGTAGATTCCCATGCTCGCTCCTCCGGGACGGGTGCTGGTGCCGGCGGCAGGTGGATCGCCGGGCGGGGGCTCGGCGGCCGACACTCGCTACGGTCTTGCAGTATATCACACTTCGCGCCTTGAGAGAAACGGTTTGACCCAAATGAGGGCACGACAAATGGCAGGTCGGAGGTTATCGGGCCATTGGGTTCTTGTGGCCGTAGTCGGGTTGGCTGTCAGCGTGTCGGCCTGCGGTGAACGTTCGGGCACAGGAACCGTCGTCATCGGAAGCACCACTTCGCTCTACGACACAGGGCTCCTGGACACTCTGGTGGCGGCCTTCGAAGCTGAGCATCCGAATCTCAACGTTCGCGTTCTGTCCGTCGGAACTGGCCAGGCTCTGGCGCTCGGGCGGCGCGGCGATGCCGACCTCCTGCTGGTTCACGCACCCGCGGCCGAGCTCGAGTTCATGAGGGGCGGGCACGGTCGGAACCGGGTCACCTTCATGCGCAACGACTTCGTGGTGGCAGGCCCCGAGAGCGATCCAGCTGGCCTTCGGAAACTCGACGATCCCGATCGGGGCCTGGTGGCTCTGCGGGCGATCGCCGGTGTGGGCGCCACCTTCGTTTCCCGGGGCGATGACTCGGGCACCCACATGAAGGAGCTTTCCATCTGGGAAGCCGCCGGACTCGACCCGTCCGGCGAGTGGTACATGGAAGCGGGCCAGGGAATGGGCGCGACCCTTATGCTGGCGTCGGAGCGTCGTGCCTACGTCCTGACCGACCGGTCCACGATGACCGTTCTGTCGGATGTGCTGGACCTGGAGGAGCTGGCGGCCGGGGGCCCCATGCTCGAGAACCTGTACTCGGTGATGGAAACGACCGCGGGAGCCAATTCCGAAGGGGCAGCGCGGTTTCGGGCGTGGCTGTTGGGCGAAGAAGCCCTCGGGATCGTGAAGACGTACGGACAGGCACGCTATGGCAGGGCGTTGTTTACCCTGGTCCCGTTCGATCGGAACGCTGCCGCTACGCAACGTCGCTCTCGCCTGACGATCAACCCGTTCTCGGAAGCCTGGACCCTCCTTACGTCGGCCGACACGTACGTTTGGGAAGTCGTTTTGCGCTCGCTATCGATTTCGGGAGCGGCGCTGTTGCTGGCCACTCTCATCGGCCTGCCGCTCGGCGCCTTCCTGGCCCTGTCACGGTTTCGATTGCGCACGCCGGTCGTAGCGCTGGTCAACACCGGCCTGGCGTTTCCACCGGTCGTCGTGGGGCTGGCCGTATACCTGATGCTCTCCCGGTCGGGACCGGCCGGACCCCTGGGCCTGCTGTATACGCCTTCCGCGATCATTCTCGCCCAGGTAATCCTGGCCGGACCGTACATCGCGGCAGTGACGCTGGCGGCCCTGGACGGAGTACCCCCCGATGTGCGTCAACAGGCTCGCGGCCTGGGCGCCAGCCAGTGGCAGGCCGTGCTGCTGCACCTGCGAGAAGCCCGGGCCTCGCTCGTTGCAGCGGTCGCCGCAGGGTTCGGCGCCGTGATCAGCGAAGTGGGCGCGGTCATGATCGTTGGCGGCAACCTGCTGGGCGAAACCCGCGTCATGACGACGGCGATCGTTCTCGAGACCCGCCGCGGAAACTTCGGCGTAGCCATCGCGCTGGGCGCCGTGTTGCTCGCGATCGCCTTTCTGATCAACCTCGGCCTGACGGTATTCCACAGCCGTGGCCTCCGCAGGCCAGTCTTCGCGTGAGCACCAGCGAGGCCGCGCCCACCGGAACGATCATCCTGGGGCAGAACCTGCGAGTACGAGCCGGCCACAGGCTCTTGCTCGATGTGGACACCGTCGATGTACGCGGCGGTGAGGTCCTGGCTTTCCTCGGGCCCAACGGAGCCGGCAAGTCCACCTTGCTTCGGGTCATGGCGATGCTCCAGCAGCCAGAGTCCGGTTCGGTCAGCTTCCGCGGGCAGTCCGGACGCGAGGGCGAGCGACTGATGCGCAGGCACTGCGCGGTAGTGTTCCAGCGCCCCCACTTGTGGGCCGGCACTGTCAGGGAGAACGTCGAGATCGGCCTCAGGCTTCGGCGCCACCCGCCCCAAGCGACGCGCACGCTGGCCGAGGAGGCAGCCGCCCAACTGGGTATCGAGGGCCTGCTGGAGCGAGACGCGCGGGCTCTCTCGGGAGGTGAAGCCCAGCGGGTGGCCATCGCCCGGGCCATGGCCTTGCAGCCGGACGTGCTGTTTCTGGACGAGCCGGCCTCGAACCTCGACGCCATGGCTCGAAACGCTCTCATGGATGACCTGGACCACGTGGCGAGAGATGGAAGACATGCGACCGTCCTGGCCACCCATGACCGCGCCGATGCTTTCAGCCTCGCTGACCGGGTCGTGGTCCTGCGGGACGGTCGCGTGGTGCAATCAGGCCAACCGGAAGACCTGTTCGAGAATCCAGCCGACCCGTTCATCGCAGCTGTGACCGGAGCTGAGCTGTCGTTCCGAGCCACCGTCGCATCGTCACATGACGGTCTGTTGAGGATACGTGTGGGTGCTGCGGAGTTGATCGCCACCGGGTCAGCCCAAGCGGGAGACGCGGTCCGGGTGGTCTACCGTCCGGAGGACCTGTTCCTCTCGAAAGCCGAGATCTCAGCCAGTCCCCGGAATCGATTCAAGGCCGAGGTCACGGAATTGCGATCGTCGGGCAGTCTTCTGCGCGTGCGACTCAAGGGCACGGGAAACTGGCTGGCGGTGATCACGCGCGCTGCGGGGGACGAACTTTCGCTCGAGGTCGGTTCACGACTCTGGGTGCAGGTGAAGGCGACGGCGCTGCACGCCTTCGCCGTGCACGCGACCTAGGCTTCGCGATCCGAAATGAGCGGCATCTGGTCGTCCAGGCTCGACGGGACCAGGTGGTGTGCCCGGCACCGGGCCTCGTAGCTCTCCAGCCCCCCTACCTGGATCGTCGGCCCCTCTGCCGGTGCGGGCCGGCCGTCGATCAGGCGCTGGTTCCGGGTGGCCAGGTCACCGCACACGACACAGATCGCATGCAGCTTGTCGATCTTCTCGGCGATCGCCAGGAGTGATCCGATCGGGCCGAACGGAAGACCTCGAAAGTCCATGTCCGTCCCCGACACGATCACGCGGACCCCCTGATTCGCCAGGTCATTGGCGACCTCGAGGATGCCGGAGTCCATGAACTGCACCTCGTCCACCGCGACGACTTCCGTGTCGGGGTCCACAAACTCTGCCACGTCGCGCGAGTTCGAGACCGGGCGCGCTTCGATTTCCCGACCGTCGTGCGAGCTGATTCTCTGAATCCCACCGTATCGATCATCGAGCTGGGACTTGAAGACCTGTACCGTCCGTCGGGCGATCATGGCGCGACGCACCCGCCGCAGAAGCTCCTCGGACTTACCCGAGAACATCACTCCGGTGATGACCTCGATCGATCCTTCCCGCCCCTCTCGCGCCATCCGCGACCGCCCTTACTCGTTGACGATCGCTTCGGCGAGCAACTCCCGTAGTCGCTCGTCGGACATCTCGAGCAACGCCGCTTCGGCCAGCGCGACGTTTCCGCTCTCGTGCCGAACGAACCTCGCCGGGTTCATCGGTGCGTCCAGGCAATAGAAGAAGATCCGGGCCGCTTCGACGGAGTCGGGCTGGCCGCCTGATACGTAGACTTCCCACTCGAGGAAGTTGTCGTCGGCGATCTTGCGTGACATGCCGATCCTCACACTTCTACGGACGACGCCAGCAGCTTCTGCAGGTCGTCTTCGCTTAGTTGTTTCGCGGCCTCGGAAGGAACCTTCGAGTATCCGGGTGGCACGAGAGTGTAGCGCTGCGGGTCCTTCGGTCGGGTGCGGTTCCGGAACATCACCAGCAGGCGCGGAGACTGGGGATTCGTGCCGGAGTGGAGGCATAGCGAAGCTTGCCAGTCCTGCCCTCCAGCGCTTGTGAATTGCACCTTCTCACTGTCAGCCGCCCCATCGTATCTGAAGAGGAGCTTCTTGAGGATACTGGGCTCCCGTGTGGCCATGAATCGCCTTCGCCGTTACAGGTGTCATCTGGACAGCCAGCGGGAGGACCGCCGGCGGGACCGAGGGGGTATCGAGCGCGCTTCTGACTCGATATCGCTGTCTCCTCACGGCCGTGCGACAAGCTACTTGCACGTACGCAGTTCTGCCAACCTGTGCGGTGGTGGCTCGTCAGACTCGTTGCCCTGACGCCACAGGGAGACTATGTCGCCAGGGAAGCGCATTCGGTTGAATCCGTGTCGCACAATGCAGTAGTGTCGTCTAAAATAATCATCTGTATGCACTTCTGGCGTTCGTTCATATGATTCGACACTGGCCGAATGCCACAATCGACACACGTTTTCGGGGTACGCTTCTTGTAAGCCTCCTACCCATTGCTGTAAGAGGAGGTACCGGCTCTTCAGTGTGGCTCCGGCGGAGCCACGAAACGGTCCAGGAGGGACGTGAGTCTCAGGTTCTCGATCAACGAGAAGTGCACGTCGTGCATGGCGTGCGTGCGGGTCTGTCCGGTCGAGGCTATCGCCGTGTCCGGGAATCAGCTCCGCATCGACCCGACTGCGTGCATCGAGTGCGGGCTGTGCGTACCCTCGTGCTACCACGATGCAATCGACGTAGTGGGTGACATCGACCAGTGTGTCGAGTCCATCGAGAAGGACCGCGCTCTCCTGATTCTCCCGAACGAGATCAGCGTCTTCTTCTTTCCCGCGACACCCGAGCAAATCCTGAACGCCTGCTTCGAGATCGGATTCCGCACTGTCTATTTCGAGGCGATCGGTGACGAACTCGTCGCCGCCGAGTATCTGCGGCTCTGGAATGACGGCGGCTATCGGTCCTGGCTGCGCTCAACGAGTCCGGTGGTGGTCAACTACTGCCGGACCCGAGCACCCGAACTCCTGCCGTTCCTCGCACCCGTCGTGACGCCGGCGGTCGCGCTCGCGCGCCACATCCGTAGCATCGAAAGCGAGGACACCGACATCGTGTACTCCGGTTTCGGAGCACCCGGAGCCAACGGGACGAAGGATGAGCTGGACATCTGCATTTCTTTCGAGGAACTGGAGACGCTCCTGACCGACCGGGGCGCCAAACCCCTCGATCAACCTCAGACACTCTTCAGGCTTACTCCCGACAGGCGACGTTACCTGTCTCTGTCCGGCGGACTTCCGCGTCAGATCCTGGAGGAGCAGCGCCAGACATCCCGAACCTTCAGGAAGGAGCGTGACCTGAAGGCGCTTCCCGCGTTGGCGCGGGCGCTGATCGAGGAAGGAACCCCGCTCGGCTTCGTGGACATTCTCCCCTTCGAGGGAAACCTGGGTCATCCGGCGTTTGGGCCCGGTGACGACCTGTACTGGCGGAAGGAGATCGCTGAACTGTCGGAGCCGCCCCGGTCCGACGAGGCGGTCGTCACCCCTGTCGGCGATCTCGACCTGCGAACGTTCTTCGAACCGAAGAGAGTCGACCTCGGAGTGCCTGACCCGGCCGAGGTGGAAGAAATTCTGGCCAAGATCGGCACTACCCCGGACGGTCGATACTGGAATACCGGGTCCTGCGGCCACGCGACCTGCATTGAGTTCGCACAGGCTGTGGCGCGTGGAAGGTCTACGCTGTCGCTGTGTCCCATCTACCTGGCGCGCCAATACGAACAGGCGTCCCGCGACGCCATGCACGACGCTCTCACCGGCGCCTACACGTTCCGGGTCCTGAGCGCTCGGCTCGAGGAAGAACTCAATCGCGCCAGCCGCACGGGCACTTCCATCGCGGTGCTGTTCATCGACCTGGACAAGTTCAAGCCGGTGAACGACGTGCACGGCCATGCGGCCGGAAACCTCATTCTGAGAAACGTGGCTCGGATCCTCACGGAAGCCACACGTACCTCGGACATCGTGTGCCGCTATGGAGGTGACGAGTTCGTCATCATCCTGGTCAACCCGGATCGGGACGGCGCAGGACAGGTAGCCGAGCAGATCCGGGAGCGCGTCGCGGACATGAGAATCGCCACAAATGAGGGCTACGCAGGGGTTACGCTAAGCATAGGCGTGGCGTATCATTCGGGGGTGACGCAGGCAGAGTTGTCGGCCGAGGATTTGATGGCTGAAGCCGATGCGGCTCTGTACGTCGCGAAGGCACAGGGAGGAAACACGATTCACCCCTCCATCGGAGGCAAGCTCGTCAGATGACATCCGGCGAACATGAAGCTCGGGACATGATGGGCCTGGACCCGTGGGGCCTCCGCCGGATCGAGAAGCTCCTCCTGGGTCTCGAGGGTGTGGGGTCGCTCAAGATCGTGCCCGATGGACACGGCGGCATCGAAGAGATCCACGTCCTCTCGAGTTCCTCGCTGGGTCCCAAGCAGATCGTCCGGAACATCGAGTCTGCCCTCCTCGCCGAGTTCGGCCTTCAGATCGACCACCGAAAGATCTCGATCGCGCGCGTCAGAAGCCCGGAGATCGCGGCAGCGAACGCGGCGGCCACAGAACTCGAAACACCTGCTGCTGCAGCCCCGGTACCCGCATTGTCTTCCGAGCGCAGGCTCGTACTCGGAAACGTCCGCATCGAACGCGCCGCCGGGCAGAAGGTGACGTGCCGAGTCGACCTGGCTCACGAGGATACGGTGTTCACCGGCGAGGCCGAGGGACCGGATTTCGAGAAGGCACGCATGGAAGTGGCGGCGACCGCCGCTCTCGAGGCCGCGCAGCAGGCATGCGGAGACTCTGTTCTCCTGTCGTTGCAGGGAATCGATTCCGTCGGCGCCTTCGGCCAGAGTTTCGTCCTGGCCGCCGTGAACGGCACGGTACGCCGTGATTCCGAGTCGCTGGCCGGTGTGGTCCGTGTCCGTGATTCGGTCGAGGAAGCAGCGGTGTTGGCCTGTCTACAGGCCATAAACCGGTGGACCGGAAACCGGTAGACGTTGCCCCTCAGTTGCGCTTAGCCGCACCTGCCCTTCTATTTTTTCATAGTCTGCACCCCAATGCGTTCGTTGGAGAGCAGTGCATACTGGACCCTTATCGGTCCACCGAACATGGAGATGCCCCCGACCCTACCGAACCACCTACAAGCTGAGCGGAGCGATACCTCCGAGCGGAGCTGAAGCATACCCATTAGCGGTTGGGTATGACTTTCATGCGAAAGGAGGTGTGCTCTATGAATTTCTTTTTTGCTATCTTCAGTTCGTGGCGAAAAGGTGGAACTCTTAGGTGGTAAACGGTAGCGGTCTGGGGGCACTTCCAACTGCCGTCACAGGGTATGGACCCGAGAGTCAAGAGAACGATAATCGCGACCGCAGTGGCAGCCGCCACACTCGTGGTCACTCTCTTTGTCAAGCATCCTCCTACCCTAGACACTGAGTCGCTCCTCGCCTTCGGTACGCTGCTCGCCCTCAGTACCCTGGCCATGATGCTCTACCTCCGCTTCACGGAAGCGGGATCCACGACTTCGATGGACTTCGTGCCGGAACTCGGGGCGATTCTGCTGCTCGGACCCACTGGCGCCGTGATGGTGACGCTGCTGTCAGAGTTGATCTCCGGCTTCTTCCTTTACAGGGAAAAGTCGGTATTGAAGAAGCTCTTCAACGTGTCGCAGCTCGTACTGGCGGTCGGTGCGGCGGGGCTGCTGTTTCGTTGGTCGGGTGGGGTTGAGAGCCTCGACACATTTCGTTTGCAGGCTTCTCTCGCACCGTTCCTCCTTGCCGTACTAGCATACTTCGCGGTGAACACCGTCACGGTTGCCTTCATCGTCACCGTCTCTGAGCGCACTCCCTTCTTTGAGACATGGCGACGCATGACTGGTGGGTTGATTGTATTTGACCTCGCCATGAGTACGCTGGCCTTTCTGGTCGCGTTTCTGTACACGCAGTACGGGGCGATAGCTGTCTTCCTGGCGATGATTCCGCTCATCGGCCTCCGCTACAGCTACGGGATCAACTTCGAGCTGCAGCAATTGAACACAGATTTATTGAGATTGATGGTGAAGACCATCGAAGCTCAGGATCCTTACACGTCGGGGCATTCTATTCGTGTTTCCGAGGCGGCCAAGAAGATCGCCCGAGCCCTGGCCGTAGGCCCACGCCAGCTAAAGCGCATTGAAACAGCTGCGCTGTTGCACGACATCGGCAAGATCGACTCTGTTTATGGGGAAATCCTCCGGCAGAAGGGACCGCTCACCCCAGAGCAGCGAGAGTTGATTCGGGCTCACCCGGATCGGGGTGTGGAAATAATCCAGTCGATCAGGAGCATCCATCCAGACGTCCTGAGTTGTGTGCGGCACCACCACGAAAGATGGGACGGGGACGGTTATCCAGCTGGACTCGCCGGGGAAGAGATACCGCTTGGCGCGCGCATCATAATGGTGTGCGACACGATCGACGCGATGACCACCGCTCGACCCTATCGTGACGCGCTGCCCGTGTCTGTGGTGAGGGAGGAACTCAAGAAGCACCGGGGCACGCAGTTTGATGCCTCAATCGTAGACGTTCTGGTCAAGACCGACATTCTAGAGACCCTTGACTCTCCAGAACCAGTATTGACCACCGCTAGCAATCGCCTGGCGGGCATCAATCCCGCTCTTCGGGTTGACGCAAGCTGATTGCCGTTTGGCACTCCGCTGGGACCCGTCTAGAATAGACAGCCACTACTGGCTACAGGGAACAACCATCTGCGAGACGGCGCCACCGGTCCGAGAAGTACAGAAACCAGCCCAAGCCAGCCTCTACAAGCTCCCTTCGCATCTCTTCCACCTCGCTCCTTGAAGAAGGCAGGAGCATAGTGGCCAACCACCGTAGCTTGAGGAATCCGACCCGGTCAACTGGTTCTTGGCTGTCAGCAACACGAACTAGGCGACCACGGACTTCATCCGGGTGTTTTCTCCGCTCACAGTATCCCCACAGCCACTCCACCTTGAAGCGCTCCTGCATTCCCACTAGAGTCGCCTCGCTGGTGTCACACGCTGCTATCCAGCGACGCGCAGCGATGCTGTCTCTCAGTTGCAGGGCCGCGAGACCCAGACACGCCTCAACCTCTGTCTTGAATTCGGTGTAATTGCAGCTAGTCGCATGTTCGTAGACACTGAAGTAGAGCGAGTATGCTTCTCGGACATTGCCTTGGTAGAAGGCTAAATTAGCGGCATTCAGGCGAAGGGGGATCAACACATCCAGAGCCGTACTCAGGGCCCCGTGCAACTTACTTGCAGCCCTGCCGTACTCTTCCGCTTCGCCCCAAGATCCGCGCTCTACCGCCGTGCACGCCAAGTTCGTGAGAACCGCTGCGATCTGAAGGGTGTCGTTCGTCTTTTGTGCGAGACTGTACGACTGCCGTAGTTCATACTCCGACCTGTCCCACGATCCCATTCGTTGGTACCCGAGACCACGAAGCAGTCTAATGCGATGAACAAGGTGCTCTGGCCACCCTTCACCTATACTGAGCGAACTCAGGAGCTCAAGGCCCTTGTGTGCTGATCCGTAGAACAGCTCGAAGGCAGCAGTACTGCAGGTCGCAGTTGCGAAGCCCGCGTCTGTGAGATGTCCTGCTCTCTCCGCCGCTGTCCGGATCCACTCGATCCTGTCCTTTATGCGATCTGCTTCAGCTACGTCGTTTCCTCTCGTCGCGGCTTTCAGCTGCCAGTTGAGCACTTCAAGCCGGGCCTCCACCCGTCTCTCTGGGGTAGAAATACCCCTAATGTCAAGCCGAACATCGGCTAGAATCCTGCTGGCATCGTCCCAGTTTGCCTCGCCGCCGGTCGCTCGAACCAACTTCAGCTTGACCTCGACGCGCCGATCGGCTGGCATGTCTGAGTCGAGGCGCAAAATCTCATCCAGGTGTTCCTTGGCTTGCGGCAGTTGGGCGGACTCAAGTTCTGCCTCGGCCAGGAGGCCTAGCGCGGCGAGGCGTT
>Ga0316201_10005091_pt1 | contig 10053 bp, 6 predicted proteins | sample CS6wburrow_MG_FD_204516 | JGI IMG/M metagenome (GOLD analysis project Ga0316201, IMG submission 204516) | Coastal sediment microbial communities from Delaware Bay, Delaware, United States - CS-6 worm burrow | ecosystem: Environmental > Aquatic > Marine > Coastal > Sediment | place: USA: Delaware...
CGTCCCTGTCGGATTTTCCCTACCAAAGCCGAATGGCTCGGCAAACTTCGTGGGGAGAATGTTCCTCCCGTCAAGCTCGCCGAAGACAGCTTCACTGGTGGGGTCGATTGACCAGGGAAGGTCAATCGAGTCTTGTCGAGCCCGGACGGTGAGTCAAGACGACCCGTTGTAGCCCGGATGCAACGAAGTGAAATCCGGGAATGTTGAAAGTTGCAGAAAAATCCCGGATTACGCTGCGCTTCATCCAGGCTACGGGTATGCGAAGCACGAGCGCCCGGGGCGTGTTTTTTGGGTTACCTTTTTTGCACGAACAAAAACAAATTCATCCGGAATGAATTTGTGCTGCGAATGCAGACCCGACAAATTTGACAGGATCAAATTTGAACAGCCAATGGCTGGCCCGCAGGGCGAAACCCATGGATGGGTGGAGTAACGGCAGATCACAGGGATGTGATCTGCAACGTAGCTCGCCATCAAGGCGAAACAAAATGTTTAGTTCCACGTGATAAATACACTTGAATAATCATCAGAATACCATCAAGGCTAGAATAAATTTGGTAACCACGTTCAGCCGATGTTCGCGGCTGAAGCCGCTACGAATCAACAAAAAGGTTTTCTTTGTGCCTCCGTGCCTCTGTGGTGAAATAAATTTATAGAGGATCCCTACAGATTTACTGCAATCGAAGAATCCCGTCTTCGAGTTCGTACACCGTGTCCAGTTGCTCTGCGATGTGCAGATCATGGGTGACCATGATGAGGGAGGTTTTGTAGCTCTTGTTGAGCTGCATGATTAATTCCAGCGCATTCTCTGCATTTTTGCGGTCAAGGTTACCGGTCGGTTCATCGGCAAGCACGCAGTCGGGGCTGTTGATCAAGGCACGCGCGATGGCTGCGCGCTGACGTTCACCACCGGAGAGTTCACCAGGCTTATGTTCGAGCCGGTCGGCCAGCCCAACTTCAGTCAGCAGCTGAATCGAATTTTCTCGCGCTTTATCCTTGTCAATGCCATCGATGAGCTGCGGCATGGCTACGTTTTCCAGGGCGGAGAATTCGGGCAGCAGGTGGTGGAACTGGTAGATAAAACCAAGATGCTGGTTGCGCACACGGCAACGTGCTTTTTCATTGATGGTAAACAGGTTGTCGTTATTGATCAGCACCTGGCCCGATGTCGGTATATCCAGACCGCCCAGCAGATTAAGCAAGGTGGATTTTCCTGAACCGGAACTGCCGATAATGGCCGCTGTTTCGCCCGCCTTGAGCGTGAAGTTAATGTCCTTGAGCACGTGCAGGGCTTCGCCGCTTCCCTCTCTATAATCCTTGCCGAGGTCGATTGCCTGCAGGCTGAAATCTGTACTACTCATAACGCAGTGCCTCAGCAGGTGTTGTTCTGGAGGCGCGCCATGCCGGGTAGATTGTTGCAAGAATGGAGATCGTAAACGCTGACACCGCATACGTAAGCACTTCCCGTGGCTGCACATCGGCTGTAATGTCGCTGATGTAATAAACATCCGAAGGCAGGAAATCGGTGTTGAACAGTTGTTCCATCCAGGAAACGATTTCAAAAACATTCAGCGCAACAGGCACACCCGCCGCAATCCCTATAAGAGTACCGAATACACCGATGACCGAACCCTGGATGATGAAAATGATCATGATACTTCCAGGCGTCATGCCGAGTGCACGCAATATGGCGATATCCGCTTCCTTGTCGGTTACCGTCATCATCAGTGTTGAAACGATATTCAGTGCAGCGACAGCGATGACCATCAACAGGATGATGAACATCACCGTCTTTTCCGTTTTCAGTGCCTTGAAGAAATTGCTGTGCTGCCGGGTCCAGTCGCGGATCCAGTATTCCTCGCCAAAGACCTTATCGAGCTCGCGCGTGACTTGTTGTGCCTCGAACAAATCAATCAGCTTGAGGCGGATACCGTTGACCTTGCCTTCATCAATATGAAACAGTTTGGCGGCATCGGTGATATGCATGTAGGCCATGGCACTGTCGAACTCGTGCATTCCCACCTCAAATACACCGACCACCTTGAATCGTCGCAGTCTCGGCATAACGCCGACAGCCGTGACACTGGCCTGTGGCGTGATGACTGTGATCCGGTCACCCTCGTATACACCCAGCGAATTAGCCAGCTCACGTCCAAGAACAATGCCATAGTCACCGGGGCGCAGATCGGTCAATTCACCGGAGACCATTTTGCCCGCAACAGTTGACACCGATTTTTCTGCCTCCGGCTCAATACCACGCACCAGTGAACCACTGACTCGCCGTCCATTTGACATCATGACTTCCTTGCGAATATAGGGAGCAGCACTGATTACATTCGGATTCTGCCTGGCTGTTTCTGCATTCTGCTCCCAGTTGCTCATAGTGCCATCAAAACCGGTGATGGTTGCGTGCGATGTCATGCTCAGGGTACGGTCACGAAGCTCATTGCCAAAACCGTTCATAACCGAAAGCACGACGATCAAGGCGAACACACCAAGCGAAACACCGGCGATCGAGATGAATGCAATGAATGAGACAAAGTGCGTCTTGCGCTTGGCGCGTGTATAGCGCAGACCAATAAAGAGTTCTTTAGGCTGAAACATGGCGCGGATTTAAGCAGGATTGGTTGAAGAATTCCATTAGAATCGTGTTTAATTCATGGCATCCATTCTCGACTGACAGAAACTTTGCGTAAGGATTATTTTTGAACCTTGATATCAGCTGGCTCATAGGACTACATATACCCTCTGACCTGCTGCCCCAATGGCTGTTGTGGGCTAGTAATTCAGTGTTTTTGCTGCTTTTGTTATTGGCGGTACGTCATGCTCCGTGGAAAGAATTAGTGAATCTGCAGGAGAAACAGCATGTTTTCCTCGGCGCTGTTGTAGCTCTGTTGACCATATGGGGCATAAAGGCAGGCATATCACCAGGCCTCGGCTTCCACCATCTGGGTGCCACACTGTTCACGCTGATGTTTGGCTGGCCATTGGCTATCGTCGGGCTGTCAATCACCATGCTGGCCTCATTCCTGCTGCAGGCTTCAGACTGGGCAAGCCTTGGCATTAACGGGCTGATAAGCATCGTGATACCCATCTTTGCCAGCTATAGTATCCTGAAACTCTCGCAAAAATGGCTGCCTGACAATTTCTTTATCTACATCTTCATCTGTGCGTTTTTTGCTGCAGGCATTGCTATTGCAATCAGCAGGCTCAGCGCGATTGCCCTGCTTTCATTGATAAACGCCTATCCCAATGATCAGCTGGTAGAGGAATCACTGCAATATATGCCCTTGTTCATGTTTCCGGAGGCATTTGTTACCGGCATGTTAATCACCATTTTTGTTGTCTATCGGCCCGACTGGGTGACAACCTTTGATGATGAGCGCTATATCAGGGGAAAATAATTCCGTCAGCTTAGCAGTTTATATTTACCGCAGAGGCGCTGAGACGCGTAGGCAAAGGTGAATGTCTCGGGTACCCGAAGGGCAAACTGATGGGGGCGGCGTTCTTTTGGTTACTTTTCTTTCGCTGTTGAAAGAAAAGTAACTCGCCATCAAGGCGAAATAAAATGCTCAAAGGAATAAACATATAAACGCACAGTGTTCGCGGCTAAAGTCGCTCCTCCAACAAAATAAATATTCTCTGCGCCTCAGCGTCTTTGCAGTTTCATCCAGCCCTTTAATACATTAGAACACTATTCGATCATAGGTCCAGTACAGGCCGATCACCGAAATTATCAATGATCCGGGGACGGTTATGCGCTGGTGATACCATGGCTTGTCACGGAACCATAGTCCGACAGTAAGGTAAGCAACAAGGATGACTGCGATCTGGCCCAGTTCGACACCCACGTTAAAGCTGATCAAAGCCGTCGCAAAAGCATTGGGCGGCATGCCGAAGTCTGCAAGCACACCGGCAAAGCCCAGGCCGTGCAACAGGCCAAAAAGGAAAACAAGCACCAGCCGGCTTTTATGCAGGGAATGCGCGAAGATATTTTCAATACCGACATAGGCAATAGACAGCGCGATTAAAGGTTCCACGATGCTGGATGGCAGGCTGATGATACCTTTCATGGATAAAGCCAGTGTCAGCGTGTGCGCAACAGTAAACATGGTCACCTGCCATAACAGTGGCTTCAGTCGCGTACTGAGCAGGAATATCCCGACGATGAATAGTATGTGGTCTGTTCCCCTTGGTACGATATGCTCGAAACCAATAACCATATAGGAAAACACAACTTCAGCAACCGGTCTGCGTGTAAATAACTCTTCCAGGGAAAACGGTTGACTGGGTTCATCCTTGCGCAGCCATTGCCATTCAGACCAGTGCCATTGCTCATTGACTTCATCAACCTGGCGCACACGCACTGCGTTATCGCCAAATCGGGCCGGGTAATACCACTGTAAATTTCGGCTGCTTTGATCCAGCTCAGCGCCAAGTTTGATAACACTGATTCGAGGTACTTTTGTATAGCCGGGCTCAGGAATCCAGACGTCCACAATTTCCAATGGAACAGTCTGGCCATCTGCTTTGAGAAATATCTGGCTGAGAAATTCTTTTTTAAAGGGCTCAAACTCTGTGTGAAGCTGTTCAGCTTGCAGTACACGCAATTCATCATATGCTTCAGCTGTGGGCGCATCCTGCGTGTTCTTGTACCGGGCATTGATCCCGGTCAGCAGCGCCTCGATACTGGCCCTGACTTCAATACTGAGCTTGCCATTTGTGTTTGCGCTGATTTCGACCAGGGCCGGTTTGACAACATCTGCCGTTGCCACACTAACCAGACCCAGCATTATGAGCATGATTTGTAAGATACGCCTCTTCATGGGATGCGGATGTTAACCCAGAACAAACTTCTAAAGATAAATACTTGTAGTAACCAGAGTAAAATCAGGGTCTCAGCGTTACTCAACATTAATCATTGCTAATTAACACTTTTTTCAAAACTACGATATTATCTGTTGATTGTTAAGAATAATGCGCATTAACGCTGTATAAGAGAGGTTCAAAACATGTCGCGAATTGATCGCCGAGAATTCCTTAAATTATTGAGTGCAGGCGCTGCTGCTGGCACCATTCCATGGCTGAGTTCATGCAGTAAGGAAGCCACCGCAAGCAGTCTTCCAAAGGACTTCTACACAATCCCCAAGCGCGGTAATGTGCGCATACTTCACTGCACCGATTTCCATGGCCAGTTGAATCCTGTTTTTTTCCGTGAACCCAATGTGAATCTCGGCATGGGCGATGCCTTTGGTCGCCCCCCTCACATGGTCGGCAAACAGTTCCTGAAGTATATGGGCTTGAAAGAAAATACCCCGGAAGCCCATGCCTATACCTACCTTAACTTTAATAAAGCCGCAAAACAGTTTGGTCGCATGGGCGGCATGGCGAACATGAAGACACTGGCTGACCGCCTGCGTGAGCAGATGGGCGGTCGTGAGAACACGCTGATGCTCGATGGCGGTGACTTGTGGCAGGGCTCCGGCACATCATTGTGGACGCGCGGTGTCGACATGGTGGAAGCCTCTAACATACTCGGTATCGACGTTATGGTCGGCCACTGGGAGTTCACCTACAAGGAAGATGAAGTGCTGAGCAATGTCGGCCTGTTCAAAGGTGACTTTATCGGCCAGAACGTGCGCGTCAAGGAAGATTCATTGATGGACGACGGTTATGCCAAGCTGGTCGAAACCTATGATGGCCGCGGCCTCTATGATGAAGATACCGGACATGCTTTCCAGCCCTATGTCATTCGTGAAGTTGGCGGTGCCCGTATCTGCGTGGTTGGACAGGCCTTCCCGCGCACCGCGAATGCCAACCCGCAGGAATTTTTCCCTGACTGGTCGTTCGGCCTTCGTGAAGATGACATGATCGAGCTGGTTGAAGGTATACGTGAAGACGAAAAACCGGATGCCATCGTACTGCTGTCACACAACGGCATGGATGTCGACGTCAAGATGGCTGAACGCGTACCCGGCCTTAATGCGGTATTTGGCGGCCACACTCATGACGGTGTTCCTAAACCACTGAAAGTGAAAAACGTCGAAGGTAATGAATGCCTGGTCACCAATGCGGGTTCAAACGGTAAGTTTCTCGGCGTCATGGACTTCGATATCGACGATGGCAAGATCAAGTCGATGAATTATGAAATGCTGCCAATCTTTTCCGACGCACTGCCTGCGGACAAGGAACTACAGGCTTATATCGATCAGATGCGCAATACCAAATACGACAAGAAAATTGTCGAGAGCCGCGTCAAGAAGATGCATTACAACAAGAGCAGGCTCGGCAAAACCTATAAGGAAATTCTGGACGAAAAGCTCGCGATCGCGGATCGCACGCTCTATCGACGCGGTAACTTTATGGGCACCTGGGACCAGGTTCTATGCAACGCATTGCGCGAAGAATACAAGGCTGATGTCGCCCTGTCTGCAGGTGTGCGCTGGGGCACAACCACTCTTGAAGGCGACTGGATCACCATGGAAGATGTGATGACTCAGTGTTCCATGACCTACGCAGAAACCTACGTACAGGAAATGACCGGCCACGACCTGCTGAACATTCTTGAGCAGGTTGCAGACAACCTGTTTGACCCGGACCCTTACCTGCAGTCAGGCGGTGACATGGTACGCGTTGGCGGTCTCGACTACACCATTACTCCGTCAAAGAAACTGTACGAGCGTATCACCGATGCCCGTCTGGACAATGGCCACCTGATCGAAGCCGATCAGAAATACAAGGTAGCAGGTTGGGCACAGGTAAACCGTACACCTGAAGGCCGCCTGATGTGGGATGTTGTACGCGACTATATTGTGAAGAATAAAGGTAAGGATAATGTTCTCAAGCTTCCGAAAATCAACCATCCGAAACTGGTTGGCGTGATGAAGGACCCGGGTATCGCGGATTATCCTGGCGAGGCTAGTTAAATGTTAGCCACAGAGGCACAGAGGACACGGAGAAAGTGAACAACTCACAGTTAACAGCAAATAGATCGTAGGGTGGGCTTCGCCCACCAAAACACTCGGGAAGGACCCCATGTCAAATTACAAACGGCTTAAATTGGAAGGTGGCACGTTCTTTTTTACAGTCGTCACCTATAAACGACAACCTGTTTTTGATATACCTGAGTGCATTACACATCTCCGTGCTTCAATAAAAGAAACACGTCGTACTTATCCATTTGTTATTGATGCATGGGTCTTACTGCCGGAACATATGCATTGTATTTGGACCCTGCCTGACAAGGATAATAACTATTCACGTCTTTGGGGATTAATAAAACAAGGTTTTACAAAACGAGCTAAAGGAATATTGCCAGAACAATCAAATTCTTTATCGCGAATAAAACATCGCGAAGCATCTGTATGGCAAAGAAGGTTCTGGGAACATGAAATCAGAGATGATGAAGATTTAAATCACCATATTGATTATATCCATTACAATCCGGTCAAACACGGTTATGTGAAAAAAGTACAGGATTGGCCGTTCTCAACATTTCACAGGTATGTAACAGAGGGTGTCTACCCTGTTGACTGGGCTGGTGATGACCTGGATGATTACATGCATGAATATGGCGAGTAAAATGGTGGGCAGAGCCCACCCTACATCTGTTCACTGTTCACTGTAAACTGGATTAATCCACCCAGACCCGGGCATTTCTGAACAAGCGCATCCACGGTGCATCTTCGCCCCATTCATCCGGATGCCATGAATTCTGCACTGTTCTGAAGACACGTTCCGGATGCGGCATCATGATGGTTGCCCGGCCATCATCAGTGGTGAAGCCGGTCAGACCTTCAGCTGATCCATTTGGATTGAGCGGATAAAGCTCTGTAGCGTTGCCATCATGATCAATAAATCGTAGTGAGCGATGCAGCTCTTCAGGCATACTGCCCTGCTTGAATTCAACGCGCCCTTCTCCGTGGGCTACCGCGATCGGCATTCTGGAACCCTGCATACCGGCGAGCAGAACAGATGGCGAGTCCATGACTTCAACCAGGCTGAAGCGTGCTTCGAACTGTTCGGAAATATTGCGTACGAAATGCGGCCAGTGTTCGGCGCCGGGAATCAGTGATTTCAAATTGGCCATCATCTGGCATCCGTTGCAAATACCCAGGCTGAAGGTGTCATCTCGGTTGAAGAACGCTGCGAAGGTGTCACGCGCACGGCTGTTGAACAGAATGGTTTTTGCCCAGCCTTCGCCTGCACCGAGTACATCACCGTATGAGAAACCGCCACAGGCAACCAGACCCTTGAAATCATCGAGCTGCATGCCGTGCTCGATGATATCACTCATGTGCACGTCGATGGTTTCAAAACCTGCACGATCGAATGCAGCTGCCATCTCGAGCTGTCCATTGACACCCTGTTCGCGCAGAATGGCCATTCTCGGGCGGCTCGCAGTAGATATATAAGGCGCAGAAATATTTTCGTCAGGATCAAAACTCAGTTGAATGTGAATACCATGATCATGCGCTGTAATGGCATCAAACTCCTGCTGCGCACACACAGGGTTGTCTCTTAATGCCTGAATACGCGAACTGGTTTCACTCCATGCCTGTTGCAGCTCATCTCTTGTGGCTGCAAACACGGTATATACGCTTCTGGTTATACTGATGTGGCTATTAGCCGTTACACTGCCAATAGTGTGTGTACAGGCAGCGAGATTATGTGCTGACAGAATACTGTTGACCTGATCGGCGTCCGCAGACCGTATTTGAATTACACCACCGAGTTCTTCGTTGAATAATACGGCTACGTCATCGGCTGCCAGTGAATCAAGTTGTATTTCCAGGCCGCAGTGACCGGCAAAAGCCATCTCACACAGACAGGCAAAGAGACCGCCGTCAGAACGGTCATGCCATGCAAGCAACAGACCTTCGCGGTTTAATTTCTGCAGTGCGGAGAAAAATGATTTAAATTGCTCAGCATCATCGAGGTCCGGTGGCTCATCTCCAATCTGCTTGCAGGTTTGCGCGAGTATTGAAGCGCCCAGCCTGTTGCGGCCATTGCCGAGGTCGATCAGCAGTAATTCAGTCGCGCCTTTGTCTGTACGCAACAGCGGTGTCAGAGTACGCCTGACATCTGCGACCGGCGCGAATGCCGTAATGATTAATGACAGTGGTGCGGTAACCGATCGTTGTTCACCATCCTGCTCCCATACGGTCTTCATTGACATCGAATCCTTGCCAACCGGGATGGCAATGCCGAGTTGCGGGCACAGCTCCATGCCAACGGCTTTTACCGTATCGTAAAGCTTTGCATCTTCACCGGGGTGGCCGGCTGGCGCCATCCAGTTGGCAGAAAGCTTGATATCGGAAAGATTTTCGATATCAGCTGCAGCGATATTGGTCAGCGCTTCGGCGATTGCCATGCGGCCTGAAGCGGGTGCATCAAGCAAGGCTATCGGTGTGCGTTCGCCCACGGCCATGGCTTCTCCGCAGTAAGCTTCATAGGAGCAGGTGGTGACGGCAACATCGGCAACCGGAACCTGCCAGGGACCGATCATCTGGTCACGTACCACCATACCGGTTACGCTTCTGTCGCCGATGGTGATCAGAAATGATTTGTCAGCCACTGATGGTGTGCGCAGCACATTGAAGGCTGCCTGCTCGATATCGATGCCCGAAGTATCGAAAGCTATTTGCTGCACATCGAGACGTTGAACATCGCGCAGCATTTTTGGCGGCTTGCCCAGCAGCACATCGAGCGGCATGTCCACCGGTTTATTATTGAAGTGATTGTCGTGAACCGTTAATTGCAGTTCTTGCGTGGTTTCACCGAGAACGGCATATGGACAGCGTTCGCGTTTGCATAGTGCCTTGAAGTTATCGAGCTTGTCGGGATCAACGGCGATGACATAACGTTCCTGCGATTCGTTGCACCAGATCTGCATCGGTGTCATACCGGGCTCGTCATTGTGTACTTCACGCAGTTCAAACTCTGCCCCGCGGCCGCCATCGTACACCAGTTCAGGCAAGGCGTTGGAGAGACCGCCAGCGCCAACATCGTGTACCGACAGGATCGGGTTATCATCGCCCTGTTTCCAGCAGC
>Ga0316201_10005092_pt1 | contig 10052 bp, 10 predicted proteins | sample CS6wburrow_MG_FD_204516 | JGI IMG/M metagenome (GOLD analysis project Ga0316201, IMG submission 204516) | Coastal sediment microbial communities from Delaware Bay, Delaware, United States - CS-6 worm burrow | ecosystem: Environmental > Aquatic > Marine > Coastal > Sediment | place: USA...
ATCGTGATGGACGCGCCGCCGGAGCAGGAAGACTGCCTGCCGTTCGTGCGCGTGGCCGGTTATCTCGAGGCAATGCGACTCAATGCGCCGCGGGTTATCGAGGCGGATCCCGACGAGGGATTCCTGCTGCTCAGCGACCTCGGTACTCGCCTGTACCTCGATGAGCTGCAGCACGACCCGGACTCGTCCGAACGCCTGTATGCCGATGCGATATCGGCCCTGCTAACGATGCAGCGTCGCGGCGCTGTTTACCAGTCATCGCTGCCGCCCTACGATGACAAGCTGCTGCGGTTTGAACTGTCGCTATTTCATGACTGGCTTTGCGGCGAACATCTCGATTTGTCGTTCAGTGCCTCGGATGAGCTGGCCTGGAACGCGTGTTGCGACGTATTGGTTGACAACGCGCTGCATCAACCACAGGTTTTTGTGCATCGCGATTATCATTCGCGCAACCTCATGCTGACGAGCGAAAGCAATCCGGGCATTCTCGATTTTCAGGATGCGGTCGAAGGCCCGCTGACGTACGACCTGGTATCACTGCTCAAGGACTGTTACGTACGCTGGCCGGCGGAGCAGGTAAGGCAATGGGCGCTGGAGTTTTACCGCGCACTCGACCAGTCGATGCGCGAGCGTGTTGACGAAATTCAGTTTCGACGCTATTTCGAACTTATGGGCGTGCAACGACATGTGAAGGCGGCAGGAATATTCGCGAGGCTTAATCACCGCGACGGCAAGGCAGCCTATCTTGCTGATATCCCGAGGACGATTTCCTACATTGTCGAACTCGGCCCGCATTACGAGGAACTGCAGTTTCTCGTTGCCCTTATCGAGCAGCGGGTACTGCCGAAACTGGATCGCAAGTCGTGATTGCCATGATTCTCGCGGCAGGGCGCGGCGAGCGCCTGCGGCCGCTGACCGATGAGACGCCCAAGGCCCTGGTTGAAATTCGCGGCAAGAGCCTGCTTGAAAGGCACCTTGCAAATATCCGAAATGCGGGTATCGATACTGTCGTTATCAATCTCGGCTGGCTGGGCGCAGAGATCGTCAGGCGCGTCGGCTCCGGTTCGGGATACGGCCTGCGGGTTATTTATAGCCAGGAGGGTGACAATGTCCTCGAAACCGGCGGTGGTATTCACAAAGCGCTGCCGTTGTTGGGCAGCGGTCCCTTCGTGGTCGTGAACGCCGATGTATACACCGACATGCCGGTTCCCGGCGTCGAGCTGGCTGCCGATGCCCTTGGCCATCTTGTGATGGTGCCGACACCGACCTACCGTGATCACGGCGATTTCGATTTGCAGGACGGGCTGATTCGCAACAGTGACGCGGCGACGCTGACGTTCAGTGGCATCGCAATTTACCGACCGGAATTCTTTCACGGATGCGAGGCAGGCAGATTTCCGCTGGCGCCGATGCTGCGTGAAGCCGCCGATGCCGGCCGTTTATCCGGAGAATCTTACGAAGGACTCTGGGCCGACGTTGGTACCAGGGCGCGACTTGACGCGCTCAATCGCGCGTAGTTTGAGGCAGTTGGTCGTCGCTGCGTACGAGGTTTGCGTTTGCCCAACCCAAATGATTCAGAAAATGCGGCAATAGCCGTGGCCACACTTCGCCTAGATCAGCACTGATACCGAGCCTCTTCATATCCGTCATCTCGAGCTCTCTGTAACCGCAGGGATTGATCCGTGAAAACGGCTCGAGATCGATATCGACGTTGAGCGCCATGCCGTGAAAACTGCAGCCCCTGCGAATGCGCAGGCCGACGCTGGCGAGCTTCTCGCCCGCGACATAGACACCGGGCGCATCGGCGCGGCTCGCGGCCTCGACCTCGAATTCGGCAACCAGGTCGACGACACTTTTTTCGAGCGCCGTCACCAGGGTTCGCACACCCATCGCAGCGCGCCGCAGGTCCAGCAGCGGATAGACCATGAGCTGCCCGGGTCCGTGAAACGTGACCTGGCCGCCCCGGTCGATCTGCACGACAGGGATGTCACCCGGCGCGAGCAGATGTTCCTTGCTGGCATTCAGGCCCATCGTGAATACCGGCGGGTGCTCGGTAAACCAGATCTCATCGCGCGTGGATTCTGTGCGCGCATCGGTGAATCGCTGCATCGCGTGCCAAAGCGGAACATAGTCCTGGCGTCCGAGATCGCGAATCGCGATCCCTTGCTGGGTAGCGTCGTTCACAGTGCTACGAGGACGTCGTCGTGCGAGGAGACGTCGCGGTAGATGTCATCGAGCTGCTCGCGGCTCGTCGCCGTGATGGTGACCGTTATCGAGACGAAGCGGCCGTTGCGGCTGACGGCCGCCTGCACGGCACTGTCCGCGACAGCTCCGGCGTGAACTTCCACCAGCGCCCTTGCGGTTGCCCGAAACTCCGGGGTATCCCGACCCATCATCTTGATTGGAAATTCGCAGGGAAACTCGAGTACGGATTGCTCAGACATGTTTACTCGAACCAGAGGCTGACGCTGTCGCGCGCGCGCTGCCAGACTGATCCGGTCGGGTTGTCGTCCAGGGCCCGTAAAGGTGCGCTCAACAGCTGTTGCTCGCCCAGGCGCACCGTCAATTCAGCAACAGGTTGACCGGCCGTGACCGGCGCTTCGATGACCGCGGGAATATCCAGGCTCGATTCGAGCTGATCGTACGCGCCGCGGCGAACCGTAATGTAAAGATCTTCGAGGACCCCGAGCCGTGAAACCTCGTTCGCTGACTTCCAGATCCGCGCGGTCGTTACTTCTTCGCCCGCCTTGAACAACAGTCGAGTCTCGAAAAAGCGAAAGCCATAGTTGATCAGGGCCTGGCTGCCGTCGGTACGAGCACGGGTGCTCGAGGTGCCGAGTACCGTCGAGATGATGCGCATGTTGTCGCGCTTTGCCGAAGCGACAAGGCAGTAGCCCGCGTCATCGGTATGGCCGGTCTTCAGTCCATCTACCGAGGCATCACGCCATAGCAGTGAATTGCGATTGCTCTGCTTGATGTCGTTATAGGTGAATTCCTTAACCGCATGCCAGGCGTAATAGTCCGGAAATTCCAGGATCATCGCGCGCGCCAGCGTTGTAAGGTCTCTTGCGGTCGTTGTATGTCCCTCGGCCGGCAGGCCGGTCGCATTGACAAAGTGACTCGAGTGCATGCCGAGTGATGTCGCGTATTGATTCATGAGTTCGGCAAACACACTCTCGGTACCGGCAATATGTTCTGCAAGAGCGACGCTCGCATCGTTGCCGGATTGCACGATCATGCCGAGCAGCAGGTCCTTGATGGAAACGCGCGAGCCGACCTCGACAAACATTCTTGACCCTTCGGTGCGCCACGCCTTTTCGCTGATCGTGACTTCGTCTTCGAGACGGATCTGCTCCTGCTGCAGTGCATGAAAAACCACGTAAGTGGTCATCAGCTTGGTCAGGCTGGCGGGGGCAAGTGCCACATCCGGATTGAGCGCCGCCAGTTCACGACCGGTCTGGCTGTCGACAACCAGGTAGCTTTTTGCGCCGATGATGGGCGGTGCTGGTGCCGGCATGGGCGCTGCAGCGCAAGCCGCGGCAAAAAATACAAGCAGTGACGCAAACAACAGAGTCAGACGTTGGAACATGGGGCCTCTTGAGGATCAGGTGATTCGTATCGGCGCGTATTGTAACGCCTATTCAAGAACGAGATAGGGGTCCGTTATGCCGATGTTCTCGAGTTCCTCGACGAGAATGTCGAATTCGATTACTCCGGCGACGGGGCCGATGCGAACGCGCAGCAGGGCCGGACTTGAAGAAGAATCCTCGTATATGAACGCGCTGTCGATACCGGATGCAGCCAATACCTGCAGGCGACGCTCGGCATTGGCGCGGTCGCCGAACGCCCCCACCTGTACGAAGATCTGCGCGCCGCCCGTGGGTGCTGCAGGCGCCGCGTCGACCGACGGTGGCACGGACGCTGCGGCGCCGGCCTCCGTTGGCGTCGTTTTGCTGGTCGGGCGGTCACCGGCGGGTACGTCAAAATCGATAGCCGTTACCTCGACCAGGCTGGTACCGTCACGCAGCATGTCGAGTCTGGCAGCGGCAGCGTACGACAGGTCAATAATACGGTTGTGCACGAACGGGCCCCGATCATTGACTCGTACAACAATGCTTTTGTCGTTTTGCAGGTTACGCACGCGCACATAGGTCGGTAGCGGCAGAGTCTTGTGCGCCGCGGTCATCTCATGCATGTCGTAAACTTCGCGATTCGAGGTCAGGTTGCCGTGGAATTTTCTGCCGTACCAGGAGGCGACGCCTCTCTCCTGGTAACCGCGGCTGCTCGGCATAACCCGATAACGTTTGCCGAAAACCTCGTACACCGGACCGTTGCCGTACCGGCTGCGGGCTTCGCGCCGTGGAATGGCATCGCCTGGCAGACCATCGACCCGCGTACTGCCCGATCGCGGAGGGCCGTCACCACGGAGATTGCCACTGCCGCAGGCGGCGACGGACAGCGACACGATTGCCGTCAGCAGCAGCCTAGTCCGCACGGCTTGCCACCCGCGATGCAATTTCCTGGCCCAGTTGATATGCCGCCAGCGCATACATGGCGCTGCGGTTGTATTTCGTAATGACAAAGAAATTGTGGAATCCGACCCAGTGTTCGGTGCCGCTGCCGCCCTCGTAGGTCAGTAGCTCTGCCTTGCTGTCGGCGCACAGGTCGGTTGCAAAGACGACGCCTTTCTTGCTCAGTGACTCAACCGAAGCGGAAGCTTTCAATATGTTGCGCGGTTTTGGCACAGGCCCCTTCCATTGCCCGCCCAGCGTGGCCTGCGCCGTGACCTCTTCTCCGGTCCGCCAGCCGTGCTCGACAAAGTAGTTGGCGACACTGCCAGAGACATCCGCCCAGTTGTTCCAGATATCGCGCTTGCCGTCTCCGGTTGCGTCGACAGCGTAGGCGCGAAAGCTCGACGGCATGAACTGCGGGCGGCCCATCGCACCCGCATAGGAACCCATCGGGATCGTTGCGTCGATTTCTTCTTCGCGCGCGAGAATCAGGAACTGCACGAGTTCATTACGAAAGAACCGCGCGCGTTTCGGGTACTCGAATGCCAGCGTTACCAGCGCATCAAGAACACGGTCGTTGCCGGTGATGCGGCCGAAATAGGTCTCCACGCCGATGATGCCGACAATCATCTCGCTCGATACGCCCGATTCCCTGCCAATCCGTTCGAGCATCTCGCGATTCTCACGCCAAAAATCGACACCGGCGTTGATGCGCTCTTTCGTAATAAATATTTTACGGTATTCGCCCCAGGTCAGGGTGCGTTCCGCCGGCGTCGAAATTTTGCGGATAATCGAGGGCTTGATCCTGGCCTGGCCAAGCAAACTGCGCAGTTCGTTCCGATCAAATTCGTGCTCGCTGACCATCTCGTCGATGAATGCAACCACGGTCGGATTGTCGACATCGACACTAACCGGCCCAGGGTCTTCTGCGGATCGGGCGCAGGCGCCCGAAAGCAAGAGTACAGCGGCTACAACGAGCGTTCGATTTATCATCAGTGTGGCAATAATTTCCGGTGAGAGTGAATCGACATGAGAATACCGAATCCGGCCATGAGGGTCACCATGGATGTCCCGCCGAAACTGACCAGCGGCAACGGCACGCCGACGACCGGCACAAGTCCCGTGACCATCGCCGTATTGACGAAAACGTAGACGAGAAAAGTCAGGCTGATCGAACCAGCCAGCAAGCGCGAGTAGGTATCGTGTGCCTGCACGGCGATGTAAAGACCGCGTCCGATGACGAACATGTAGAGCACGAGCAGCGTGAGCACGCCGAACAGCCCGAATTCTTCACCGAGTACGGCGAAAATAAAATCAGTATCCCGCTCGGGCAGGAACTCGAGGTGAGCCTGGGATCCATTTGTCCAGCCTTTGCCGAACAGGCCGCCTGATCCGATCGCGATTTTCGACTGGATGATGTTGTAACCCGCACCGAGGGGATCGCTGTCCGGGTCGAGCAGCGTCAACACGCGCTGTTTCTGGTAGTCCTGCATGAAGTTCCACAGCAGGAGTGCGCCGGGCACGGCCAGCAAACCCATGCCCATGATCAGTCGGAACGACATGCCGGCCAGAATGACGACGATCACGCCCGAGGCTGCGATCAGCAGTGCCGTGCCGAGATCGGGCTGGCGCGCGATCAGGACCGTAGGTACGACGATCATTACCGCGATCACCAGGAGCTGGCCCAGCCGGGGTGGCATCTGCCTGTGGTGCAGGTACCACGCCGCCATCATCGGTACGCCGAGCTTCATCGCCTCGGAAGGTTGGAAACGAATGCCGAGATTCAGCCAGCGTCGCGCGCCCTGTCCGACTTCGCCCCACTCGAGCACCATTACCAGCAGAATGAGCCCGGCCAGGTAGCCCCAGGGGGTCCAGCGCCGTAACACGTCGGGCGGCATCTGCGCGACGATCAGCATTGCAACGAAAGCGACGCCCAGTCGGATGGCCTGGTTCATGAGGAGTCGGTTACTTTCTCCGACCGCGCTGTAAAGTATGAACAAGCCAAAGCCACTGATCAGGATCAGGGCGCCGAGCAGCGGGCCGTCAATGTGCAGGCGGCGCATCAGGCTCGCGAATCTTGACAGCGGCGCGGGCCTCGACGTGAGCAAGGGTTTGGCGTCAGCGTACGGCATTGTCACCATACCCGAGGTACTGGTCCATGATCGCTTTCGCGACGGGCGCCGCTACACCGCTGCCACTGCTGCCGTTCTCGACGATGACGGCCACGGCGATTCGCGGCTCGTCAAGCGGTGCGAACGAAATGAACAGTGCATGATCACGTTGCCGCTCCTCAATTTCTTCCTCGTCATATTCTGCGTCCTGTGCGATCGAGACCACCTGCGCGGTTCCGCTTTTTCCAGCCATCTTGTATGGCGCGCCGAAGCCGACGGCGCGAGCGGTTCCGCGTGGCCCCTGCATTACGTCATGCATCGCGCTGATGATGTTGTCCCAGTAAAAACTGTTGCTGATTTCGACATCGGGCAGTCGTTCGGGGATCATGAGCGTGCGCTCGCCACTGAGTGCATTTTCGACCGCGGCAACGAGGTGCGGACGAAAGCGCTTGCCGCGGGTTGCCAGTGCGGCGGCCGCGGTGGCCAGCTGCAGCGGCGTCGCGAGCATAAAGCCCTGGCCGATCGAAGCGATGACGGTTTCGCCGTGATACCAGCGCTGGTCGTCGCGATTGCTGAAGTTGTTGCGTTTCCAGTCCCGCGATGGCACGACTCCCGCTTGCTCGCCGCCAATATCCACGCCGGTTTTCCTGCCAAGACCGAAGCGATCAAGATAATCGTGCATGTTGTCGATGCCGATGTCCTGGCTGATCTCGTAAAAATAGACATCGCAGGATTGTTCGATGGCGTCGTGCAGATCGACCGGTCCATGACCTTCCGGCTTCCAGTCGCGATAGCGATGCGTCGAGTCCGGCAACATGAAATAGCCCATGCAAAAGGTCTTGCGGGTCAGGTTGGTCGCGCCGGTCTCGAGCGCAGCCAGGGCCAGCATGGGTTTGATTGTCGATCCCGGTGGATAGCGGCCGCGAACGGCACGGTTGAAGAGCGGCACGTCGACGTTGTCTTCCAGTTCACTGTATTCGGCGATACTCATGCCGACTGCGAACAGGTTCGGATCAAACGACGGCGCGCTGACCAGCGCGAGAACCTCGCCGCTCTGCGGGTCGATCGCGACGACGGCACCGCGGCGTCCTTCCATCAGGCGGGTTGCGAGTAACTGCAAATCGAGGTCGATGCTCAGGTAGACGTTTGCGCCGGGAGCCGGTTTTTCATCCATCGGCAGCGAGTCGAGCAGCTGGCTCGGGTCGCCCGGGACCTGTCTGCCGCGCGCGTTCGTTATCAGGTGTCGATATCCGGCAGCGCCGTGCAGGCTGGATTCAAAGCTGCTTTCGACGCCGGTCTTGCCGGTGTGCGAGGTTCCCGCGTAGCGCGCCGCATCAAGCCGCCGCAGATCATCGCTGTTCAATGCACCGACGTAGCCAACGGCATGTGCCACGGCGGCGCCGTCAGGATAGTGACGAACCAGCCGGGGCTTGAAATCGACACCGGGAAAACGCGGCCGCTGGATCGCGAAGTTGGCAATTTCATCTTCTGTCAGCCGGAATTTGAGGGTGACGGGCCGGAAACGCGGTCCGCTGCGGCTGAGCTCCTTGAAGCGCGGGATATCCTCGGGGGCAATCAGGCCCAGGGTTGCCAGTCGTAGCAGGGTATCGTCGATATCGTCGACCTGCTCGGGTATGAGCTCGAGCTGGTAAGCCGGCAGGTTCTCGGCGATAACGCGGCCTTTGCGATCGAAGATCAGGCCGCGAATCGGGGCAACCGGCTCAATGCGGACGCGATTGCCCTGGGCTTTTTCGGCGAACAGTTCGTGCTGGACGACCTGCAGCTGCACGAGTCGTGCGATGACGAAGCCGAGTAGCAGGATGGCGATGATCGAGGACGCGACCACACGCCGGACAAACAGGCGACGTTCGGAATGGTGGTCCTTGATCGGCGACAGCAAGGCCACGCTAGCCGCCCGCCCGGGCCCTGTAACGCACCCCCGACAGGAACATGTACAGCAGCGGCCAGATCAGGGTGCCCGTGACCACGGGCGCCCAGTAGGTCACCGCCGGTGCTGAAACGCCGGCAACACCGTTAATCCAGAACAGCAGAAACTGGTACAGGGCCAGCAGCGCGAACACGGTTGCAGACAGTTGTGATAACGGGAACACGCGCATCAGCAAATGAAAGCGAACCGTGATGAAGACGACGACGCACAGTGCCAGCGCATGTTGCCCGAGCATGGTCCCGTATGAAACGTCGAGGATGAGGCCGACTAACCAGGCGCTACCGACGCTCCATGTGCGTGGCAGCTGCATTGCCCAGAAGATGACCAGCAGTGCCAGCCAGTCGGGGCGAAATGGCGCGACCATTTCCGGCAGCGGCATGATCGACAGCATGAGTCCGACAAGCAGCGTGCCGATCACGGGCAGGCGGCGGGATGCGCGGTCCCTACTCATCGTCCTGCTCCTCGATGACCGGCGCGGCCGACCAGATCAGCATGACTTCGCGAACCTGGTCGAGGGCTGCCGACGGCTTCGCCGTAACGTTCGCAAAAGGTTCCTGCGGGATACGTGTCACCGCGTCGACCACGGCGACCGGGTAGCCGGCCGGAAATGCGCCGCCGAGGCCGGATGTGACCAGCAGGTCACCCGCACGGATATCGGCATTGTTTGGCAGAAAGGGCAGATCGAGCCGGTCGATCTCGCCCGTGCCAACGGCGATCGTGCGCAGACCGTTGCGGTTGATCTCGACAGGCAGCGCGTGATCCGTATCGCTGATCAGCACCGCTTGCGACGTCATCAGCCCCGTTTTAATGACCTGGCCGACGACGCCGTCGGCGCTCACGATGGCCTGGCCGTCATAGACGCCGTCGCGGCTGCCGATGTCGATGATGAGGTTGTGTTCATAAGGATTGGCATCGACGGCCATGATCTCCGCGACGCGCACCTCGTCGCGAACCCTGGCGCGTGCATCCAGGAGCGCGCGCAATCGCGCGTTTTCCGCTTCGAGGGCCGTGAGCCGCTGCAGCCTGGCGTTGGTGAGCAGACGTTCGGCATTGAGGCGGCCCAGCTCGAGCTGCAGGTCACTGCGCGAGGTTGTGGATTCGCCGAGCCAGGCCCACAAGCGCACGGGTGCATCGACAATCAGCTGAATCGGATAGACGGCTGCGCCTATCGCTTTTCGCGCGGCGTTCAGGTGGTTTTCGCGATGATCGAGATACATCAGCACGATGCTGATCAATACCAGTACCAGCAGCCGGATGCCGAGCGCCGGGATGCGCGCTGGATTGCTGTTTTTTCCCCGGGAAGCGACCATCGCGTCAGTGGACCCCGTCGTCAGTCTGGTCGGCCGGGAATCACTCCAGGCCGAATACAGTCGGACCGTGTTCGTCGATGAGCTCGATAACACGGCCGCCGCCGCGGGCGACGCAGGTCAGTGGATCGTCGGCGATGACAACCGGCAGTCCGGTTTCCTCCATCAGGAGCTT
>Ga0316201_10005093_pt1 | contig 10052 bp, 12 predicted proteins | sample CS6wburrow_MG_FD_204516 | JGI IMG/M metagenome (GOLD analysis project Ga0316201, IMG submission 204516) | Coastal sediment microbial communities from Delaware Bay, Delaware, United States - CS-6 worm burrow | ecosystem: Environmental > Aquatic > Marine > Coastal > Sediment | place: USA...
GGATGATCGGGTGTCTGGACTGGTTGGCAATCCAACTGACAATCACCCTGGCGATGATCAGGACAAAATAGGTGACCAGCAGTGTGACCAGTAGTTTTTTTACCGCGAACAATATCAGAAACTGGAGTTCGTAACCGGCCTGGGTCAGCTGGCTGATGATGACAAGTTGAACCAGTTCAATTACCAGCATGACGACAACCGAGGCGGTATCCAGTTTACCGATGGATGGAATAATGCGGCGTGCAGGAATCAGAACGGGATTGGTTACCTTGATCAAAAACTGGCTTAATGGGTTGTAAAAATCTGCCCTGACCCACTGTAACAACAGGCGTAACAAAATTGCTGCCACGTAGAGATCCGTTATCGTTCCAATCAAATAGATGAGCGCAGCGGTAGCGTTCATAACTGAACCCCTTCACCTGAAAGTGCCTGACCGCGCAGTGTTGCGGCTTTAATCGCCGAGTCTATCAATTGTGCAAAATGCCCGGCATCAAGCTGCTCCATTGCCGCTTCAGTGGTGCCACCCGGGGTTGTTACCTGCTGGCGTAGCGCAATGACATCATGTTCGCTTTGCACCGCCATGGTGCTGCTGCCATAGGCGGTATACAGTGCAAGCCTTGCTGCTATATCCTCCGGCAGCCCCAGTTGGGTACCGGCATTGCGCAGGCATTCGACCAGGTAAAAGAAATAGGCGGGTCCGCTGCCTGACAAGGCCGTGACAACATCCAAAAGGTCTTCCTTGTCCAGCCAGACGACTTCACCGGCCGATTCCATCAGGTTCTGCGTCAACTCACGCTGGGTCAGGCTACAGTTTACACGCGCATACATACCGGTAATTCCAAGACCTATCAGGGCGGGTGTATTTGGCATGGTACGGACGATCGGTGAGTTGGATTTGAGTTGAGCTGCGATCTGGCTGGTGTGTATTCCTGCGACAATTGATATCACCAGCTGCTGATCGGTGACCAGATCACCGATCTCTTTCAAAACCGCAGGTAAAATCTGTGGCTTAACCGCTAATACGATTGCGTCCATTCCCTCGATTGCAGCCGCAGCCGTGTCAAAACAATGAACAGGCCATCGTCTCTTCAGGTGCTCCCTTGCATCGACACTGGGGTCGGCGACGTGTATACGGTCAACACTGTGGCGTGATGCAAACAGGCTGCTGACCAGGGCCGTGGCCATGTTGCCTCCACCAATAAATGCAATTCTCATGTCTTATCCTTTAGATTATTTTACTCTTTTGTTGTCATGCGTGGACCGAGCAAATCCGTGCCGATCCGGACCATGGTACTGCCTTCGGAAATGGCGATCTCCAGATCCATTGACATGCCCATGGATAGTGTGTCCAGATCATGACCTGCGGTCTTGAGTGTTTCGAACAAGGTCCTGACATTTTTAAAGCTCTGGTGCTGCTCTGCAGCGACCATTGTCAGCCTGGGAATGGCCATCAACCCCCTCAATCTGATATTACCCAAACCTTGGGCGATACTCGCCAGTTTCAAGATTTCCTCAGGGCTGGCACCGGCTTTTTGTGGCTCACGGTCAATATTGACCTGCAAACACACGTTTAGCGGTGGCAGAGATTCGGGTCTTTGAGCAGAAAGCCTCCGGAGAATTTTTTGCCTGTCCACACTTTGCACCCATTGAAAATGTTCCGCAATGGAGCGGGTTTTGTTGGATTGTATGGTGCCAATGAAATGCCACTGTAAATTCAGGTCATCCAGTTCCCGTTGCTTTACCAGCGCTTCTTGTAGCTGGTTTTCACCAAAAGAACGAAGTCCTAACTTATTGAAAACACGAATTTCACTGGCAGGATGCCTCTTGCTGACAGCAAGTAGAGAGACATCATCGGGTTGTCGATAAGCAGCTTTACAGGCCTTTTCTATTCTTTGCCGGATGGATTTAAGTCTTTCAATTGGTTCATTCATGTTGCAGCGAGTCTGTGCATTGTCTATGGTTGCGGTTGTTGACATGAAATCGAGGGATACGTTTTCATGCGCTTTCCAGATTCTGAGTCATAATGTATTGTAACGCCACCGGTATCCCTGCAAGGAGGGTTAAATGGATATTGCTGAGTTGCTGGCATTTTCAGTAAAAAATAAGGCCTCGGATCTTCATCTTTCTGCCGAGTTACCACCCATGATACGTGTGGATGGTGACCTGCGACGGTTGAATCTTCCGCCAATGGAAAACCAACAGCTGATGGAGCTGCTCTACAGCACGATGAATGATCATCAGCGACGTGATTTCGAAGCCAACCTGGAGCTGGATTTTTCATACGAAGTGCCCGGCCTCGCCCGTTTCCGTGTCAATTGTTTTCACCATGATCGTGGTGTTGGCGGTGCATTCAGAACCATTCCGACCACGATATTGAGCCTGGAAGACCTGGGTGCACCACCGGCTTTCAAGAATATCATCAGTGTCCCTCGTGGCATGGTGCTGGTAACCGGTCCTACCGGTTCTGGTAAATCAACAACCCTGGCGGCGATGATTGATTACATCAATAGCACCGTGGCAGGACATATCCTGACCATCGAAGATCCGATCGAGTTTGTGCATAAATCACGTAAATGCCTGATCAACCAGCGTGAAGTACATCGTGATACGCATGGCTTTAACGAGGCGCTGCGCTCAGCATTACGTGAAGACCCGGATATTATCCTGGTGGGTGAAATGCGTGATATAGAAACCATTCGCCTGGCCTTGACCGCCGCAGAAACTGGTCACCTGGTGTTTGGGACACTGCATACCAGTTCGGCAGCGAAGACGATTGACCGAATAATCGATGTTTTCCCTGCAGGCGAGAAAACCATGGTGCGTTCAATGTTATCGGAGTCCTTGCGAGCGGTGGTTGCGCAGACGCTGATGAAGCGAATAAGTGGTGGACGTGTGGCTGCACACGAGATCATGATGGCGACACCTGCAATCAAGAACCTGATTCGCGAGGACAAGGTTGCGCAAATGTATTCAGCAATCCAAACGGGTCAAAGTATGGGTATGCAAACGCTTGACCAGTGTCTTGAGGGTCTGGTTTCCAGGGGTATAGTATCCCGACAGGAGGCAGCCAAAAAAGCTGTAGATCGCAGGCAATATTTGTGAGGGCACTCCGGGTCCGATCATGGCTGAACAGGTCCGGGGTTTTAAATTGGAGATGCTGAGATGAGTGTAGTTGAGGGCTGGTTGGAAAAACTTCATGAAGAGAAAGGTTCTGACCTCTTTGTAACGGCGGGTGCGCCACCCTGCATCAAGGTAAACGGCAAAATCCAGCCGATATCGACCGAGTTGCTGCTACCTGAAGAAGTCAGGGAAATCGTTTATGGCATCATGACAAAAAAGCAATCCAGGGAGTTTAATGAGACCCTGGAATGTCAGTTTGCCATTTCGCTCGGAGAGCATGTGCGTTTCCGTGTCAGTGCGTTTTACCAGCAGGCGCACGTGGGCATGGTATGCAGACGCATAGAAACACAAATCCCGACATTTGAAGAGTTGGCATTACCGGATATGCTAGCCGAGCTGGCACTGTCAAAGCGCGGCATAATATTGTTGGTCGGTGCTACGGGAACCGGCAAATCGACCTCGTTGGCAGCGATGATCGGATACCGCAACCAGAGAATGAGTGGACATGTTATTTCCGTTGAAGACCCGATAGAGTATGTTCATACCCATGGTAAAAGCCTTGTTACACAACGGGAAGTCGGTATTGATACCGATTCATTTGAAGTAGCACTCCGAAACACACTGCGACAAGCCCCGGATGTCATCATGATTGGTGAAGTCCGCACGCGCAAGACCATGGAGTACGCCATTACTTTTGCGGAAACAGGCCATCTTGTCCTGTGCACATTGCATGCCAATAACGCCAACCAGACACTTGACCGCATTCTGCATTTTTTCCCCGAGGATGCTAAAGAGCAGATATTGCTCGATTTGTCTTTCAACATGCGTGCAATTGTCGCACAACAGCTGGTTCCATCAGCTGACAAGACCCGGCGTTGGGCTGCATTAGAAATTCTCCTCGCAACGCCACTGGTTCAAGAGAGAATTCGTAACGGTGAAATATCCGAACTCAAGAAAATCATGAAAGAGTCCAACCACCACGGCATGATCACTTTTGATCAATGCCTGTATGGCATGTATAAAGAAGGCAAAATCTCCTATGACGAAGCTATCCGCCATGCCGATTCGGCCAATGAGGTACGCTTGGCGGTCAAAATGTCTGAAGGTGGAGACGCCGACACCCTTTTGACGAACTTCAAGGATGTGGATCTTCTCGATATCTAGACGAAATTATTTGCAGCTGCCGTGGTCAGAATGAACTGGGCCAACGTCAAATGCATTAAACATCGCATTTTTTCCATCAGAGTCGATGTATTTGATTTGATACCCGGTTTGACCTTTCACAATTCCATAAGTTACAGGTACTAAAATTGCGCATTTTAATTATTGAAGACAACCCGGATATCGCTGCCAATATAGGTGATTACCTGGATGAAAAAGGACATACCGTTGATTTTGCCGGTGACGGTATTACAGGATTGCACCTGGCGATCGTCAACGATTTTGATGCCATTGTTCTCGATCTTGCACTGCCGGGAATGGATGGCCTTGAGGTTTGCCGAAAGTTGCGTCAGGAAGCGGGTAAAAACACACCGGTTTTGATGTTGACAGCGCGGGATCGTCTGGAAGACAAATTGGCCGGGTTTGAAACCGGCGCAGATGACTACCTGGTTAAACCCTTTGAATTGCAGGAAGTTGAAGTAAGACTCGAGGTTCTGGCCTCCAGGGGAACACGGCGAGCCAGCAAGGAAATTCAGATCGGTGACCTGGTGTTCAACGTCGATACATTGATTGTTTCCCGTGCAGAGCAGGAAATAGACCTCAATCCGATCGGCCTGAAATTATTGCGGTGCCTGATGGAGGCCTCGCCCAACGTCGTGACCCGGGCAGAATTGGAAAAAGAAGTATGGGGTGAAGAAATGCCTGACAGTGATAGCCTCAGGGTTCATATTCACACGCTACGTTCGGTCATAGACAAGCCCTTTGGCAGCAAAATGATTCAGACCCGTCATGGCATTGGGTATCGTCTCATGGAGTCAGATGCTATATAAGCGCAGGCTTCGCAGCCGAATCATATTTTCTTTCCTTCTTTTTGGCACGCTGCTTAGTGGAATGTTTGCAGTTGCCACGCTATTTCTGCAAAGTAGCCTGGAAGACGAACTCATTGGCTCCACGCTCAAGCAGGAACTCGATGATTACCTGGTTCAGTTGCGTAAGGATCCCACGCTTGTGGAACCTTTCCACACCCGCATACAGGGGTTCATCACCCGGCCAGGGGACCCCCATCAGAGTGTTTCAGCAAAAATAAGAAATCTTGACACCGGTGTGCACGAAGTTGAAACAGCTGAGGGTTATTTCAAGGCTGCCGTGCGCTAGGATGACGATTTGTGGGCGTTTTTGATATACGACATCTCGGAGAATCAACGTCTAACCAACCGGCTTGTCTGGTCCCTGGTGACCGCGGTGCTGGTGTTTTCGTTGTTATCCCTGGCACTGGGTTTGTGGTCCTCCTCAAGGGTCATGAAACCGGTAAGCGACCTGGCGGAACGATTAAGCCAGTTGGGTGAGGAAACGCCGTCACCCGGACTGGCTAACTGGTTTCCGGATGATGAAGTCGGTCAGCTGGCCGCCGCGTTGGATGCCTATGCTGAACGTGTGCACCATTTGGTAGAGCGGGATCGTGAATTTAATGCAGATGTCAGTCATGAACTAAGAACACCGCTGGCAGTGATATCCGGGGCTACTGAGTTAATGCTTGCGCAGAAAGACCTGCCTGAAAAGACAAGAATCAGGGTACTGCGAATAGCGAGGGCAGCAAGGCAATCAACCGATATTACCACCGCGCTGCTTCATCTTGTTCGAGCTGAGCAGGGGATTAACCAGGACAGCGAAGCACACAATGTTGGTGAAATCGTCGACAGATTATTACATCTACACGAGCCCCTGCTGGACAACAAGGCACTCGAGTTGAAAGTTATTGAGGAAGACAAGGTCAGCGTGATCGCACCCAGGTCTGTCATCGCGGTCACTGTTGGAAACCTGATCAGCAACGCCATCCGCTATACACCGTCAGGCGAGGTGGTCTGTACCATTGGTAGCGGTCGAGTCCTGGTTGAGGACACCGGTCCGGGTATTCCGGAGCCGGAGCTGGCACATGTGATGGACCGGCACTTTCGTGGTGAAAAGGTATCCGGAACCGGGTCTGGTCTTGGCTTGGCAATCGTAAAACGCCTGTGTGAATTGTATGGCTGGTCCATACACTTTGAGAACAGAAAAAGGGGCGGTTTGCGTGCCGAATTGAGATTTTTTGGTTAAAGATTTTTATGGAGTTGGGGATTTAATTCATGGCTATTATTGCATGTCCCAGTTGCGACAAGAGTATTTCCAGTCGCACAATGTTATGTCCTTATTGTGGGTTCGAGCGGGGTGAGGTTGCCGAGGAAGCTCTAAAAGAGTCTCGTCGTCGCAAAATAAGGGACCGTATCTACCGTTTGAAAATGCTTTCCTACGCAGCGCTGACCGTTTTGGTAGCAGCTTTTGGCTGGTATATGGTTGATTCATCGGGGTTTCAACACAGGGCATCCATCGGTCCGTATGTCCTGTTTACCATCGGAGCGTCATGTTACCTGGTGATCAGGGTTTATCTGTTTATGGCCAAATCCGCGCTGAAAAAAATTGGCAGTTGACGATGAGATAAAATAGAGTTCGCTACCCGGTGTCACTCGATACGTTTAACACGGACCGTTTCATCACTCCCCACCAGCGATAAACGCCATATGCCCATAAACCCTCTTTCGATGGTTACCTCCGGGTTCTTCATTGGTTGCCTGGTGTAGTAGGTGTCTTTTTCAGATTGTTGCCAAACCATGCCGTTGTCCAGTTTGAACAGGGTTCCCTTGCGGTCCCATCCAGTGATTGTCCCGACAATATGTGCATTAATAAGCTCTGGGTTTTTGCCATTCCTGTCGTCATCTGGCAGATCATCAAAGCCCCGAGTATCCTCATTTGACCTGGCCGTTGCATTGCCGGAAGCCGATGCGTTTTCGAGTGTTGCCACCGAGTGACGTCTCAGCCATTCATTGAGTGCAGCGAGTTCTTCGCCTGTCAGTTTATCGAGACCGGTTTCCTTGAATTCAACACCAGACATGCGCTCTTCAAGCGTAGAAAAACTCCCGGCAGAGATCGCCAGGCCTGAGATTGAGAGTGCAAGAATAAAAAATAACAGGTTTTTCATCATAACCATCCGTGATGTATTGAGGACACAAAATGTGCAGTGCAGAAACTAAGTTTAACATGTATCGAAACCCGGGTTGACTATGAGAGGGTTATTGACTGAAATTCATGTGGCCGGTGGCTGTATGCGCCAGGTCATGAGGAGATGCGATTGCCTTGTGCAGAGTCTCCTTAGAGATCTTGCTGGTATCGAACGTATGGGATACGGCCGTAAACAGATTCGAAGGGGTCCCTCAGGCTGTTGTCGGTGTTACCGTTATCCTCGCTACCGGCGTTTAACAAGTTGCTGGTGCCGACACTGAGGTTGGCATTCCAGGGTGCACGCCAGGTGAAATGCACATCGAAAGTGGTCGAGCTATCCAACGCTTCCCGGTTCAGGAATTGTACCTGTTCACGATAAAACCCCTGGATACCGCCACTGAAACTACCCCTGCTCCAGTCAAGGTTTACCCTTGCACTATCGAAAGGGTTCGCGACCGTCCAGTTTTGCAGGCTGGGTGAGTAAATTGAAGATGCCTCAAAGGATGCATCCAGTATACGTGTCAACTGGAGTCCGAGCCTGACATCACCGGCACTATCCATCGTCAGACCAACCTGAAATTCCACGTCAAGACCAGAAGTCTCACCACCCAGGTACTGGAACGCTTGTCCGTCGCCGGTCACGGGAAATAACGGGTCTCCCTGTCCGGGTGACAGTAAACCGACACTGCCCCCGGAGCTGACCATCGGTAATCCATGGTTGACAACGCCTTTTTGGCCGATACTGGATTCGCGTCGGAACATGCTGATGGACGTGTTGAGATTGTCTTTACCATAGCGCAGACCAAGCGCGACCTGGTCCTGCTGTAATATATTCGCCTGGTTGATAAAGTGGCAATCGGATGCCCTGTAGGAACCCTGATCGAGCACACCGTTTTGGCAGTGGATGCTGCCCAGCGGCTGGAATGAAGCCTGGCTCTTGCCAGCGCCCAGGCTACTGGTGATATCCAGGTTGTCATTCAGGCGAAGACTCAGCGAACTATCAAGAAAAACCGAGCCTACCCCTGATGAAGACTTCAATTGACTGTTGTTGATATCCAGCGTTAGTGGCTCGGCTAACTGTAGTTCAAGCCTGCGTGATTCTGATCCACCCAGGTCGAAGGACAAACCAGCTGGGGATTGTTCTTTTTGAATGGGCAAAAGCACCAGGGGTTGGTTGTTTTGGAACTTCAGTGGTGCCGGGTTATTTGGGGTTTGAGCGAGAGAAAGCACCGGTGACACACAAACCAAGCCAGCAAGCATGCTGATAACAAGTCTGAATGAATTGTGCCTTTGACGCTTCATTTTTTTCTCACCGAATTCCAGTCCCTGAGGGACACACCTTCAATAGAGTCCCCTCCGGCGAATAAGTTCTACACCAATCATAGCAAAGTTAACAAGGTTTTGCTCCTCCAGATTGACCTGATTGCCTGATATACTTCCCTTTTTATAGTATTTTCATACATCGTAAGACCTTGGTAAGACATATAGAAGGAACGCTGGCATGGTAAGTTTGCAAACACCGGTTTGTGAGTTTGGAAAAAAGGCGGTTGAGTTCACACTGCCGGGTGTGGATCAGCAGCAATGGACACTGGAGAAATGTAGTGGTAAACGCGGTCTGCTGATCATGTTCATCAGTAACCATTGTCCTTATGTTAAGGCCATATTGAAAAAGCTGGTCCGGGACACGAAGGATTTAAAGACATTGGGAATAAACAGCGTCGCGATCATGCCCAACGATACGGTTGCTTACCCCGATGACTCCCTTGACAATATGATTCGAATTTCAAAAGAGTATGATTTCCCTTTTCCTTACCTGCTGGATGAGACACAGGTGGTTGCCAGGGCTTATGGCGCAGTGTGCACACCCGATTTCTTTGGTTATAACGCAGACCTGGAACTACAGTATCGTGGCCGTCTGGATGCAGCGGGCCCAAAGTCGGAAGACGACAGCCAAAAGCGTGAGCTTTTTGAGGCCATGAAGCAGGTGGCAGAAACTGGTCACGGACCTGAAAACCAGATTCCATCAATGGGTTGTTCTATAAAGTGGCAAAAGGACCATTGATTGCAGAATTGTCTTTCGTTTCAACACTTGTAATATTCATGATTCCAATTTTGATGCTATAGTCGCTGCTGATTTTCGTATCCATTGGTTTGAACTGATGGGACATGTATAGCTGGGAGGGCGATAGATGAGTTCTGTATTGATGGTGGCGGTCGATTGTAGCGAGTGCGCGGAAAGGGCGATCGATTATGCGGTTAAACAAGCGAAGGCATCCGGTGCGCGATTGTATGTTGCACATGTGATCGAATGGTCACAATTTACCTTTTCGACAGCCCTGGAAAATGCAGAGCGGCATAAACGCCGCGAGGAAGAGTTGGAGCGGGCATACTCGGAAATTATAAATCCTATCGTTGCCAGGTTAGAAGCCGAAGGTCTTGATGTTGAAGGGCTGGTGCGGCATGGGCATGTGGCTGATACACTCAATGCCCTGGCCAGGTCAAAAAGTGTTTCAAATATCATCCTGGGTCGCCAGGGAACTTCAAAACTCAAAGCGCATGTATTTGGCAGCGTGGGTAGCCGGTTGGTACAGAGTGCTGACTGCCCTGTAACTGTCGTGCCTTGAACGACAGGGAGTGTTCTCAATCAGCCAGGCTGCGCTGTTGCACCTGAAAAAGCGCCAGGCAAGGCGTGAGGAGAGAGGTTTGGTTATTCCAAATGAACGACGAACAACGCAGTA
>Ga0316201_10005094_pt1 | contig 10051 bp, 10 predicted proteins | sample CS6wburrow_MG_FD_204516 | JGI IMG/M metagenome (GOLD analysis project Ga0316201, IMG submission 204516) | Coastal sediment microbial communities from Delaware Bay, Delaware, United States - CS-6 worm burrow | ecosystem: Environmental > Aquatic > Marine > Coastal > Sediment | place: USA...
TCCAGTAGCCCTACGAATCATCTTCTTCCTGCACCCATTCACCGGGTAACGGGCAACTGCAGAAGAGGTTTCTGTCGCCGAATACATTGTCGACCCGGTTGACCGCCGGCCAGAACTTTGCCTGCCATTGTTCGGCGGCGGGATAGGCTGCGATCTCCCTGCTGTAAGGGTGTTGCCACTCACCAACGAGATCGCGCTGGGTGTGGGGGGAATTGACCAGCGGGTTGTCATCCCTGTCAGCCCTGCCAGATTCCACTTCTGAGATTTCCTGGCGGATGGCGAGCATGGCATCACAGAACCTGTCGATTTCGTACAAAGATTCGCTTTCCGTTGGTTCTATCATCAGGGTGCCCGGTACAGGAAAGGACATGGTCGGGGCATGGAAACCATAGTCGATAAGGCGTTTGGCGACATCCTCTTCACTGATTCCACTGCTTTGTTTGAATGGACGTAAGTCTATGATGCACTCATGAGCTATACGGCCATTTCGGCCTGTGTAAAGAATCGGGAATGCTTCCGACAACCGGTGGGCGATGTAGTTGGCATTGAGGATGGCGACCTGGGTTGCCTTTTTCATGCCATCCCGGCCCATCATGGTGATATATGCCCAGGTAATGGGCAGAATGCCGGCGCTTCCCCAAGGCGCAGCCGCCACCGCGCCATTTCGGCCGTGTGAACCCGGTATGTCCACAACCGAGTGACCGGAAAGGAAGGGCGCCAGGTGTGCGCCTGTGCATATGGGGCCGACCCCCGGACCTCCTCCCCCGTGTGGAATACAGAACGTCTTATGCAGGTTCAGGTGGGAAACGTCAGCACCAAATTTGCCCGGTGCGGCACATCCGACCAGGGCGTTAAGGTTGGCGCCATCGAGGTAGACCTGGCCGCCAAATTGATGGGTGATATCGCATATTTCCCTGATCTGCTGTTCAAATACCCCATGCGTTGAAGGGTAGGTAATCATCAGCGCTGATAAATTGTCAGCGTGTTTTTCGGCCTTCTCTCGCAAGTCTGAAACATCGACGTTGCCGTTCTCATCACATTTCACGATGACAATCTTCATACCGGCCATGGCTGCACTTGCTGGATTGGTGCCGTGTGCAGATGAAGGAATCAGGCAGATATTGCGATGCGCCTGGTTTCTTGATTCATGCCAGCCCTTGATGGCCAACAGGCCGGCATATTCGCCCTGTGAACCGGCATTGGGCTGCAGGGATACCGCGTCATACCCGGTGCAGGCGATGAGCATTTCCTCAAGCTCACGAAATAACTGGTGATAACCACGCGCTTGATCAGCCGGTGCAAACGGGTGCATGTCAGCAAACTCTGGCCAGGTGACCGGAATCATCTCCGAAGTGGCATTCAGTTTCATCGTGCACGAGCCGAGAGATATCATGGCATGGGCCAGTGACAGGTCCTTGTTCTCCAGCCGTTTGATGTAACGCAGCATCTCGGTTTCAGAGTGATAGCGGTTGAAAACCGGGTGCTGGAGAAAATCACTGCATCTGCGCAGACTTTTGGGAATGCCCGAAAAGTCAGCTTCAACCGCCTGGTCAAGTTCCGTGACATCCTGAGCTTCGTTATTGTCAGCGAATATCCGCAAAAGCGTGGCTATATGCTGGCGCGTGGTCTTCTCATTAATGCTGATGCAGAGACCGCCGTTGCCCTTGTAAAGGTTGATGTCAGCTTCCTGAGCGCGTTGGTAGATCAGCTCCGCCTGCGCTGGCGGCAGTTGAATATTAACCGTATCAAACCAGTGGCGGTTTGCGGGTTGATAGCCCAGCGGCTCCAGACCGCTGACCAACAGGCCGGTCAGCCGGTGAACCCGTTTGGCAATGCGTGTCAATCCGGCGGCGCCGTGATAGACGGCATACATGCTTGCCATGACCGCCAACAGGGCCTGGGCAGTGCAAATATTGCTGGTCGCATTATCACGGCGGATGTGTTGCTCCCTCGTCTGCAAAGCCATGCGCATGGCAGGTTGACCCAGGCGGTCCCTGGAGACACCGATAATTCGGCCCGGTACAGATCGCTTGAAGGCATCCCGGGTGGCGAAGAAAGCCGCGTGCGGCCCGCCAAAAGCCATTGGCACGCCAAAACGCTGGGCGGAACCAACGACCACATCGGCACCCATCTCGCCTGGCGGTTTCAACAGCACCAGGCTAAGCAGGTCCGTCGCTACAACGACGAGTGCACCATTTTCCTGGGCAGACTCAATCAGTGGACCAATATCCAGGATTTCGCCATCGGCCGCCGTGTATTGGAGCAGTGCGCCAAAAAAATCGCCCTTGTCAATTTCTTCCAGTGGATCGCCAACGACCACTTCAAAGCCAAAATGGCGGGCGCGCGTGCGCACCACATCCTGGGTCTGAGGCAAGGTGCCCTGATCGACGAAAAACCGCGTGCTCCTGTTTTTGCGATTGATGCGTTTGAGCATCGCCATCGCCTCGGCCGCTGCAGTGGCTTCATCAAGCAACGAGGCATTGGCAAGTTCCATGCCTGTCAGGTCGCAGACCATTTGCTGGAAGTTCAGCATGGCTTCCAGCCGGCCTTGTGAAATCTCTGCCTGGTAGGGTGTGTAAGCCGTGTACCAACCAGGGTTTTCAAGGATATTGCGTAAGATGACCGTTGGCGTGATCGAGTCGTGGTACCCCATGCCGATCATGCTATGTTTCAGGACGTTGAGATCTGCGATCTTGCGCAATTGTGCCAATGTGGCGAACTCGCCCCGGGATTCTGCTAACGCCAGCGGTTCATTCTCCTGGATCGCCGGCGGCAGCGTGCTTTCTATCAATTCATCCAGCGAATCAAGCCCCAGGGCGGCCAGCATTTCGCTGATTTGTTGATCATCCGCGCCAATGTGCCTGCGAATGAACTGTGCCTGGTCTTCCAGTTCGGTTAACGGTGATTTCATCGTGCCCTCAGGCTTGTTGGGTTGCTTGTACATTGAAGGACTCGCCGGGTATTGCAAAGAAGAAAAAGCATTTTACGCTGATTGAAATTCATTGGGAACAGGCTTACGACATCAGCTGGATAACATAGTGATCTGCCAGTAAGAATATGAACAAGACCATTAGATAAGTGATCGAAAACGCAAATGTATACATTGGCAGCAGCACATCCTTGCTCTTCATCATTCGCAACGCGTACCACAGGAAGCCGGCGTTGAGTACGCTGACGCCCGCCAGGTAGACCGCGCCGCTCATGCCCGTGAGAAAGGGCAGCGTGGTGACGATAACCAACAGGATCGTGTATAGCAGAATCTGTAAACGCGTAAACTCAGCCCCGTGCGTAACGGGTAACATGGGAATATCGACCAGCGCATATTCCTCCTTGCGGTAAATGGCAAGCGCCCAGAAATGGGGCGGGGTCCAGATAAAAATTATCAGGAATAGCAATAGTGCCTGTGGATCCAGGTTGCCGGTTGCTGCTGTCCAGCCCAGTACCGGTGGCGCGGCCCCTGCGGCGCCCCCAATCACGATATTTTGTGGTGTGGCGCGCTTCAGCCAGGCTGTATATACGATTGCGTAGCCAATCAAGGATAAAAATGTCAGCACGGCCGTCAGGATGTTGACCAAGATGACCAGTATTGCCATCGCGGCCATTCCCAGCGACAGTGAAAATATCAACACATTACGTTCTGTCAGTTGACCCGTGGCCAATGGACGGTGCTTCGTGCGTTTCATCTTTGCATCGATACGCCGGTCCAGCAGGTGATTGACGGCCGCCGCCGAGGAAGCCGCCAGCCCTATACCCAGCGTACCTGCCAGCAGGGCGCTCAGAGGTGGCCAGCCGGGAACGGCCAGAAACATACCGACAACCGCAGTGAAAACGATGAGTATCACAACCCGGAGCTTGCATAATTCCAGGTATTGGCGAGTCATGCCAGACACTGTCTCAGTAGGCTCTGTAAGAGGTTTTATTGAGCAGGCCCAGTAAAGTCGCCAGCAGCAGTGCTGCACCCGCGTTGTGTGCAACTGCATTTGCTAATGGCAAATATAGCGCGACGTTGAGGACGCCGAGGGTAAACTGGAGCACCAGCAGCGCGAATAGGAGTTGGCCGCCACCCCTGAGACGGGGAATCTTCATCAACCTGAACGCCAACAGGGACAATACCAGCAAAGTTACCACGGCACCGATTCTGTGTGTGAGGTGAATGGCGACCCTTGAAGGTTGATCCAGGATACCGCCCTCATAATTGACACCAATTTCACGCCAGAGAATAAAACCCTCAGTGAAATTGGTTTCCGGCCACCACTGCCCGTTACACATTGGCACGTCTGCACAGGCGAGGGCGGCGTAGTTGGCGCTGGTCCAGCCACCAAGAGAGATCTGCAGCGCCAGTACCGCGATGGCAAAAATGATCGCCCCGCGCATCCTGCGAATCCTGATGTTCGGTTTGTCCGAAATTTGCCGCCCGCTGGAGAAAGCCAGCCACAGGATCAGGGAGAAACTGGTCAAGCCTCCAAGCAGATGCGCCATCACGATAATCGGTTTTAATTTCAAAGTGACTGTCCACATACCCAGCAGGGCCTGGAATACAATGAGGATCAGCAGGATTGTCGTCAGTGGCTTGAACCTGCGGCAGGAAAGTGGACCGCGCCAGGATAACCAACTCATTGCAAAGACCAGCAGCATCAGTACACCCGCAAGATAGCGGTGCACCATTTCCCGCCAGGCTTTATCGATTTCAACCGGCCGTTCCGGAAATGCCTGGTTAGCCGTCTCGATTTCCTGAACGGCCTCAGGCCAGGTGAGCTGACCGTAACAGCCCGGCCAGTCGGGGCAACCAAGGCCGGCATGAGACAATCGAACCCAGGCGCCCAGAACGATCACGCAAAAAGCGACAATCGCCGCAAATGTAGCCAGTCTGTGCATGTTCCGGTTCACAATTATTTCTCCTGATCCGACCATTTTAACAGTCGCTTCAGGTCCTTGAGCAGGTCGCCCGGATTGGCTTCGGCCGTATAGGCAAGCACCACATTGGACATCGGATCGAGCAGGTAGGTGTTGATGCCATTCAAACCCGTTGGCGGATCGCTCACACGCGTATTGATTTCCAGCAAAGATTCAATCAGCGCTTCTGAGCCCTCTACAATGTTGAAAGCGGGATAGACAGACTCAAGCTCCGAGCGAAGTTCAGGAGCCACGGAAGATTGGCTCAGCAAAACAACCCCAAGGTGTTCCGCGTGTCTTCCAGCGGCCCGGTGGACCTGGCGCATTGCGGCGGTGCTGTCAACGCACGCCTGCTCGCATGGTTCGCCGAGTACATGAAGAATCAACCACTTACTGTCAGTCTCCTGATTTCTTTCCAGTGCAATATGTTGCGGTGGCTGGACCAGCATTCCAAGGTTCTTTAACCCACTCGGCTGATACTGCCACCAGGAAGAACGCATCAACATGACAAGTATCAGCGGCCCGAAGAAAAGAGCAAAAATCCCAATAAGTGTGAATTGCTGACGTGACAGGCTCATTTATTATTTCCCGATGATTTTCGAAAGCCGAGATACAACCACATAATGATACTGGCAGCGAGCAGTGCGTACCATTGAAAAGCGTATCCTTCGTGTCGACTGGAACTCATGAATACGGCTTGCCATTCACGCCCGTCGAAACCATGCGGTTCTGTTTTCGATAGTTGAATGACCCATTTCTCCAGCGGAGCTCCGATGCTGGCGGAGATGTCTTCGAGGTTCAGGTAGGTGACCAATTGTGGCCACTTGTCTTTCGAGAGCTTGTCTGCGGGTCCCAGTATCCGGCCGGGCACCGGCAGCGTGTTGAGTACGCCCTTCAAGGTTACCTGGTGTTGCGGGGTTGGAATTCCCGGCATGGTCTCCCGGTCAGCAGCTAACGGCAACCAGCCCCTGTTGACGAGAATGGTCATCCCCGACACGGTATAAAACGGCGTAAAGACATGCACTCCTGCCCTGCCGCGCCAGATGCGGTTGTCCAGTAGTATATGACGGTCGCTGTCAAAATGGCCGTTGACCTCTATTTTTGCAAACCTGCTCTGCTGGTCAATGGCAGTTTTTAATGACAAGGACAGGGCAGTCTGATACTGGTTTTCGATGACTTTTTTTTCAGTGGCGCGGTTCATCTGCCAGGTTCCAAGCGTGGCAAACAGCAACGAAAGAAGAAATAGAGCCAACGATGCCGGCCGGGAAGGGCGGAATGACTTGAATCCTTTGAAGAGCATATTTACTCTAGACTTTTCCACACTGGAATTTTGCCATGTTGGTTAAAGCTGTCATCATTGTTTTCCTGGTTATCATCCTCTATTCGCTGGGGTCGGCATTCGTATTCATGGTCAGGGACAAAGGCCGGGGTGAAAGGGCGCTGCATAGCCTGATGTGGCGGATAGGCCTTTCCCTGTTTTTGCTCTTGCTCATCTATGTCATGTATCAAATGGGCTGGATAGAAACTTCAGGCGGTCCTATCATGTATGGATCAGGCGGATAGTAAGCCCTTGATGATCTGAGTAGAAGCGATTTTAAAACAAAGCCCGCTGGTTTGCGGGCTTCGTCGAGTCGTTTGTCTTGTGAACGGCTCAGAGTATATACACAAAAATAAACAATCCCAGCCAGACCACATCAACAAAATGCCAATACCAGGCGACGGCTTCAAAAGCGAAGTGATTATCGGGCTTGAAGTGGCCTTTCATACTGCGAATCATGATCACGACCAGCATGATAGCGCCGAGCGTAACATGCATGCCGTGAAAGCCGGTCAGCATAAAAAACGTTGCGCCATAGATGCCTGACCCAAGCGTCAGTCCGAGCTGGGTGTACGCTTCATGGTACTCATACATCTGGAACCAGACAAAGGTAAAGCCCAGCGCAACCGTTGCTGCCAGCCACAGTACCAGCAGGTTACGGTGCTGTTTCTTCAGGGCATGGTGAGCGAGGGTGACGGTCAGGCCCGACGTCAGCAGGATTAACGTGTTTAAAAAGGGAATGCCGAAGGCCGGAATGGTCTGAAAGTCGCCGCCAACATTTGCCGGACCGCTGGTCGGCCAGGCTGGCGTATATCCCTGCCAGAGAAACTCATTGGTTGACGCGCCCGTACCCTCGCCGCCAAGCCAGGGAATCACCAGCGCCCGTACATAAAACAATGCGCCGAAAAACACGGCAAAAAACATCACTTCGGAAAAAATGAACCAGGACATGCTGAGCCGGAAGGACCCGCTGACCTGTTCGCTGTACATGCCCGCCTCGCTTTCACGGATGACCGTTCCAAACCAACCGAACAGCATGAATATAAGAATTGCCACGCCCAGCCAGAATGTCCATTGGGCGGTGGCTGAGCCATTCATCCAGCCAGCGGCACTGGCCAGCATGGTGATCATGCCCAGTGAGCCGACGATCGGCCATTTGCTGCCGTGCGGAACGTAATATGAATCTTTAGCGTGTGTTGCCATGTTGTGTTCTCAGTTTCCTAAAGATTAAAGATGAGATTTATTCGACGGATCATAGCCATGACGGTAAAAAGTATACGACAGGGTGATGTCCTTGATGTGCTCAGGTAAGTCCGGTTTTATGTAGAAATAAACTGGCATATCCTGGCTTTCATCCACCTGCAAAAGTTGTTCCGTGAAACAGAAACATTCGGTTTTGACGAAATACAGGCTGGCCTCCGGTGGCGTGACGTTGTACGTCGCCTGGCCGATGATGGCCTCGTTACCCACGTTTTTTGCGACGTAATACGCCGTGCTGGGAACGCCCAGGTTAAACTCGCTGACTTTCTCCTTCGCCTTGAACTCCCAAGGCAGCGAAGAATTGACACTGGCGTCAAAACGTATGCTCACAATGCGGTCGGAAGCGACAGCTCCACTGTTATCCGCCGTCACCTGGATAGCACGTCCACCAAGACCGGTAACCTCGCAGAGCACGGAGTACAGCGGCCACAACGCAAAGCCAAAGCCAAACATGCCGACAGCTACCAGTACCAGGCGCCGGGTAGTCTTACGGTTTTTCTGTTTCAGGTCCATATCAACGCCCTATTATGGCAGAGCCGATGAAGGCAGCGAAAATTGCCAGGGCAATCACTCCAAGTACCACGGCTGTTTTGACTGCCTGTGCCCGTTTGTGACGAAGTTCATCTGACTGGTCACTGCCTTTCATCGCTCAAATCCCATTCAGTCGGCGCGGCTGAGCGCATTGTGGGTGACCACGGGCGGTGTATTGAAGCTGTGGTAAGCCGGCGGCGAATCCAGCGTCCATTCCAGGCCCCTGGAACCTTCCCAGACTTCCGGTGTTGCCTTGACCTTGCTGCGGTATACGCAGTGCAAGACCACTCCCACAAAAATCAGCTGGGTCGCACCGAAAGCAAATCCGCCAATCGAAGAAATCATGTTGAAATCTGCGAACTGCGGTGAATAGTCAGGAATCCTGCGTGGCATGCCTGCCAGGCCGAGGTAATGCTGCGGGAAAAACAGTACGTTGACAAAGATTGCCGATGACCAGAAGTGGATCTTGCCCCACTTTTCCGAGTACATGTTACCGGTAAACTTGGGCAGCCAGTAATAGGTGGCCGCCATCAAGGCAAATACAGAACCGGGAACCAGGACGTAGTGGAAATGGGCGACCACGAAATAGGTGTCATGGTATTGGAAGTCGGCCGCGGTAATTGCGAGCATCAGCCCGGACAGGCCACCGATGGTGAACAACACCACGAAGCCGATGGCGAACAGCATCGGGGTTTCAAAGGTCATTGAACCCTGCCACATGGTGCTGACCCAGTTGAACACCTTCACACCTGTCGGCACCGAAATCAGCATGGTGGCGTACATGAAGTAAAGTTCACCCTGCAAAGGCATACCAACGGTAAACATGTGGTGCGCCCAGACGATAAACGACAGGAAGGCGATCGTCGCGGTCGCATAAACCATCGAACCATAGCCAAACAGTGGCTTGCGTGAGAAAGTCGGCAGAATCTCGGAGATCACACCGAAAGCCGGCAGGATCATGATGTAGACCTCCGGGTGGCCAAAGAACCAGAAAATATGCTGGAACATGACCGGGTCGCCACCGCCGGCTGCGTTGAAGAAATTGGTGCTGAAGAAGTGATCGGTCAACAGCATGGTAACGGCCCCCGCCAATACCGGCATAACCGCGATCAACAGGAATGCTGTAATCAGCCATGTCCAGACGAACATCGGCATACGCAGCAACCGCATTCCCGGCGCGCGCATATTGAAGATGGTCGCAATGATATTGATCGAACCCATGATAGAAGACACGCCCATCATGTGAACGGCAAAGACAACGAATGCAAAGCTTGCTCCGGTCTGCAGCACCAGCGGCGGATACAGGGTCCAACCGGCAGCCGGACCGCCGGAATCCATAAACAGGGTGGACAACAGCATGGTGAAAGCAAACGGCAGAATCCAGAAGCTCCAGTTATTCATGCGCGGCAGTGCCATATCCGGTGCTCCGATCATCATCGGAATCAACCAGTTGGCAAACCCCACCCAGGCCGGCATTACAGCGCCGAATACCATGATCAGGGCATGCATGGTGGTCATCTGGTTGAAAAAGTCCGGCTCAACCAATTGCAGACCGGGCATAAACAGCTCGGCCCTGATCACCATGGCCATCGAACCGCCGATGAAGAACATCGTCAGGGAGAAGATCAGGTAAAGGGTTCCGATATCCTTGTGGTTGGTGGTGAACAGCCAGCGATCCAGGAAGTTAGTTGGTTTATGGTCGCCATGGTCGTGGCCATCATCGGCGTGGTGGGTATCTGGATGGATTACTTCGGTTGTCATAGTGCTGCTCCCTGTTCAGCAAGTTGTTCACTAACCCAGGTTTTATATTCGTCCTCGGGCAGGGCGATCACGACAATGGGCATGAAGCCGTGGTCTTTACCGCATAATTCGGCGCACTGACCGCGGTAGGTGCCCGGTTTGTCAATATTCGTCCAGGCTTCGTTGACGAAGCCCGGAATCGCATCACGCTTCCAGCCTAAAGCAGGAACCCACCAGGAATGAATAACATCATCCGCAGTGATCAGGAACTTGATTTTTTTACCCACTGGTAATACCAGTGGGTGGTCA
>Ga0316201_10005095_pt1 | contig 10050 bp, 8 predicted proteins | sample CS6wburrow_MG_FD_204516 | JGI IMG/M metagenome (GOLD analysis project Ga0316201, IMG submission 204516) | Coastal sediment microbial communities from Delaware Bay, Delaware, United States - CS-6 worm burrow | ecosystem: Environmental > Aquatic > Marine > Coastal > Sediment | place: USA: Delaware...
AGAGTGCGGGGTCGTAGTTCAGCTGGTTAGAACGCCGGCCTGTCACGCCGGAGGTCGCGAGTTCGAGTCTCGTCGGCCCCGCCACTTCTTCTCACAGCCGCCCTTTTCGGGCGGCTGTATTTTTTGTGTCCGTATCCGTATCCGTGTCCGCGTCCGCGTTCGTGTCCGTACCCGCTCCCGCTCCCGCTCCCGCTCCCGCTCCCGTCGAAATGGTTCGGCAACCAATCTCCATCGCCAATCCCACGGCAAACGTCGAGCCTCCGTACAATGGGTGTGGCATGCAGAATCGACACCACGGTCAGCGGTCAGCGGTCAGCGGTCAGCGGTCAGCGGACATTATTTCGCACGCACCCGGTTGCCTGTCGAACCACCCTGATCTCTCTGGTCCTGGTGGCGCTCGCGCTCGGCTACCTCGGCCGGTACCGCAGCTTTGTCCGGTCGCTGCGCGCCTATGACGTCGCGATCCAGGACGGCTTCGCCTCACAGAACTTCCCACTCCTCGATCGGCATCAGATCACCCAGCTCGGTTCGGCGCATCGGCCGGGCGCCCGGCCGGAGAACTCCTACACTCTCGTCGAGCGGGAGATAGCCCCCGGAACCCTCCGGATCGGGATCTTTGGTTGTTCGTTCGTCATGGGTTCGGAGGCGGCTCCGGGGCAGGACTTCCCCTCCCATCTGCAACGGCTCTTCGACGCCGACGGGAAGACCAAGGTGGAGGTCGCCAATTTCGGGGTCGGGGCGTTCGGCGTCCAGCAGTCGTATCTGCTCTGGCAGTACCTGGCCGGGGACTTCGATCTCGATTTCACCATCTACGACCTCTACGGCTTCCACCGCCTCCGCGACAACACCTTCATCATGCTCAACACGGTCTACGCACCGGTACACGCGAGGTACGTCCTCGACGGTGAAGGTCTCCGCCTGATCGAGGTCATGGGGGACGACCGGAGCGACGCGGCGGCGAGGTACTTCCGCCTGCTCCCGAGATGGGATACCCTGCGGTATGACGCGAAGACCCCACCGCAGATCAGAGCGCTGCTGCCGCCCGGCCGGGAGCTGCCGGCCAATCCGATGTACTACCAGCGAGACAGGAATCGCGAGATCGTCGATCTCTACCAGCGGATCTTCACCGATATGGGAAATCGATCCCGGAACTTCCTTGTCCTGCTGAACGACAAGAGGTCGGTGGATCTTGCGCGATCCGGATCACCCTCCCCCACGATCGGCTCGGCGCGGACCTCGACCGAGAAGTTCACCTGGGCGAGAAGCTCATTCTACCGGGCGCCGAACAACCACCCGAGCGCGCTCGGCTACCTCGTCCATGCCGAGGAAGTGCATGCGTTGCTCAACCAACGACGTGAGGCGGAACTTCCCGACATCGAGATCCTCGAGGCGGTCGGGGCGACAAACTCCGCCGGATCGGACGGCGAGCTCTCCGACTACGACGAGGTCTTCGTGTCCTTGAATGGCCTGCCGGCGGCAGTTTTCGTTGCGGCTTCCGATGATCGAGAATCGACCCCCTACTCGTTCCGCGCCCACTCGAAAAACTCCATCCTCGATGTCTCGGGCGGGAGCGACGCCCGGTTCATCACGCTCGACGGTGCGATCCCCGGCGGCCACGCGTGGCTGGGGTTTTCAGTCGATGAGACACCCGTCGAGATCGAGTTCGGCGGCATCTCCTTCGCCGGAGGTTGGCATATCGGAGTTCTGGATCGCTCGTGGAGCGCGACCGACGGCCGCGGGTGGAAGCTGCGGACCGTTCCCCACCACCGCGACGCACTCGCCCTGGAGATGAGATCCGACCGCGAGATCACGGATCTCCGCATCGAGGCCGGCGGCATCGTCCTACTGAAAGGGACATTGAGCCCGGACCGCGATCGGCGATACGGCAGGATCTCCTGGGTTTCGGCCCGGGGGGATCTCATCTCTACCCGCGGCCACCCTGAACAGGATGCCACCGCAATCGCCGCCTCCGACGGCGGGGACTACTGCATCACGGCGAGGAAAGCAGGCAGCCCGGACGAGACATGGTGCACGCGGCGCTGGCGGTTGACCGAAACGACCTCCGAGATCGAGCGCGCCGATATCCCCATATGGTGACTGTTTGTGCGCGCTCAAACTGCACCGGCGCGCGGTCCTCAACCACAAGTCGGCAAAGCGGTGCCTGGCACATTTTCCTGGCACATTTTCCACTGGCACATTTTCCATTTTCCATCGGGTACGGCGCCGGCCGGCGCTCCGAGCCGGGAGGAACGGACCGGTGAGCTCGACAGCCAGCTCGCTGCCTCGCTCTGCGAGCTCGACGGTCTGCTCATGTAAGAACAGCAGCGGCTCGCCGATCAGGCCGCCTCGCAAGGCTCGGGAAACTCGGGCGGCACCAGCGGCGGCCTCGGTTCGGGTTCGGGTGGCGCCGGCGCCTCCGGATCTTCGGATCCGGGGTCCGATACCGGGGAATCCGCCGGCGGCGCTACCGATGGATCATCGGGCGGCGGCGCGGTTGGAGGCGGCGGCGTGGGCGGAGGCGACTCCGGCGAAACGGTGGGACATTTGTCGGACTCAGCGATCTCGATTGATGTCGGATACTGATTGAAGAGCGATTCGGGGAGTCCCGTAGACCTCAAGACCTCAAGACCTCAAGACCTCAAGACCTCAAGACCTCACTCAATGTAGCCCAAGGCCCTGAGCTGCTCCACCGTCTCGTCATCGAGCTTTTTCGAGGTCAACCGGTCGAGGGCGCCGAGCCCCTCGGAGACCGTCCCGAGGCACTCGAGCAGTCGGTCGCTCGGATGGGCATCGGCCGCGAGGAGGTTTTCCAGTTCCCCGGGGTCCGTTTCGAGATCGAAGAGCAGGTGGTTGCCGTTCTTGACGCGCAGGATCTCCTTGCGATCGCCGTTGACGATCCCGACCGAAAGCAGGCCCTTGGATCGCTTTCGTTCATGGTCGGCGTCGCCGTGAACCGCACCTTTGTGCGCCTGATAACAGATGGTGCGCTCGGGCGGCAGCTCGCCACCCTCGAGAGCATCCGCCCAGCTGAGACCGGCAAAGCTCGCAGGTGCCTCGAGATCGAGGAACTCGAGGATGGTCGGGGCGATATCGAGGATCGTCGCCTGGCGGTCGATGACGCCCTGCTTGACGGTGCCGTTCCACCGAATCCCCATGGGGATCCGCAACGACGGTTCGTAGAGATATCGGCCGTGACCCCAGTAGTCGTGCTCGCCGAGACTCTCACCGTGGTCGGCGGCAAACACGACGATCATCTCATCCCGAGCGATCCGGGTTTCGAGCTCCCGGATCAACCGCCCCACCGCCTCATCGACGGCCGCCACCTCGGTGTCGTAGCGATCGCTCCGTTTCGGGTCCTGATCGGTGATCCCGAGGCGTTTGGCGTACTGGGAGTGAAACCGATAGGGGGCGTGGGGTTCGACATAGTGGACCCACATGAAAAACCGGGCCGCCGATTTCGAATCCGCGAAATCGGAGATCCACTCGATGGCCTCGTCGGTGACATCTTCGGCGGTCGCCTCGCTGTTGAGCAGGCCGAACCACCGGCGGCGGGTGAAGACCTCGCCATAGTCGTCGAAGTGTTCGCCGAGACCGGTGAGATTGTCCTTGAGGGTCCAGTTGCTGACAAAGGCCGTCGTGAGCCAGCCGTGGACGGCGAGGATCTTCGGGAGTGAATCGAGGCCCTCCTGCATGGGCAGGCCGTTGCGGGTGGCTGCGTGTTCCTGCGGCTCGATCCCGGTCACCATGGAACACATGGAAGGGCTCGTCAGCGGCTCATTGGCCCGCGCGGCTTCGAACCGAACCCCACCATCGAGAAGCGCATCGATGGCGGGTGAGGTCGGCCGGTGGTAGCCGTAGCTCGAGAGCCGGTCGGCTCGGAGAGCATCGACGGTGACGATCACAACGGCCCGCGGGGTCTCGGCCCGGACCGCGGGCGCAATTCCCACCAACCCGATCATAACGGCGATCTTCGCCAGGCGCCGCCGCTTTGCGATCATCATGTTCGTGATTCCCCCCAGGATGCCAAAATCGAGCAACATGATACTCGATCCCGATACCGCCTCGCTTCCCTGTTCCGCGCCGACCTCTCGTCCGGATTTGTGCCCCAACACCATCGATCTGACTCGATTCGGGACAGTGCGAAACACCCCGATGGCTCCAAACCAGTTCTCGAATCCGGCATCGGAATTGCAATCGGACCGCAGCGGAGGCGAAGGTGAGACACGACGAACAGAGATCCGTGGGCACCAAGACTCGGCCGAGCCGGCGATGAACACCGACCACGTTCGGGTCATGGTCGTCGACGACGATCCGGAGGTCCTCGCGGCCATCACCGACTGGATCCAGGCCCGGTGCGCCGCCGAGGTCCTGGCATTTTGTTCGGCTGAGGAGGCCATGGTGGCGACCGGTCCGGACAGCTTCGACGTGTGCATTCTCGATTACCGGCTCGGCGGCGCCGACGGGCTGACCCTCGGGGCGATGCTGCGCGAGATCAACCCCAAGGCGCAGTTGATTCTCCTTTCGGGCGAGCTCTCGGCGAACATCGAGGCGCTCGCCTTCGAGCACGGTTTCGGCCAGGTCTTCTCCAAGCCGGTCGCTCCGGAAGCACTCATCGACGCCATCGCCCACTGAGCTTGAATCTGCGATCGGTCGATGGGGCGCGTCGCGAGCGGCCCCGCGGCCGCGAAATCCCCGCTCGAACCCTCGGACCTCCAGCCCGATTCCGGCGGGGTACACTAGGGGTCGATGAGCACCTTCGACCGCAACTGGCGCGAGCTTCAGCTCGAGACCCTGGTCGATCTGTCGCTCACCATCGGCCGCGTCCGACCCGAGGACGAACTCGTCGAGGAACTCCTGCACCGAGCCGTCGGCACCCTCGATGCGAGCTCGGGTCTGGTCGCGACCCTGCATCCCGGCGGCCAGGAAGCGACGGTCCGCGCCCTCGGCGTGCCGCCGAACTTCGAGGCGATGAGATCCCTTTTTCCACCCGACATGCTCGAGGAGCTAGCCTCGGGTGGATACGTTCGCGCCCAGCGCGATCAGGGCGGGCCGCCGCACGAACTCCTGGCCGCTCCGCTCAAGGCGGGCCAGGACTTCCTCGGGTTGGTGGTGTTGGGCGACAAGGAAACCCGGGCCGGTCGGATCCCGTTCTCAGACAGCGACGCCCGCTTCCTGCTTTCCCTGAGCAGTATGATCGCCACCGCGGTTGCCACCTCGCGCAGCGTCGCCGCCATCGAGCGCGACCGCCAACGCCTCGCCGATGAGAACCGCGAACTTCGCGACGTCGCCCGCCGCGAGGGGTTTGTCGGCGAATCGCCGCCGGTCCGGGAAATGCTCGAAACCGTCAGGCGCGTGGCGCCCACCGGGGTCAACGTCATGCTCCGGGGCGAATCGGGGGTCGGTAAGGAACGGGTCGCGCGTCTGCTGCACTCGTTCTCCGAGCGCTCGAAGGGCCCCTTTGTCCCACTCAACTGCGCCGCCCTTCCCGAGAGCCTCCTCGAAGCCGAGCTCTTCGGCATCGAGGAGGGGGTGGCCACCGGGGTTCAACGCCGGCTTGGTAAGATCGAGCTTGCCGATGGCGGGATTCTCTTTCTCGATGAGGTCGGCGATCTGACCCCGTCCCTGCAGGCGAAACTGCTGCGGGTGGTTCAGGAGCGGGAGTTCGAACGACTCGGCGGGCGAGAACGGATTCCGGTCGATCTCCACCTCGTGACGGCAACCAACCGTGATCTCGAGGCCATGGTCGCCGACGGCGCCTTCCGCCAAGATCTGTACTACCGGCTCCGGGTCGTGGTGATCCGCGTGCCCCTGCTCCGCGAGCGGCGCACCGATATCCCGCTCCTCGTGCGCCACTTCCTCGAACTCTACGGCGAACGCTTCGGGCGGCCCGGCCTCAAGCTGTCACGCGACGCCATCGCCGCGCTGATGTCGTTTCCATTCCCGGGGAACGTCCGTGAGCTGGAAAACGTGCTTCAGGCCGCCATCGCCCTCGCCTCGGGCGAGCTCATCACCGAGGACGATCTGCGGCTCCACACCGACACCCTCGCTCCCCCGGCCATCGACGCAACCGTGTCGCTCGACGAGCTGGAACGGGCTCACATCGAGCGGGTATTGCGTTCGGTCGACGGCAATCGAACGGCCGCCGCGCGGGTTCTCGGCGTCGACCGATCCACCCTCTATCGCAAGATGCGGCGTATTGCATCAAATGGTGCACTACGCGACTATGACATTAAACACTCTAGGAAATAATGTTATGGAGACAAATCGGCTCTAGAATCAATGCGTGGTGCATTACGCACCATTTTGGGCGCCGCGCAACGACACCGAGGTTGGCACGGAACTTGCCACTCCATGAGCCGGAGGTTGCTCGATGAGGTCCCTGGCACTGGTGAAAGTTCCTGGTACGGCTCTGGCCGTGATCGCGGCTGCGGCGGCCGCCCACGTCGCGAACCTCAACATCGAAATCCCGCTCGATCAACTCCAGCTTGCGTGGACTCTGACTCGCGTTCTGATACAGTTGTAAGCTCATTATGAAGGTCGCACTGCACCTTCCGGTGGTGCCGAACGTCGAGTTGGTCGCTGCGAAGGCCGTGGAAACCTTCGGCGGTGCTCTAGGAATGGACCAAACCCGAATCGAAGCAGCCAGTGTCGCCATGGTCGAGGCGTGTCTCAACGCCATGGAACACGGCGGCGGTCAGATGGTGGTTCGGATGTCCGACGACGGTCCCGCGGGTAAAACCTCTCTGGTCATCGAGGTCGAGGATCAAGGCGCCGGTTTCGACCCTGACAAGGCGCCCCGCAACAGCGCATCCCGCGTCCACGGGTGCACATCGAAGCGGGGCTGGGGTCTGACGCTCATCCGCGAGCTCATGGACGAGGTGCAGATTCAATCCAATCCGGGTCGGACCCTGGTCCGAATGCGCAAGTACGTGGAGAATGCACCATGAACGAAGAACAGATGAGACTATCCAAGGACATCGTAGCCGAGGGTTTCGGAGTCATCGCCGCCGCCGGGTACATCAACAACGAGGGCGGACAGGCCATCGCGGATGCGGCGACCGAGCTGATCAGCGGCGGATGCGGCACCCTGCTCATTGACCTGGAAGGAACCCGGATCATCAACTCCATCGGTGTTTCCATCCTTCTCGAGATCATGGAAAAGCTGCTCGAGGACAAAGGTCAGCTCGCCTTCTGCAACCTCACCCCGACGATTTCCAAGACCTTCGAGATTATGGGGCTCGTCCAGTACGCAACCATCTTCCCGGACCGCGACACGGCTCGATCCGAGCTCATGGGCAATGCCTCTGTCTGAACTACTCCGTCTCGCCGACACCGCCCTCAGCAGTCACCAAGGACCTCAGTTCGCCGAGGATCTGCTCCGGGCGGTGGTCGAGGAGACGAAGGCGCGTGCCGGGGTCATGAGACGCGAGGGAGAGGATCTCGCCCGTTGGCCCCGGAGCGTCTCCCGTCAAGTAGAGGAGGCCACCGACGGCTGGACCGAGGTGCCGTTTTCCGGCGATATCGAAGGATGGAGCTTCCGCCTGCTCCAGCCCGAACGGCTCGATGAGTCGGTCCTCGCCGCCACCCGCCTCGGTCTGCGGGCATGGCAGCTCCGGGAAGAACTCAAACGGACCCGTTTCGACGAACGCTTCCATCTCTGGGAACTCGAGGCAATCCGCGCCATTGCCGGCAGCATCGGCGGCATCCTCGAGAAGGAAAGGGTCGCCGAGGAGCTCATCAGCCATCTCGTCGCCCTGCTCGGTGTTCGAAGCGCGCACATTTATCTCGGCGACGATGCAGCCACGGCCACCGACGTCGGCGCCTTCGGCACCCCGGCCATCGGCCGAGATGAGCTTGCCGAAGCGTGGGACCACGGAGTCTACTCCGAGGAAGTCGCGGCCATCCCGCTGGTGGCCGAAAACGGAACCCTCGGCGTGCTCGTCGCCGCGCACAAGGAGGCCCGGGCGGGTACCGAGCCTTTTGCCGCCAACGACATCCGTCTGCTCGAGCTCTTTGCCGTCCAGGTCACGGTGGCCATGGAGTCCGTTCGGCTGACCCTGGAGTCCCTGGAGCGCGAACGGCTGCGACACGAGCTCGAGATGGCGGCCGTGATTCAGAGACACCTCTACCCCCAGGTCTTCCCCGATGTCGAAGGCTATCGCATCGCTGCAAAGGCCACGCCGAGCCGCCACGTCGCCGGCGACACCTATGACGCGTTCACCGATGGCGACGCACTGATCGTCACCATCACGGATGTCTCCGGCAAGGGAGTCGGCGCCGGGATGATCGCCTCCGGGGTCCACGCCGCGGTCCGGCTGATGGCGGTCGACGGCGTCAGCCTCGCGGATCTGGCCGTCCGCGTCAACGCCTATCTCTCGGGCGCCACCGAGAACAATCGCTTCGCCACCTTCGCCATGGTTCGGCTCGAGGCCGACGGCCGGTTGGTTGCCGTTAATGCCGGCCACTGCCCGATCCTGATTCGCCGTTCGGACGGGCGCATCGACGAAATCTCGTCCAGCGGTTTCCCGCTCGGGATGATGCCGGTCGCCAAATACAGCGAGCACGAGACCCGGCTCGAGCCCGGCGACCTGCTGTTGCTCTACACCGATGGTCTGACCGAGGCCGAGGATCCCGACGAGGAGGAGTTCGGCGTTGAACGTGTCGCGAAGGTGGTGTCGAGGCTCGAGTCCCCATCCGCCGCCGCCGCGTGCCGGCAACTCCTCGGCGCGGTCGAGGATTTCACCTGCGGAGTGCCGCTGCACGATGACGCGACACTGATGGTGGTGGAGAGGCTGGCCGAGTAGCTCGCTACTCGGCGTAGAGGCTCTCGACGAGCTCCGAGTAGTCCTTTTCGACGACGCGCCGCTTGACCTTGAGGGTCGGCGTCAGGTGTCCGCCCTCGATGGAGAGCATCATCGGCAGGACGACGTACTTCTTGATCTGTTCATAACGCGCGAGATCGGCGTTGGTGTCCGCGATCACCTTTTCGTAACCGGCAACCAGATCGGGGTGCTTGGTGAGCTCCTCGATGGTCTCGTACGCGACCCCGTTGGCGGCGGCCCAGCTCTCGAGCCCCTCCTGGTTGGGCGAGACCAGCGCGATGATGTAGGGCCGGCGATCGCCGATGAGCACCACATTGTCGATGAGCGGCGAGCGTTTGAGCTCGTTCTCGATGGGTTGGGGGGCGACATTCTTGCCGCCCGCGGTGACGATGAGGTCCTTCTTGCGGTCGGTGATCTTGATAAAGCCGTCGGCATCGATCTCGGCGATGTCGCCGGTGAGGAAATACCCGTCGCCGTCGAAGACCTCGGCGGTCTTGTCGGGCAGGTTCCAGTACCCGGTCATGACGTTCGGACCCTTGACGCAGAGCTCTCCGTCCTCGGCGATCTTGACATCGACGTCCTGGATCGCCTTGCCGACGGTTCCGATCCGGGTCATCTTGGCGCCGGCGCCGTTGACCGCGATCACCGGCGAGGTCTCGGTGAGCCCATAGCCTTCGAGAATTCTCACGCCGATGGAATGGAAGAACTCGTTGACAAAGGACGGCAACGGCGCGCCGCCCGAGACGCAGAACCGCACCCGGCCACCGAGGCCTTCGCGGACCTTGGAGAGCACCAGCTTGTCGGCAAGGCCATAGCCGAGACCGCCGGGGGCGTCGCCGGCCAGCACCTTCGGATAGGCGTCTTTGCCCTTGCCCATGGCCCAGTTGAAGAGGGCGCGGCGAACCGGCGGGGCGTGGTTCACCTTGTCCATGATCTTGTCGTAGACCTTTTCGTAAAACCGCGGGACACCGGCGAAGACCGTCGGTTTGATCTCCGCTACCAAATCACCGATGTGATAGACCGAGCAGTACGCTTTGTTGACCGAACGGTACATATAGAGATAGCCCAACATGCGCTCGAAGACGTGGCACAGGGGCAGGAACTCGAGGCAGAGGTCGGACGAATCGACGGGAGCGCGATGGGCGGCGGCGAGCACGTTCGAGACCAGATTGTCGTGGGTCAGGGTGACGCCCTTGGGGTTGCCGGTGGTGCCTGAGGTGTAGATCAG
>Ga0316201_10005096_pt1 | contig 10049 bp, 10 predicted proteins | sample CS6wburrow_MG_FD_204516 | JGI IMG/M metagenome (GOLD analysis project Ga0316201, IMG submission 204516) | Coastal sediment microbial communities from Delaware Bay, Delaware, United States - CS-6 worm burrow | ecosystem: Environmental > Aquatic > Marine > Coastal > Sediment | place: USA...
GCGCTTTTCGCCGCTGCCCAAGTGACCGAGGCCGTCCAGTTCTTCGATGGCAAGCTCTACGGAGCGACACAGGTCGTCGATGAAGGCCGCCACGTCGAGGTGTTTCACCGCTACCTCGACTCCAAGATGAACAAGCTCTACCAGATCAACGACAACCTGTTCGTCATCATCGATGCCCTCATCCAGGATTCGCGCTGGGACGTGAAGTTCTTGGGTATGCAGATCATGGTCGAGGGCCTTGCTCTGGGTGCCTTCGGGACGATGTACCAGATGACCGGGGAGCCAATGCTCAAGCAGCTTCTGAAGATGGTCATCCAGGACGAGGCCAGACATGTGCACTATGGCGTCCTCGCCTTACGCGACCATTTCCGGCAGGAGCTCAGCGACAGCGAGCGGCGTGAGCGTGAGGATTGGGCGTTCGAGGTGGCGATCCTGATGCGCAATCGCTTCCTCTCCTTCGAAGTGTACGAGGAGTGGTTCGAGCACAAACTGACTCGCAAAGAGTGGGCCCAGTTCGTGACCGACTCGCCGGGGTTTGCGATTTTCCGCCAGGTGATGTTCAAGCGCCTGGTGCCGAACCTGCGCGAGATTGGACTGCTCAGCGACCGGATCAGGCCGCACTATGAGCGGGCCGGACTGATGAAGTACGCCGATGGCGCCTCTGCGACACAGCTGAGCGGCGACCAGATGATCGCCGAGCTGGACGCAGCCTGAGCCATTGGATCAGGATTCGGCCACGACAACGAGCAAGGCGTCCGCGTCGACTTGATCGCCAGCCGCTACCGTGACCTGGACCACCGTTCCGTCCTGTGGTGCGGTCACGCTGTGCTCCATCTTCATGGCTTCCATGATCAAGAGCACCTGACCGGCCTGCACGACATCACCCTCGGCAATACGAAGCTCGACGACTTTGCCGGGCATCGGTGCGATGCAGCCGCCCGCGGGAATCTCCTGAGACTTGTCCGGGAAGCGTGGCTTGCGCTGAAGGTTGATGCTGAACTGCGAGCTGTGGACGTAGGTTTGGTCGCCGTCGAAGCTGATCCGCGCGCGCCAGCGATGTGAGCCTTCTTGGAGAGTCAGCTCCGGGGACGCCCAGGACACGACCCGAACACGGCGCTCTTGCCCGTCGATTGAAACGGTGAACTCGTTGTCGCCCCAGTGGCGGTATTCGACACGAAGCTCTCGATCGCCCAGGGCATACTCGACCCACTGCGGAGTGTGGTAGTTGTTCCGCCAGCCCGACGGGATGCCAGGGACGAGAACCCGACGGCCGTCGCGCTGCTGTTGCTCGGCAAGCGCGGCTGCCATGGCTGCGCGCTGCTCGTCTGCTTCGACGCCGCCCTCTGACAGCGCGTCCTGGAGATGGCGGTCGATGAAGTGCGTGTCGATCTCGCCTTTGATGAACGCGGGGTGGTCGAGGACTCGGAGCAGGAACTCCCGATTGCTGGTCACGCCCTGAACGCTCAGCGAGCGAAGCGCCCGACGCATCCGTTGAAGCGCGAGCGGCCGGCTCTGCCCGAAGGTGATGATCTTCGCGAGCATCGGATCGTAGTGGATGCTCACTTCGCTGCCGGTCTCGACGCCGCTATCGACTCGCAGGCCGTCGGCAGGAGGTAGGTCCCAGTCGACGACCCGACCGCTCTGCGGCAGAAACCCGGCAGCCGGGTCCTCGGCGTAGAGGCGCACTTCGATGGCGGCTCCTTCGAAGCGCACAGCTTCTTGTGCGGTACGAAGGGCCTCACCCTGTGCGACCAGGATTTGCTCTTCGACGAGATCCAACCCGGTCACGCACTCGGTAACCGGGTGCTCGACCTGCAGTCGCGTGTTCACCTCGAGGAAATAGAAGCTGCGGTCGGGTGCAAGGATGAACTCGACGGTACCGGCGTTCGTGTAGCCGATCGTCTTTCCACAAAGGACCGCAGCCTCACCCATTTGCTTGCGAAGCGTCGCATCGAGCGCTGGAGACGGGGTCTCTTCGATGATCTTCTGATGCCTGCGTTGGATCGAGCACTCTCGCTCGTTGAGATGAATCAGATTGCCGTGCTCGTCGCCGAGAATCTGTATCTCGACGTGACGCGGGTCCTCAATGTACTTCTCCACGAGTAGGGTCCCGTCCCCGAACGAGCTCTCCCCTTCGCGCGCGGCCGAGGCGATCGCGTCCGCAAGCTCGGACTCGTGGCGAACGAGCTTCATGCCCTTGCCACCGCCACCCGCGCTTGCCTTCAGCAGAACCGGAAAGCCAGTCTTGATCGCTTCCTCCGCCAGAACCTTTGGGTCCTGGCTCGAACCGTCGTAGCCGGGGATCACAGGAACGCCGGCCTTCTCGACCAGCGCCTTGGCCTCTCGCTTCGAGCCCATTGCGCGAATCGCATCGGGCGTCGGCCCGATGAATGTAACGCCAGCTTTGCGGCAGGCTTCGGCGAACTCCGCATTTTCCGCGAGGAAACCGTAGCCTGGATGAATGGCGTCGGCCTTCGTCAAAGCCGCCGCCTCGAGGATTTTGTCGATTCGCAGGTAGCTTTCCACGCTCGGGGCTGGTCCAAGTCGAATCGCTTCGTCGGCCTCCGCGACGAAGGGCATCTCCGCGTCGGCATCGGAATAGACCGCGACGGTGGCGATGCCCATCTGGCGGCAGGTTCGCATGATTCGTCGCGCGATTTCGCCACGGTTGGCGACGAGGATCTTCTCGATGGTCTCGGTCAACGCTCGCTCTCTCCCTAGTGACGAAAGACGCCCCATGACGTGGTCCCCTCGAAGGGAGCGTTGTACGCAGCGGATAGGCAAATGGCGATGACGGTGCGCGTGTCGCGCGGGTCGATGATGCCATCGTCCCACAGGCGCGCGGTTGCATAGAGCGCAGTCGACTGATCTCCGATCTGCTTTTCGGTCATCATCTTGGCGAGCTCGAGCATTTTCTCGTCGACCTCGATGCCCTTTTTGGCCGCCGCGCCGCGCTGAATGATGTCGAGCACGCCCGCGAGTTGCTTGCCGCCCATCACAGCGATCTTGTGATTGGGCCAGGTGAACAAAAAGCGCGGATTATACGAGCGGCCCATCATCGCGTAGTTGCCTGCACCATAGCTAGAGCCGGTCATGATCGTAATCGCCGGAACCGTACTGTTGGACACGGCGTTGATCATCTTGGCGCCGTGCTTGATGATCCCGTTCTGCTCGTACTGCCTGCCTACCATGAAGCCTGTGGTGTTCTGCAAGAAGACGAGCGGCACGTTGCTTTGGTTGCAGAGCTGAATGAACTGGGCGCCCTTGTTGGCGCTGTCGCTGAAGATCGTGCCGTTGTTGGCGATGATGCCCACGGGGAAACCGTGAATGTGCGCCCAGCCGCAGAGCATCGTCTTACCGTAAAGCGGCTTGAATTCGCTGAATCGAGACCCGTCGACGATCCTGTTGATGACCTCGCGCTGGTCGAAGGGAACTCGGACGTCGGAAGATGCAATGCCAACGAGCTCATCCTCGTCGTAGAGCGGAGCTTCCACGGGCCGGGGACGAAACTTGGCCCCTTTTTCCCATTCGAAGTGCGCCACGATCTCGCGCCCGAGGCGAATCGCGTCGATTTCGTCCTCTGCAAGGTAGTCGGAGACACCGCTGATGACCGAGTGCATTTCCGCGCCACCCAATTCCTCGTGCTCGGTCTCCTCACCGGTGGCCATCTTCACGAGAGGGGGGCCGGCGAGATAAACCTGCGCCTGCTCTTTGACCATCACGACGTAGTCGCTCATGCCGGGCATGTACGCGCCGCCGGCGGTCGAGCTTCCGAAGACCAGGCAGATGGTCGGAATCTTTCTTTCAGAACGCTGAGTCAGATGACGAAAACCTGCTCCACCAGGAACGAATATCTGATCCTGCTTTGGCAGGTCGGCGCCAGCGGATTCGATGCAGGCAATGCCCGGTAGGCGATTCTGCTCACAGATCTCTGCGAGCCGTCCCGTCTTCAACATGCTGATCGGCGTGATGGCTCCGCCCTTCACAGTCGCTTCGCTTGCGGTGATGCAGCACTCCACGCCACTTACGAGGCCCACGCCGCCGACGACGGAGGAGCCACTGACCTCGCCCTTCATCCCATGGCCAGCCAGCGCTCCGATTTCCAAGAAATAGCTGTCGCGGTCGAGCAGCATCTCGATCCGTTGACGGGGCAAGATGCGGCCGCGCCCGAGGTGGCGAGCTACGTACTTCTCGCCGCCCCCGCCGTTGGCCTTGGCCAGTGCCTCGCCGAGCGCTTCGAGCGCGGAAAGGTTGCCTTCACGGTTGGCCTGGTAGGTCTCGGACTTCGTGTCGGCCTTCGAACGAAGGACGGGATAACGCTGCTCGGACATGCCCGCGAATCCTAGAGGCTGCCTGCGTCCCCGGGCAACCCGAAAATGAATGAAGATTCAATCAGTGGTGCCCAAATTTGTGAGGAATCCAACAGTGATGGCTCGTTCACAGTATTAGTAGATTTTTTTGATCATATGGTTGCTAATTTTCCAACTGAGTGGTACCACACGCTTAGAGGGGCCGGAGAAACACCAATGTCAGCAAAAACTTCTAGTGATACCGTAACCATGAACGAAGTCATCGATGCCGTAAGAGCTCGGGGCTGGATCACCTACAACGAAGCGTCCGAGGTCATCGCGAAGATTGGAGCGACCCAGGGGACCGTTCGGAAGTTCCTTCGGCGCCTCGACGCCGCCGGGATCGAAGTCACGGTCAAGCAGGGCAAGAACCGAAGGAGCGATCGACGTCGCTCGGCCAAGCCGGCCGAGAAGACGAACGTCCTCAGCGCGGAGCCTGTGCAGACCTATCTCGATTGGATGGGTGCGGTGAGCCTCCTCACGCGTGAGGGCGAAGTCGAGCTGGCGCGGCAGATTGAAAGAGGTCGACAGATCATTTTCGATGCCGTCGTCGAGGCAAAGCTGCATAGCGACGACATCACTGAGGTCTGCGAGCGCGTTGCAATCGGGGAGCTCGCGGTTCGTGAAGCCGTCATCGAGCCGGCGTTCGAAGCTGTGATCTGTGCGCTAGGTTCGTACGTGGAGTCCTGCGGAGAGGGATCGAGCGCTCGCAAGAAGGCCGAGGCTGACTCAGGACTGACGGCGAACCAGCTTCGCAAGCTAGAGGCTCTCGTTTCCGCTGCACATGCGGACGTCGAACGCGCGAAGTCGGAGATGGTCGAAGCGAACCTCCGACTAGTAGTCGCCATCGCGAAGAAGTACTTGAAGCGGGGCCTGCCTTTCATGGATCTGATCCAGGAAGGCAACATGGGCCTGATGCGCGCAATCGATAAGTTCGACTATCGCCGGGGCTATAAGCTTTCGACCTATGCCTCTTGGTGGATTCGCCAGTCAATGGCTCGCGCCACGACCGATCAGGCCCGTACGATCCGCATCCCGGTTCACGCCTGCGAGCTTCTCACCAAGGTCACGGGGATGACCCGCAAGCTCACCGGTGAGCTCGGCCGAGAGCCCAGCGCCGCGGAAATCGCGACGCGAATGAAGCTTCCGACCGATCAGGTAGCCAATCTGCTGATGATCTCGCGGGACACAGTTTCGCTCGAAATGCCAGTAGGCAATGACGGAAACAGCGAGCTCCGGGACCTGATCGCCGACGACGAGGCGGGAACGCCGATGGACACGGTGATCGGCGAGGATTTGTCGAAGTCGGTAGAGCGTGCACTCGAGACCCTGAACCCTCGCGAGCAGCGCATCATTCGCATGCGTTTCGGGATCGGCGAAAAGGAGTCGCACACCCTCGCTGAGATCGGGCGCGAGTTCGGGCTCAGCCGAGAGCGAATCCGTCAATTGCAGGCTCTTGCGCTCCGCAAGCTCCGCACGGTTCACGGCGACGCCGCTCTGAAGCAGTTCGTCATCGGCTGAGCGGGGCTCTGCGTGAGCACGGCGATATCCGAGGCACCGCCTGCCGCGATTGCGGCGAGCGTGCCCAACATTCGCTTGGCGTCGGCATACATCGTCGGCCCTGTCTACGACTGGGTACTGTTCTTGATGCCTCCGGTGCTGGCCCTAGCGGTCGGCGCCGCGATCAGCGACCTGCCGCTCAACCAGGACGAGCTCGTCTTCTGGGATCAGGACGTGACCGTCGCTGGGCTCTTTCTGGGAATACTGATCCACGCGCACATATTCATCGTTCTGTTCCGAAGCCACGGGAACCCAGAGATCCTGAAGCTCCATCCCTGGCGCTTCGTTGCAGTGCCCATCGCGCTCTATGTTCTGATGAACGCGTCGACGTGGGTTCTCGTCTCAGTCTCCGTTCTGGCGACGTTTTGGGACGTCTACCATTCTGGCGGACGCGACGAGGATGGACCACATCGAAGACTTCGAGGAGTACGAAGAAGTCGGATCGGTTTTCTTCACCTCGATTCCTGGCTTCATGAATGCCCACCAAGCGTACCTGAGCTGGCCGATTCTATGTGGGGGAACGCTCTTCATCGGCTACTACGCCCTGGCGCAGTGGCGGCTTCATCGGGCAGGCCAGAAGAAACAAGTCTAGGGACCTGAGCCCCACGACCGGTGCTAGGTGTCGGGTTCTCGGGGAGACATCCCAGCGGCCAGGTAAATCGCATCGACCACCTTCATCGTCTTCACGGCTTCGGCCGTAGTCGTGATGAACGGCTTTGCGTCGACGACCGCATCTCGGAAAGCCTCCAGCTGGTAGTCATAAGTCGGCTTTTTCGGAAACTTCTCTTTGACCCAAGCGCCGCCGGCCTTGCGCCAGTTCAGACTATGGTGGAACTGTGGAATGAAGGGGTTCGTCACGCGAATCTCACCGCCGTCCAGCTTCACCAGGGCGGCCACCTTGACGAGCTTCCAAGACCAGAGCGAGCAGTTGATTCTGCCCTCGGCACCACTCGAAAAGCGCAGGTCCGCGGTCATGGCGCGATCGACACCTTCCGAGGCCAGCTTCGCGCGCGCCGACACGACGGCTGGTTCCTCGCCGGCGATCGTTCGCGCCAGATGAATCGCATAGCAACCGGTGTCCATCGTCGCTCCGCCTGCCAGGTCTAGACGATAGCGGATGTCCCGGGGGAGCGGCAGCGGGATGCACATCCAGGTTTCGATGAAAGTCGGCCGGCCGAGCTCCCCGGACGCGACGAGGTCGCGCATCCGCTGCGCCAAGGGATGATATCGGTAGTGGAACGCCTCCATGACGACGCGGTCGCTCCGCTCCGCGGCCTGATGCACGCGCTCTGCCTCCAACGCGTTCGAGGTAAACGGCTTCTCGCAAAGCACGTGCTTCCCAGCATCGATTGCGCGCAGGGTCCATTCGGCGTGAAGGCTGTTGGGCAGCGGGTTGTAGATAGCGTCGATGTTCGGGTCGGCCAGCAACGCGTCATAGCTATCGTGGACGGTTCCGATCCAGTGCCGTGCGGCAAACTTTTCTGCCCGCGTACGATCTCGAGCGGCCATGGCCGTAACCCGCACGCCATCGATTCGGCGAGACGGTCGAATCAGAGCCATCGGTGTGATTCGCGCTGCTCCCAAGGTCCCGATCCGGAGATCGGAAGATGTCACTCGAGCTCTCCGTTCTTCGCCTTGGCGATCCACTTCTCCATCATTCGCTGCACGACATCGAGTGCCATGTTCTTGAACGGGCGGAGAAGCAGCGGAACCTTCTGCATCTCGATGACGACCTGCCCTGGCAGCATGTCGATGCTTGCCGCGACGTTGACCCCTTTGACGTGAAAGGTGACCTCGGCCCTCGTGTCCGTGACCCAAGTCGACTTGGCGTCGTACTTCTCCCACTTCTTCGTGTAGTGCTCCGCGGCTTTGTCCGCGGCCTTCCTGGCCAGCGCTGGGCTGAGATCGTGTTTGATGATGTGCTCCATGGGGCCTCTCGCTGCGTCGAAGGATTGCACGAAACCGCCGGGCGGCGCTACGTGATGGGCGAAACCGGCCGCCCTTGCGCGATCCAGGCCGCCAAGGCCGAAGTGTCACCGAGCGGCCTGGTCGCTTCGGGCAGCGACCAGGCCCCGACTCCTTGCTCGGTGCAGAACGCGACCATGTTGGAACGCTTCTGCTCCTGCTCGGCCGTCAGGAGCGCTCGCATTCGCTCGAGCTTGGGACCGAGCGCGGCGAGCCTGTCGGGATAGCGGGCCTTCACCCCCGACGAAAAGCCGGTTTCAGGAATGAACGCACGGTTGAAAACCACCTGGGCGAGCTCGAAATCGCGACTCAGAACCTCCGCGGCAACCGACCTTGCAGCCTCCATGCCGATTGCGTCCGCCGATGAAACCAGCACGAAGCTCGTGCTCGAGGATCGCATCAAGTCCCTGACCTCTTTCGCGCGCTCGGCGAACCCCTCGCGAAGGAAGGCCATCTCCGTCAGAAACTCAGTGAGAGCCGAAACCAGGGAGTCCCCTGCCACGATGCGCAAGAGCCTCTGCGCGATCGCACCACCGCGTAGTTGCGGCGAATCATCCGAGGCCTGGAGAAACCATCGGACGACGCGCTGATCGAGAAAGCTCACCAGGCGCGCCGGAGCGTCCAGGATCTCGATCGAGCTCTGTGCGGGCGGCGTGTCGACAACGACCAAATCGTAGCGTGGGTTGTGCACCGCTTCGTGAACGCGCTCCATCGCCGCGTAGGCGTGGGAGCGCGCGAGCGTGTTAGAGAACGCCTGATAGATGCGATTGTCGAGAACGCGTTGCGCCCTCGTTTCATCGTCGGCGGCCCGTCGGATGATCTCGTCTGCGCTCGATTTGGTCTCGAGCATGGCGGCATGAAGCTCGCCGTCGGTACCTAGCTTGCTCGGCAACGGAACATCGGACGCCTGGTCGCGAAGGGCGCGGATGCCGAGGGCGTCGGCCAGGCGTCGCGCCGGATCAGCCGTGAGCACCAGCACCGACCTTCCGCGCAAGGCTTCGCGAAGCCCAAGCGCCGCGGCAAATGTGGTCTTGCCCACTCCGCCGACGCCGACGCAGAAGGCCAAGCGGCAATCGTCGGAGAGCGCGATCACCAGAGCCCCGTTTCTTCGATCGCTGCCGAAAGTCCGGCGATGATTGCGGCACTACCCTCGTCCTGCGCCTCAAAGGTCATCGTCGGCAGGTCGATGTCGCGACGAAGCCCGCGGAGGCACTTCTCGGCGGTCCGACGACGCTGCACGAGATACTGGGCGAGCGCCAGGTCGGACGCCCAGGGCTGGGCAGCGCTCGCCCCAGCGAGCTCTTCTTCGACGAGTCGCTGCTCATCCTCGTCGAGCCAGACGCGCGGGACGCGGTTGATGAAGAGGCAGCCCAAATGCAGGTCGTCACGCTTGCGTAGCTCCGCATGAAGTTGGATCGTCTCGTTCACGGCCAGCGGCTCGGGCACGGTGACGATGTGGATCGCGCAACGTTGCTTGTCGCGGACGAGCTCGGTGGCGCTATCGACCACTTGTCGCAGGGGACCGTCTTTGAGAAACACCTCGAGAACGCTCGGCAGATCGAAGAACATCAGGGCATGCCCGGTGGATTCGAGGTCGACGAGGATAGGGCCCCAGCGCGGGTCTGTAGCGAGCTGCGCGACGCGATGGAAAGTGACGATCTCGTCTACCCCCGGCGCGGCCATGAACAGTCGGCGCAAAGAGGCATTCTTCGCGACCAAGCTCGCGATCGGGCGTAACTTGAGGCGTGACGTGATGTAATCGATGAGCGCCGGCTCGAATTGAACGCGGCTGGCGAACACGCCCGGCGCAACCTCGGACGGCTCGTAGCTGACTTCCGGCCCGTGAAACAAGTGCGACGCGGAGGTATGAATCCCGAGCTCGACGATCAGCGGACGCTTACCTGCGCGGGCTGCAGCCGTCGCGAGCGCGGCGAGTACGGTCGACTTGCCGACCCCGCCCTTGCCGGTGAAGAACTGGACCTGCCGCGTGAGGGGCTCCCGAGTGGGCGCGTGCACCTGGAGCACCTAGCAGGATCGAAACGTGATATCGAGGGACCTGCTCGTCATGAAAGCCTGGATCCAAGCGTCTCGACCGCTCGCGCACATCAACATCGCCGTGCCATTGCTCCTGGGACAAGTGGCTGCCTGGCATGTCCACGGACGCTTCAGCTGGCT
>Ga0316201_10005097_pt1 | contig 10048 bp, 11 predicted proteins | sample CS6wburrow_MG_FD_204516 | JGI IMG/M metagenome (GOLD analysis project Ga0316201, IMG submission 204516) | Coastal sediment microbial communities from Delaware Bay, Delaware, United States - CS-6 worm burrow | ecosystem: Environmental > Aquatic > Marine > Coastal > Sediment | place: USA...
CCCAGCCATAATGCGGGTTTTCGGGGGAAAATCCTTTATCCTGGCCGCGCTCGCAGCGGGGCAGCTGTCCTGCAGCTCAAGCGTGCTGGCCGAGCGCGTTGACCCCAGCGAGTGGCTCAGCCGTATGAGCACCGCCGTCCACATGACGAGCTATGAGGGCACCGTCATCCGCATCCAGGATGGCAAGGCAGAGGCGCTCAAGGTCGTACATACCGTTACCGACGGTGTCATCAGGGAGAAAGTTGTCGCGCAGGAAGGCAACGGGCTCGAGATTATTCGTATCGGCAACGAGGTTCACTGCATACTCCCGGATCGCCAGTCAGTACTCGTTGAGGAATGGGACGACCAGTCGACGCTGTTTTCGACATTGCCTTCCAGCAAAGTCCAGATTGGCAGCGAGTACGATGTGTCCGTCGTCCGCGAGGAGCGTGTTGCCGGCCGGCCGGCAGTGCTTGTTGCAATTCGCCCGCACGACGGGTATCGCTACGGGCACCGTATCTGGCTCGACACAGAGACGGCGTTTCCACTTCAGACTCAGCTGATCGATGATGACGGTTCGCCGCTGGAACAGGTCAAGTTTGCTGAAATCCGCCTCAACGAGGATATCCATGCCAGCGCACTTGCGCCGTCTTACAGCACAGAGAATTTCCGCTGGTTGACGCAGCCGTCGCGACACGTCAGGCATGACGTGGAAACGCCGTGGACAAGCAACGAGTTACCACAGGGATTTCGGGCTGTGGATGTTCATGGTGAGACCATGCCGGGCAGTGAAGTCCCCGTCACACACATTGTCTACAGCGACGGGGTCGCCAACGTCTCGGTGTTCGTGGCACCAAAGGGCGAAGCGATATCAGAAGGCGCCTCGCGCGTTGGTGGGTCTAATTCCTACAGTGCCATTATCGATGGGCACCGCGTTACTGCGGTGGGTGAAGTCCCGGCTATGACCGTGGAACAGATCGCGACAACGATGGCCCGGCCCTGAGCCGATTCCAGGGCGTCTCCTGTAGACTGCTGCTATGGAAAAGACCCGTGGCCGTATCCTCTCAATTCTGCCCGACGGCAGCCGTGCGACTGTCGAAGTTGACACGGCGACGTTCTGTGAGCGGTGCGCATCAGGCAAAGGCTGCGGTGCCGGCATTTTCGGGAGTGACCGCGGGCCGAGGCGCTTCTCAGCGCCCATCGTCGATGATGCAGAATTCGAAGCCGGTGATGAAGTTCAGATTGAGCTCGCGCCGCAGAGTGTGCTGCGCGCCGCCTGGATCGTATACGGTATCCCGCTCGCGGGCGGCCTGGTCGCTGCCGGGATTGCGTATGTGGCCGGGATGACCGATGCCGGGTCGCTGCTGGCGATCATTGCAGGGCTCGTGCTGGGCGGGTATATCGGCCGCAGGCGGTTGCGAGGCAGCGATTGCCTGCGGCAGTTCACGCCGATCATCACCCAGCGGCTGGCCGGAGCTGAATGAAGGTCCTGCACGTATACAGCCGCGAGGGCTGCCATCTTTGTGCGGACCTGATCGAGGCGCTGCACCCCCTGATCGAGGGTAAGCTCGAGCTCGAGGTACGTGATATTGACACCAACAAGGACTGGCATGAGCGCTGGTTCATGGATATCCCCGTGGTTGAATACGAAGGCCGCGTGGTTTGCATGCATTTTCTCGATCAGGACGCGATAAAAGGTATACTTCGCGGCTGAATTTTCCCGCCCCGGCAGCAGTTTGCATGCCGCAGGCACCAGGTCTCCCCCGTAAATGAAACAAATCCGCAACTTCTCGATAATCGCGCATATCGATCACGGCAAGTCGACGCTGGCCGACCGCTTCATCCAGATCTGTGGCGGGCTGGCCGATCGCGAGATGTCCGAGCAGGTACTGGATTCGATGGATCTTGAGCGTGAGCGTGGCATCACGATCAAGGCGCAATGCGTCTCGCTCGATTACAAATCACCCGATGGTGAGACCTACCAGCTGAACTTCATTGACACGCCTGGCCACGTCGATTTCTCCTACGAGGTGTCTCGTTCGCTGGCGGCCTGCGAAGGCGCACTGCTGGTTGTGGATGCGGCCCAGGGTGTCGAGGCACAGAGCGTCGCAAACTGCATTACGGCTATTGACCAGGGTCTCGAAGTATTGCCGGTACTCAACAAGATCGACCTGCCCGCTGCCGAACCCGAGAAAGTCGTTGCCGAGATCGAAGACATCATCGGTATCGATGCCCAGGACGCGATTCATGTCAGCGCGAAGACGGGGCAGGGCATTCCAGAGTTGCTGGAACAGCTGGTCGAGCTTATACCGGCACCTGAAGGCGATCCGGATGGGCCGCTGCAGGCCCTGATAATCGACTCCTGGTTCGACAATTACGTGGGCGTTGTGTCCCTCGTACGCGTCGTCAACGGATCGCTGAAGAAGCGTAGCAAGTTCAAGGTGATGTCGACAGGCATCTCCTATAACGCGGACAGGGTCGGCGTGTTCACGCCGAAAATGGAAGATCGGGATGAACTGAATACAGGCGAAGTCGGCTTCGTTATCGCGGCGATCAAGGATATTTACGGTGCGCCGGTCGGCGATACGCTTACGATGACGAAGAACGCGTGTGAAGAACCGCTACCCGGGTTCAAGCAGGTCCAGCCACGAGTGTTCGCCGGCTTGTTCCCGATCAGCTCCGACGACTACGAGAATTTTCGGGAGGCGCTGCAAAAATTACGTCTCAACGATGCCGCGCTGCACTTCGAACCGGAGACCTCCGCCGCATTAGGGTTTGGTTTCCGCTGTGGATTCCTGGGAATGCTGCACATGGAGATCGTGCAGGAGCGCCTCGAACGCGAGTACGACCTCGAGCTGATCACAACGGCACCCACGGTCATATTCGAGGTAATCGACACGAGCGACAATAAGTTGTACGTCGACAATCCCTCCAAATTGCCATCGGCAAACGAGATTGCCGATCTGCGTGAGCCGATCATTGCGGCCAACATACTTGTACCCGAGGCGCACGTTGGGGCCGTTATCAAACTCTGCATCGAGAAACGCGGTGTGCAGACCCAGATGCGTTATCTTGGCGGTCAGGTGTCGATAGAATACGAATTGCCGTTGGCGGAAGTGGTTTTGGATTTCTTCGACCGCCTGAAATCGGTGAGTCGCGGCTTTGCCTCGTTCGACTATCATTTCCTGCGCTTCCAGTCAGCGCAGCTCGTGCGCCTGGATGTGCTTATCAACAGCGAACGTGTGGATGCCCTGTCGGTCATCGTCCACAAAGAAAATGTGAGAACTCGTGGCCGCGAATTGGTCGAAAAGATGAGAGAATTGATTCCGCGGCAAATGTTCGACGTCGCAATTCAGGCCGCCGTTGGCAGCCAGGTAATTGCACGCAGCACGGTGAAGGCATTACGCAAGAATGTCACGGCGAAGTGCTACGGTGGTGACGTGTCGCGCAAGCGCAAATTGCTTGAGAAGCAAAAAGCAGGCAAGAAACGAATGAAGCAGGTTGGGTCGGTGGAGATCCCACAGGAAGCCTTCCTCGCGGTATTGCGAACAGACAAGTGAGTAAGAATATTGATCATTAACCTGGCACTAATTCTGACGGTACTGACGTTCTTTACAGGCGCCATAGTTGCACTGGACAAACTGGTCTGGAAGACGGATGAGGCCGACAGTCGAGAAGCGCTCGGTGGCCAGCGAGTGTTGGTTGAATATGCGCGGTCATTTTTTCCGGTGTTGCTGTTTGTCCTCGTTATCCGCTCGTTTATTTTCGAGCCGTTTCGTATCCCATCGGGTTCGATGATGCCCACGCTGCTTGAAGGCGATTTCATTTTTGTAAAGAAGTACGCGTATGGGCTGAGGCTTCCGGTTACGGAAACGAAGATCATTGAGACGGGTAGCCCCGAGCGTGGTGATGTCATCGTGTTTCGGCTGCCATCTAATCCGAGCGTCAACTACATTAAGCGCGTGATTGGATTGCCCGGCGATACTGTGGTCTATGAACGGCATCGACTGACGATCAACGGTGAATTGGTCGACCTGGCCCTGAGCGAGGAAGCATCCTGGAGCGTGCCTATGTTCGTGGAAGACCTGGACGGGCGCGTGCACGACATCCTTGTTACGAACCCTGAATTTTCGACACGTGACAACACCTATCGTGTTCCGGAAGGGCAGTATTTTGTCATGGGCGACAATCGTGACCGCAGCAAGGACAGTCGCTTCATAGGGGCAATTCCGGAGGAATTCCTGGTTGGCGAAGCCGTTCGTATCTGGATGCACTTCGTACCCTGGAATATGCCGGGTTGGGACCGCATCGGGACCAAAATCCAATAATGTGGTGCCAGTCACTGAATTGATCGGTAATATCACGATACGTTGAGAAAGTAAGCGCACCTGGTACACAACCGGATGCACGGAGAAGTTAGTATGTCATTGAATAATATGGAAAAGTCTCGATCAAGGCGACGCCAAGGCGGTATGACAACGCTCGGCCTGATTATCCTCGTGGCTTTCGTTGGATTGTTCGTCTTCGCGGGCATCCGGCTGACTCCTGTCTATCTCAACTATTCCAAGGTCGCGAGCGTCGTTGAAGGCGTGCGTAAGGAGTTCGATGGCAATGGCGCGACACGATCCGAAATCCGCACGTCTATTTCTCGCCGTTTCGACATTGAAAGTGTTGGCATCATTACAGCCAAAGACGTCAAGGTGACGACGGTTGATGGCGGCCATGAAGTAGCGGCGATTTATTCGCATAAGGCTCCATTCGTTGCCAACGTGCACTTTCTGGTGGACTTTGATAAACGAGCACTGATCCGCCGTTAGACCAGGTTGGCCGCGCCGCGGCCGGGCACTCAAGAGCGATTACATTGGATAAGGCCCAGAGCTGGCTCGACAAGACGCTGCGTTATCGATTTATCGATGACGACCTGCTGGCTCAGGCACTCACACACAGAAGCGCTACCGGCAAGAATAACGAACGCCTGGAGTTCCTGGGCGATGCCGTTCTCGACTTCGTCATTTCCGATGCTGTTTTTCGACGCCGCCCTGACGCGGATGAAGGCGACCTCAGTAAGCTGCGGGCGTCCTTGGTCAAAGACACGTCTCTCGCAGAGCTTGCCGCCGATCTCGGAATTGGTGAACACCTGATACTGGGCAGTGGCGAGCGCAAGACGGGTGGGCATCGGCGCGAGTCGATCCTGGCGGATGCACTTGAGGCTATCTTCGGAGCCGTCTTCCTGGACTCAGGCTACGAGGCGGCGGTGGAGATTATCGAACGCGTTTTCAAGGATCGTCTTGAAGAACTACCCGATGCGGACGAACTGCGTGATGCCAAGACACGTCTGCAGGAGTGGTTGCAGGCGCGCAAGCTGCAGCTGCCGGACTATGAACTGAGCAGTGTCACCGGCAAGGCACACGAGCAGCGATTTGCTGTCACCTGTACAGTGATCGAGCTTTCACAAACAACGGACGGAGAGTCCACAACGCGACGCGACGCGGAGCAACAGGCTGCGCGACGAATGTTGAGAATACTCTCCGGGGAGTCAAAATGAGCGAGCACCGCTGCGGTATGGCCGCCGTCATCGGCCGGCCCAATGTGGGTAAATCCACGTTGATCAATGCAGTCATGGGACGCAAGGTCAGTATTGTCACTGCAAAACCGCAGACAACCCGGCATCGTATTCTCGCGGTTCACTCGGGCGACGATGCGCAGATCATCTTCGTTGATACGCCAGGCTTGCATCGCAAGGCAGGCAAGGCAATGAACAAACTAATGAACCGCACGGCAGCCAACGCGCTGGCCGATGCAGACGTTGTCTTGTTCGTCAGTGATGCAACGCACTGGACGACAGAGGATGAGGACGTTCTCAAGCGTATCCGGCAAGTAAGTGCGCCCGTTGTCGCGGTACTCAATAAGATCGACAAAGTACAACCCAGGGAAGAGCTCCTGAAGACGCTTGGGTTGATGGCCGCACGCTTTGACTTTGCGGAGATTATTCCAATCTCGGCGCTGAAACGCGACAACCTCGATGAACTCATGAAAATGTTGCCGGCTTTTCTTCCGGTGTCGCCGCCGCTGTTTCCCGAAGACATGCATACGGATCGCAGCAAGGAGTTCCACGCTGCCGAAGTTATTCGCGAGAAGCTGACGCTGATGCTCCACCAGGAGCTTCCCTATGGCCTGACGGTTCAGGTCGAGCGATATCTGAGCGAAGATGACGGCATTACAATCAACGCGATCATCTGGGTCGAGCGCGACAGCCAAAAGGGCATAGTGGTTGGCAAGAATGGCAGTGTGCTGAAAAAGGTCGGTCGATCGGCGCGGCTCGAACTGAACGAGCAACTGGATAAGAAAGTGCACCTGGAGTTATGGGTAAAAGTGAAATCCAACTGGGCCGATAGCGAGAAAGACCTCATGAGCCTCGGTTACGAGGCGCCATAGCCGCGCCTGACGATGAGTAATCCGAAGCGTGTTCAACAACAGCCGGCGTTCATTCTGCACCATCGGCCGTTTCGTGACTCCAGCCAGATACTTGATGTACTGACGCGCGACCACGGCAAAGTTGCGTTGGTCGCACGCGGAAGTCGCGGCTCCAAGTCACGGCTGGCCGGTGTCCTGCGTCCTTTCCTCCCTCTGCGCGTGTCGTGGGTGGCCAGGTCGGATCTTGGGACCTTAACCGGCGCTGAGGCATCCGGTGCGCCATCGGGGCTTCGCGGCGACGAATTGCTATCCGCGTACTACGTCAATGAGCTCATTCTCCATTTCTTGCATCGTCATGATCCGCAGCCCGAGATCTATGGTCTTTATGAACAAGCCATACGAGCCTTGTGTGGCGCTCACAACGTGGCAGCGTGCCTGCGCAGTTTTGAGCTGGAGTTTCTGAGCATGCTCGGTTACGCGGTCAATCTCGATCGCGAGGCGGGCACGCACGACTCGGTCGTTGCTGAGCGTAACTACGACTATCGTGTGGAGGACGGCCCCGTCCAGGTTGAGCGGTCAACGGGGCCTTTGGTCTTTAGCGGCGCGACCCTGTTGGCCATCGCAGCCGGGCAGTTAGAGGACGTCGAGGTATTACGTGCTGCTAATCGCCTACTGCGAGAGGTTGTGAGTTACCACCTGGGTGGCAAGGAGTTGCAGAGCCGCAAGGTGCTGCTGGAAGTACATCGGGGTAGAATTGCATCCCCCGAAACCCGGAATCCGGTTGATGAGTGAGAAGTCCCCAATTTATCTTGGCGTCAATATCGATCATGTTGCGACCCTCAGGCAGGCGCGCGGCACAAGCTACCCAAGGCCGGCCGACGCCGTTCGCCCGGCCGAGATGGCCGGCGCGGATAGCATCACAGTGCATCTGCGCGAGGATCGACGCCATATACAGGACCATGATCTCGACGAGATAAGTGCGCTTATGGGCACACACATGAACCTGGAAATGGCAGTCACCGACGAGATGATTGCGATCGCAAAGCGTATCGGTCCGACGGACGTTTGCCTCGTTCCTGAGAAGCGAGAAGAACTTACCACGGAGGGCGGCCTGGACGTGGCTGGCCAGTTGGACAAGGTGCGCGCAGCTTGTAGAGAGCTTGGCGAAGCGGGCATTCGGGTTTCCCTGTTTATTGACCCCGACCGGGCACAGCTTGACGCGGCCGTAGCCGCCGGCGCACCGGTCGTGGAGTTGCACACTGGCAAGTATGCAGACACGCAAGGCGATGAGCAGGAGGCCGAACTGGAGCGCATTGTTGACGCTGCTTCTTATGGCGATGGCCTCGGGCTCGTCATAAATGCCGGTCACGGACTGCACTACGAGAACGTTAAACCGATTGCCCGTATCGAGCAGGTCATGGAACTGAATATTGGCCACGCGATCATCGCGCGTGCCGTATTCGATGGGCTGGGGTTGGCGGTTTCCGAAATGAAACGTCTCATGCACGAAGCTCGCGAGGAGTGATCTTCACGTGATCTTTGGCATTGGCACAGACATCGTCGAACTGAGTCGCGTACAGGGTATTTTCGATCGCTACGGTGATCGTTTTGCTGAGCGCATCCTGATGGATGAGGAAATGGAGCTGTACAAACGCACGAGCAACCCGGTGCGTTTTCTGGCCATGCGTTTTGCCGGCAAGGAAGCGACGGTAAAAGCCATGGGCACCGGATTCGCTCACGGAGTATGGCTGCGCGACGTGGGCATCTTGAACAACGATTGGGGCCGCCCGGTTATCGTCTGGTCCGAGCGTGGTAGCAGGGTCTGCGCGCGCCTCGGTATTGGCAGCGGCCACCTAAGCCTGACCGATGATGCCGGCCTGGTAATGGCATTCGCCATTGTCGAGCATGCCGCACACAAGGACTGAAGCACTTATGCATTGCTTTTCTTTCGATATTGAAACGGTCCCGGACGTCGACTCCGGAAGACTACTGCTCGACCTGGATGGATTGTCCGACAAGGAAGTGGCAACGGCGATGACCTTTAAGCGTCAGCAGGCAGTGGGTCACGATTTCCTGCCGTTGCACCAGCATCGCGTGGTGGCAATCTCGGTGACGTTTCGAACCGCGGACACGTTTAAGGTCTGGAGCCTTGGCGACGAGACCTCGGATGAGGCGGAGCTCGTGCAGCGCTTCTTTGACGGCGTTGAACGCTACACGCCGGATCTCATTTCCTGGAATGGTGGCGGTTTCGATCTACCGGTTCTGCACTACCGGGCGCTCAAGCACGGCATTCAGGCGCCGCGGTATTGGGAGCACGGTGAATCCGATCGTGACTTCAAGTGGAATAATTACCTGAGTCGTTATCACTGGCGTCACGTCGACCTGATGGACGTGCTCGCGAACTTCAACAACCGCGCGTTTGCCAAGCTCGATGAGATCGCCGTCATGCTTGGCTTCCCGGGCAAGCTGGGAATGAGTGGCGCCAAGGTGTGGGACAAGTACCTCGAAGGCGGCGTCAAGGAGATTCGCGATTATTGCGAAACCGATGTGCTGAATACCTGGCTCGTCTATCTGCGCTTCGAGTACATGCGCGGTAACCTGGATGATAAGGATCTGCAGCGCGAGTACTCGCTGGTACGAAATACGCTGGCCGGAATGGACCAGCCTCATCTGCGCGAGTTTCTTGAAGCCTGGCCCGAGCCGGGGCACTAATGGCTCGCAAGAAAAGACGCGAGCCCGAAACCGCGAGTATTACCGGCATTACTCACGACGGCCGCGGCATTGCGGCTGTCGATGGCAAGAAAGTCTTCGTCGCGGGCGCGCTCGAGGGCGAGAAGGTCACCTATAAGCGCCGCAAGTTCCGCCGCAACTTCGATGAGGCGGAACTGCTTGAAATACATGAGGCTTCGCCGGACCGCATAGAGGCAAAATGCGAGGCGTTTGGCCGTTGCGGCGGCTGTTCCCTGCAACACATAACTGCCGAGCACCAGAGAAAAATCAAAGACCAGACGTTGCGGGACAATCTCGAGCGGATTGGCCGCGTTTCGCCGGGCACCTGGCTTGAACCAATGACAGGGCCCGTCTGGAACTATCGTCGCCGCGCGCGCCTCGCCGTGAAAGATGTGCACGGCAAGGGTCGTACCCTCGTTGGCTTTCGTGAGCGGCATGCACCGTATATAACGGACATGCAGCGCTGCGAAGTACTGGCGTCACCGGTGGATTCGCTGTTGACGGACCTCAGCGAAATGGTCGGCGCGTTGTCTATCAAGGCGCGGCTGCCACAGATCGAGGTTGCGGTTGCCGAGAATGCGGTCGCCCTGGTATTTCGCGTTCTCGATCCGCCAACCGATGCTGACCAGGATCGCTTCCGCGAGTTTGGGGCGAAGCACCAGCTGCGTATATACCTGCAAACTGGCGGGCTGGATTCGGTTGCGCTGCTTTATCCCGATGCCATTGATGAGCCGCTTTATTACACCATGCCAGAGTTCGATATTCGCGTTGACTTCGAGCCTGTTGACTTTGTGCAGGTCAATAGCGACATCAACCAGCGCATGGTGCACTTCGCAGCGGAACAACTTAGCGCTGGCCCGGACGACCGTGTCCTGGACCTGTTTTGCGGTATCGGCAATTTCTCGTTGCCGCTGGCCCGCCAGGC
>Ga0316201_10005098_pt1 | contig 10048 bp, 8 predicted proteins | sample CS6wburrow_MG_FD_204516 | JGI IMG/M metagenome (GOLD analysis project Ga0316201, IMG submission 204516) | Coastal sediment microbial communities from Delaware Bay, Delaware, United States - CS-6 worm burrow | ecosystem: Environmental > Aquatic > Marine > Coastal > Sediment | place: USA: Delaware...
AAGAAACAGGACATCGATAGCGTGCACGTTGTCGGGCATAGCCTGGGCGGCGTATTGGCGTTGCGCATGCTGGCCAACGATCCCGATGCGCTACCTGGCCGGGTGGTCTGTCTCGGTTCGCCGTTGACCGGGTCCAGGGCAGCCGACTACCTGCATGCACAGGTCTGGGCCGAGGAGATCATCGGTCGCTCGTTGCCGGCGGGTGTCGTCGAGGCCGCTGCGAGCGACTGGGCCAGCCATGTTTGCGAGCAGCGCGAGATTGGCGTGATCGCCGGCAACGTGCCGCTGGGCTTCGGGCGATTGGTCGCAAATTTCGATGAGGATAACGATGGCTCGGTCGGCGTTTCCGAGACGCGTCTTGCGGGGCTCCGGGATCACCTCGTCATGTCCGTCAGTCACAAAGGAATGCTGGTCTCTTCGGATGTTGCGGACCAGGCCGGTTCTTTTCTGAAGCGCGGCGAATTTCTGCGCGACTCCTGAGTCACGAGCTTCTGCTACGGTACGCGGCCGTACGCTTTCTATTTCAGTTTCTTGAGTTTGTAGATTGCGTTGAGCGCCTCGCGTGGCGTCATCGCATCCGGGTCGAGACCATCGACCGCGGTCCGGACCGGATCTTCCGGTAGCGGCTCGGCAACGCTCAGGTCAAGCTGGCCCTGCGGGTTATCTGCCTGCTCGGCTTGTTGCGCCTCGAGCGATTTGAGGTAACGCCGCGCGCGGCCGACGACATCGTGGGGAACACCGGCCAGCGACGCAACCTGGAGGCCGTAACTCTGGTTGGCCGGGCCCTCCCGGACGGCATGCAGGAATACCAGCTGTCCATCGTGCTCGGTGGCATCGAGATGTACGTTGTCGCAGCGACTGATTTCCTGGGCCAGCGCCGTGAGCTCGAAGTAGTGCGTGGCGAACAAGGTGAATGCCCCGACGTTCTCGGCCATGTGATGTGCGGCTGCCCACGCAAGCGAGAGGCCGTCGAAGGTACTCGTGCCACGACCGATCTCATCCATAAGCACGAGGCTCTGCTCGGTGGCATTGTTCAGGATGGTCGCTGTCTCGGTCATCTCGACCATAAACGTGGAACGACCGCCGGCAAGGTCGTCGGATGCGCCGATGCGGGTAAAAATACGATCAATCGGGCCAACGCGAAGTCTTGCCGCCGGTACGAAACTGCCAATGTGCGCGAGAATTACGATCAGTGCCGTTTGTCGCATGTAGGTGGACTTGCCGCCCATGTTCGGGCCTGTAATAACGAGCAGGCGCCGTGCGTCGGTCAGTGACAGATCGTTGGCGATAAACGGTGTGTCGATAACCTGCTCGACGACGAGGTGGCGGCCGCGCTCGATTTCGATACACGGCTCGTCGCTTATTTGTGGCTTGGACAAGTCGAGTGCTACCGCGCGCTCAGCGAAGCAAGCGAGTACGTCGAGCTCCGCAAGTGCAGCCGCCGCCAGCTGCAATGGCCCCAGTACGTCGTGCAGCAGGTCCAGCAGCTGTTCGTACAGGAATTTCTCCCGCCCAAGTGCGCGTTCGCGGGCACCGAGCACTTTGTCCTCGAACTCTTTCAGCTCAGGCGTGATGTAGCGCTCGGCAGATTTCAGTGTCTGCCGGCGCACATATTCGACCGGCGCCTTGTCGGCCTGCAGCTTGCTGATTTCGATGTAGTAGCCGTGCACGCGGTTATAGCCCAGCTTTAGCGTCGCGATCCCTGTGCGTTTGCGCTCGCGGGATTCCAGGTCGACGAGGTACTGGTCGGCGTTTTCTGCGATCGCACGCAGGTCGTCCAGTTCCTCGTCGTAACCAGCCGCGATGACGCCGCCGTCGCGAATCAGCATCGGCGGACTGTCGACGATGGCCTTTTCGAGCAGGCGCTGCTGTTGCCGATGGTCACCTACCTGCTCTGACAATTCGCCAAGCATCGGAGATTCAAGCTCTGCGAGCTTGCTTCGCAGCGCCGGCAGTCGTGAAAGTGCTTCGCCAAGCTGGCGAAGATCGCGTGGTCGGGCGGAGCGCAGCGCGACTCGCGAGAGAATGCGTTCGACATCGCCGATGCCGTCAAGCAGCTCCTGCAACTGGTCAATACACGCGGCGTCGGTCATGGCCTCGAGCGCCTGGTAACGACCTTTCAGTACCGATGCCTCGCGCACAGGGCGCTGAATCCAGCGTCGCAAAAGGCGGCTGCCCATCGCCGTCTGGCAGCGATCCATGACGCCCGCAAGCGTATGCTCGTGTGCACCGCTCAACGACGATTCCAGCTCCAGGTTGCGGCGCGTCGGGCCATCCATGATGACTGCATCGTCGCGCAGTTCGACCCTGATCGACTGCAGATGCGGCAATGCCGACTTCTGCGTGTCGGAGACGTACTGAAGCAATGCGCCGGCAGCGGTGACGCCGCTTGCAAACGCTTCGCAACCGAAGCCGCTGAGATCGCGCGTGCCAAACTGCTTGCAAAGCAAGCGAGTCGCGCTGTCGAGCTCGAAATGCCAGGGCGGCCGACGCGTGACGCGGATGCGATCGCTGAAAGCCGCGGCCAGCGACTGGTCTTCATCCACGATGACTTCGGCGGGGCGCAGTCGCTCGAGCTCGCCGTGCAGCGACTCAACGTCGGGCACTTCGGTCAGGCGAAAACGGCCGGCCGAGAGATCCAGCCATGCAATTCCAATCGTGTTGCCGTCGGCAACGACAGCCGCTACCAGGTTATCGCGACTGGCTGAGAGCAGCGCTTCATCGGTCAGCGTGCCGGGCGTTACGACGCGCGTGACCTTACGCTCCACCGGTCCCTTGCTGGTTGCCGGGTCACCGATCTGCTCGCATATGGCCACCGATTCGCCCTTGTGCACGAGCTTGGCGAGATAGCCTTCAGCCGCGTGGTAGGGCACGCCGGCCATGGGTATCGGGTTACCGCCGGACTTGCCGCGCGATGTCAGCGTGATGTCGAGCAGGGCGGCGGCACGCTTCGCGTCGTCATAGAACAGCTCGTAGAAGTCACCCATGCGATAAAACACCAGCATATCCGGGTATTCGGACTTGATGCCCAGGTACTGGCGCATCATCGGGGTGTGGACGGGGGTGACTTCGGCTTTCATCATCTTGTTGTTGATTGGAGCGCTTTTTGTAGGAGCGCGCCCGGGTCCGCGAATGTACTATAGACCGGTGAAAATACTGCATGTCGAAACCGGGCGCCATTTTTTGGGTGGGCCGCAGCAGGTTGTCTACCTGATCAACGCGTTACGGAAGCGCGGCCACGATAATACGCTCGTTTGTCCGCCCGATTCCGGCATCAATAACGTCGCCCGCGAGGCCGGTATTCGCGTGCAGAACCTGTTTTGTGCCGGCGACCTGGACCTGCCGTTTGCTTATCGCCTGTCGCAGTTTCTCAAGGAAGCTCAGCCAGATATCGTGCATTGTCACAGTCGTCGCGGCGCCGATATTCTCGGCGGCCTTGCGGCGAGCATCGCCGATATTCCGACCGTTGTCTCGCGGCGGGTCGATAACATGGAAATGCGCCTGATGGCGGCGTTGCGCTATCGACCGTTCCAGAAGGTGATCGCTATCTCGGAGGCAATCAGGGACGTGCTGCTGGACCGGGGGGTTGAAGCCCGGCGCCTGGTCGTTATACGCGATGCGGTAGATGTCAGCGCCTTCGACAACGCGCCGGATTGCGAGGCGTTTCGCAACGAGTTTGCGCTTGAGCCCGAGGACTTCGTCATGGCGGCGGCGGGGCAGCTGATACCGCGTAAGGGACACCAGTACCTGCTGCAGGCCGTTGCCGATTTGCGCGCTCGGTACCCGCGGCTCAAGCTCATACTGTTTGGCGAGGGCTACCTTAATAATCAGCTGCGGGCGCAGGCTGCGACTCTGAAGCTCGGCGACACCGTGCAATTCGCCGGCTTCCGTGACGATCTCGACGAGTTTCTTGCGTGCTTTGACCTGTTTGCCCATCCGGCGCTCGCCGAGGGGCTTGGTGTGGCGGCGCTCAAGGCCTCGGCTGCCGGGTTACCCGTTGTTGGATTTGCGGCCGGCGGCATGGTCGAGGCAGTCGCACACGAGAAGACCGGGTTGCTCGTCGCGCCCGAGGATGGCGATGCCCTGGCCGCAGCGATCGCGCGCTTTATTGACGATTCGCAGCTGACCCAACAGTACGGCGCCGCTGGCAAGCGCTACATGCAGGATGAATTCTCAATCGACACGATGGCCGATAAGCACATTGAACTCTACGAAGACGTCGTCAATGGCTGATCGCAGGATGATATCGAAACTGGCGAAAGCGCTGGTTGCGGAACTCACGTCGAAGGGCAAGTCGGTGTCCACGGCAGAGTCGTGTACGGGCGGCTGGATCGCGAAGGCCATCACCGATGTGCCCGGAAGTTCACAGGTTTTTGCCTATGGTATTGTCAGCTACTCGAACGGGGCCAAAGAGTCGTTGCTTGGCGTTGCTGGCAGCACGCTGGAAAGCAACGGTGCGGTGAGCGAGGCCGTCGTCCAGGAAATGGCCAACGGTGCACTCAACCTTAGCGGTGCTGATATTGCGATTGCGGTCAGCGGTATTGCGGGGCCTGATGGCGGCAGCGAGGAAAAGCCGGTAGGCACAGTCTGGTTTGCCTGGGCTATGAGAAATGAATCTGGCGCGACGACCACTACAGAGCGCCAGGTCTTCAGTGGTGATCGTGATCTTGTGCGCGCACTCACTGTGGCTTATGCCCTGCAGGGCGTCAGAGAGCGAATAGCATAAATGGGGACCCGTCGGATTTTCTTCGCGCTGTGGCCAGATGACCGTCAGCGCGATCGCCTCCGCGATGTAATCAACTCGGTGGCCAAAACGGTAGAAGGCAGGGCCGTCGATCGCCGCAACTGGCATGTGACACTGGCCTACATCGGTGAATTTCCGGAACTGCAGATTCCGGACCTGCTCACACGCGCCGGCGAAATCCACGTCGAGCCGTTCGAGCTTAATCTTGACCGTATCGAATTCTGGCCGCGCCCGAAGGTAGCTTGCATGGTTGGGGCGACCGTGCCCGCGGAGTTGCAGCGGCTGGTCGGCCGTTTACACGCGTTAATGCAGGACGTGGGTGTCACCCCTGAAGACCGTACGTACCGGCCGCATATAACGGTGGTGAGGAATGCCCGGACTTTCCCGACCGAGCGATTAACGCAAAGGGTCGCAACGACGTGGTCCAGCTTCGAGTTGATTGAGTCCCTGCCAGGGCCGGGCGAAGCGCGCTACCGTCCGCTGAAACAATAGCTTCCGGCCGTTTGTTACAGTTTATTGGTGCTTTGCCCAGAATAAAGATGCTCTGAAGGCTGCCATTGGCGAGGCTTTCATGGAATAATACTGTGTATATCAACAGTAATATCAACATTAACCGGATGGCGGCAAATAATGGACGAAAATAGAAAGAAAGCACTCGCTCAGGCACTGGGACAAATCGAAAAGCAGTTTGGCAAAGGCTCCGTCATGCGCATGGGCGACGGCGGTGTCATCAGGGATATCGAGGTCGTATCAACGGGTTCGATCGGGCTCGACGTGGCGCTTGGCGTTGGTGGCCTGCCCAGGGGTCGGGTTGTCGAGATCTACGGTCCCGAATCTTCCGGTAAGACAACGCTGACCCTGCAGGTTATTGCAGAGGGCCAGAAGCTGGGCGGCACAGCGGCGTTTGTTGACGCCGAGCACGCGCTCGATCCTGGCTACGCCGAAAAACTCGGCGTGAATGTTGATGAGTTGCTGGTGTCGCAGCCGGACACCGGTGAGCAGGCGCTGGAAATCACCGACATGCTGGTTCGCTCAGGTGCGGTCGATATCGTCGTTGTCGATTCGGTCGCAGCACTGACGCCGAAAGCCGAGATCGAGGGTGAGATGGGCGATTCGCACATGGGCTTGCAGGCGCGGCTTATGTCGCAGGCGCTGAGGAAGCTAACGGCCAACATCCAGCGTTCCAATACGATGGTCATCTTTATTAACCAGATCCGCATGAAGATCGGCGTCATGTTTGGCAGCCCGGAAACCACCACCGGCGGCAACGCACTCAAGTTCTACTCGTCAGTGCGCCTCGACATTCGCCGCATCGGTGCTATCAAGAAGGGCGACGAAGTCATCGGCAACCAGACCCGCGTCAAGGTCGTCAAGAACAAGGTCTCGCCCCCGTTCAAGCAGGCGGAGTTCGAGATCCTGTATGGGCAGGGGATCTCGCGTTACGGCGAAATCATCGACCTCGGTGTGCAGCATGACATCGTTGGCAAGGCAGGCTCCTGGTACAACTACGGCGATGATCGCATCGGCCAGGGCAAGGAAAACGTGCGCGAATTCCTGAATAACCATCCAGAAATGGCGGCCGAGATCGAGGACAAGATCCGCGCCAAGCTGCTGCCGAAGACCGTCAAGGTAAGCGATGAAGCCGAAGCTGCCGATGACGAGGTGGTGGCGAAGGAAGCCTGAGCTGCAGCCGGTTCACGAAGAAATCAGCGATCTTCTCTCCGATGAGAGGGAAGATCGCTTCTCGTGCCCGCTCGAGGCACGCAAGAAAGCCATGGACTTTCTGGCCCGCCGTGAGTACGGCCAGCTGGAGCTCATCGATAAGCTGTCGGGCAAGGGCTTCTCGCGCAACATCGCCGAACAGGCAGTTCAGCAGCTGACCAGCGAGGGCCTGCAGAGCGATCAGCGTTTTGCGGAGAGCTTCGTGCAATCCCGGGTCAGCCAGGGGAAAGGTCCGGTGCGTATTCGCCAGGAACTCTCGCAGCGCGGCATTCGTTCGGGCGCCATCGACCTCGCTATCGAAGAAAGCGGTGCCGACTGGTACGCGCTGGCCCGCGAAATTCGGCACAAGAAGTTCGGTAGCGAGCAACCAGTCGAATTCAAGGACAAAGCAAAGCAGATGCGCTTCCTGCAGTATCGAGGCTTTGAGCCGGATCATATCCAGTCTGCCGTCGCCGCCCGGAAATAATTAATCTAGCGGCTCCTAAGTCTTAATACCCGGGCGCAAACCCCGTAAACTAGCGGCCTTGTGTTCTCAGGCTTAGCCCCGATACTTCTCTGATGAAAACCATGACCAGCAACGAGCTGCGCCAGGCCTTCCTGGACTTTTTCCGTGATCACGACCACGAGGTCGTGGCGAGCTCGCCGCTCGTGCCCGGCAACGATCCGACCCTGCTGTTCACCAATGCCGGCATGGTCCAGTTCAAGGACGTGTTCCTGGGCGACGAGAAGCGTGGCTACGATCGTGCCGCAACCTCGCAGCGCTGTGTCCGTGCGGGCGGCAAGCACAATGATCTCGAGAACGTCGGCTACACGTCTCGCCACCACACGTTTTTCGAAATGCTGGGCAACTTCAGCTTTGGCGATTACTTCAAACGGGACGCTATTCAATACGCCTGGGAGTTTCTGACTGAAACACTGGGCCTGCCGGAAGAGCGCCTCTGGGTAACCGTTTACGAAGAGGATGACGAAGCTGCCGATATCTGGCTCAAGGAAATGAAGGTCGACCCTGAGCGTTTTTCACGCCTGGGTGCGAAGGACAATTTCTGGGCGATGGGTGACACCGGGCCGTGCGGTCCGTGCAGTGAGATCTTTTTCGATCACGGACCCAAAGTTGCCGGCGGTCCGCCGGGATCGCCGGACGAGGATGGCGACCGTTATGTAGAGGTTTGGAATCTCGTCTTCATGCAGTTCGATCGCTCTGCCGACGGCGAGATGAAGTCGTTGCCGAAACCGTCGGTCGATACCGGCATGGGTCTCGAGCGTATGGCTGCCGTCATGCAGCAGGTGCACAGCAACTACGAGATCGATCTTTTCAAGCACATCATCCAGGCGACCGCAGACTTGTTGAACGTGCCCAACGACGGATCAAGCTCATTGAATGTTATCGCGGACCACATTCGGGCGTGCTCGTTCCTGATTGTCGATGGTGTACTGCCCGGTAACGAGGGCAGGGGCTACGTCTTGCGCAGGATCATTCGGCGCGCAATTCGCCATGGGAAAAAACTCGGCACCGACGAGTTGTTCTTCCACAAGCTGGTGGAACCGCTCGTTGAAGAGATGGGCGGTGCGTACCCTGAGCTCGCAAAAGCCCGGGCGCACGTGGAGAAAGTGCTGGCGAAGGAAGAGACACGTTTTGCGGAAACGCTCGATCAGGGCATGGAAATCCTCGAGACCGCCATCTCTAACCTTGATGGCAAGGAGCTTCCCGGTGACGTTGTATTCAAGCTCTACGATACCTACGGCTTCCCGGTGGATCTCACTGCTGATGTCGCGCGCGAACGCGATCTGACGGTCGACCAGGCAGGCTTCGAAGCCGCCATGCAGGGTCAGCGCGACAAGGCGAAAGCCGCGAGCAAGTTCGGCGCGATCAGTGGTGACGGGCTGAAAACGGATGCGCAGACTGAGTTTCTTGGTTATGAAGGAACGGAAGGCGCCAGCGAAATCGTCGCGTTGTTCAAGGACGGCGAAGCCGTTGACGAACTCGCCAATGGCGACGAGGGCGCGGTCGTTCTCGCAGCCACTCCGTTTTACGCAGAGTCCGGCGGGCAGATTGGTGACAAAGGCATTCTCGTCGATGATGGCAAGCTGTTTCGTGTCGACGATACGCAGAAAAGCGGCGACGCCACGGTGCATTTCGGTTCCGTCGAGCAGGGCACCCTCAAGGTGGGGAGCACGCTCGAGGCCGTGGTCGACGCCGACCGTCGCCAGGCCATCAGGCTGAATCATACGGCGACGCACCTGATGCACGCGGCATTGCGAAAAGTGCTTGGCGATCACGTCACCCAGAAGGGTTCGTTGGTTGCACCCGATCGGTTGCGCTTCGACTTTTCGCACTATGAGGGCGTTACGTCCGAGCAGTTGCAGGAGATCGAGGATCTCGTGAATGACGAGATACGCAAGAATCACACCGCAGACACTAACCTGATGACCTACGACGATGCCATCGAGTCGGGTGCCATGGCGCTGTTTGGCGAAAAGTACGGCGACAAGGTGCGTGTACTTCGGCTTGGCGATTTCTCGGTTGAGCTTTGTGGCGGTACTCACGTCGAGCGCACTGGCGATATTGGTGTATTCAAGATTACGCACGAAGGTGGTGTGGCTTCCGGGGTACGTCGAATCGAGGCCGTCACCGGTCAAGGCGCAATGGAATGGATCGACACCAACCAGCGCACGCTCGGTGACCTGGCCGGCTTATTGCGAAGCACGCCTGACCAGGCGGCGACCAAGGTGGAGCAGTTACTGAAGCGCACCAAGGATCTCGAGAAGGAACTTGCTGCCACCAAACAGGCGCTGGTCACTGGGCAGGCGACAGACCATTCGGACGCGGTGACGGAAGTCGCCGGCATCAAGGTGCTCGCTACCCGCATGGACGGTGCGGACGCAAAGACGCTGCGAGATGCCGTGGATCGTTTCAAGGACAAGCTTCAGAACGCCGTCGTGGTGTTGGGCTCTGTTGACGACGGCAAGGTCCGGCTGGCAGCCGGGGTCACAAAGAACAATACGGACAAGGTTCGCGCTGGCGACCTGATCAAGCCCGTTGCCGAACAGGTGGGCGGCAAGGGCGGCGGGCGCCCGGACTTTGCCCAGGCAGGCGGCACCGATGCGGCGAAGCTCGACCAGGCGCTGGCATCGGTACCGGCGTGGGTCGAGGCGCACGTGGCCGGATAGCGCGATGACATGCGGAATTCCCGATTTGGCCTTATTTGGTTGGATATGGGCATATCGGGAGAAAATCAGCTAGTATTACAACAGTTTAGGAAGTTCGACGCGCAAAAAAAGAACGGTGCTAAGAGCACCGACAGGCAGGAGTAGGATGTCATGCTGATTCTGACGCGACGCGCTGGTGAGACGGTCATGATTGGGAGCGATATCACAATCACTGTCTTGGGGGTCAAGGGAAATCAGGTCCGTATAGGGATCAACGCACCTAAAGACGTCGCAGTGCACCGGGAAGAGATCTACGAGCGAATTCAGAGCGAACAGGCCTCGGAAGGGGCTGGCGATTCCGATCAGAAGGAATCCACCGGTTAGTCTCGAAAACCGCTTTACCTCAAGAGTTACGGACAGTAATATGGCCCGCCT
>Ga0316201_10005099_pt1 | contig 10048 bp, 11 predicted proteins | sample CS6wburrow_MG_FD_204516 | JGI IMG/M metagenome (GOLD analysis project Ga0316201, IMG submission 204516) | Coastal sediment microbial communities from Delaware Bay, Delaware, United States - CS-6 worm burrow | ecosystem: Environmental > Aquatic > Marine > Coastal > Sediment | place: USA...
CCCATAAGCAATCCGCCGATGGTGATTAGAACCCACTCGGAAAGATGCCTCGGATAGCGCAGGTAGAACTCCTTGCTCAGTACGGCACCCACGAAAGCGCCAAACAGCATGCCGAGGCTGATGTAGATTTTCCAATAGCTGGCATCCGGCTTAAATACCATTGTCCAGAACGGGATACGTTGCAAATCGTCGCCCAGAACCGCCTGCGCGGCCAGCCCGGTCATCATGGTTTCGCCACCGCCAACGGTCCAGGCCCCCACGATCAGGAACATAAAAATATCCAATACCGCGATCACGGCCAGCGCGATCACCGGGTCCAGCGTTTTCCGGAAAAACTCCATATCGACAATACCCCCGCAACACTTTCGACTTATATTGATTCCGAAAATTTAAGAGTCCAGACTCGATGCGGCTACACTACGGCGACCGCGCCAGGCAAGGGTGGTATTTATTGCCAACGTTCACCACATTTGCCGGCTACTGGTTTGCGCCTACGACACTAATTATAGACAGGTCGTCCTGTTTTTCCGTGTTAAAATAAGCACATTCTGTTGGATACAATAAAAAATGCGTAACTATTCAGAAACGCCCTGCATGTTGTTGAATAGTTATTTCCTCAGCTTTTGCGGTTTCCAAAGAGGAGAAGTCTTACTCTCCCCTTGGGTCACAGGCAAAAATCACATTTTTTACGTAGTGATCTAAATAGTTAAAAAAATGCAAAGCGTCAAGGAGTAGTGTGTGGCTATATACCTCGAGCCTGCCAATGTGCTGGACCATATGTTCAACGCCTGCACTACAGATCAGATTTCCGAATTCATACCGGAAAAACGTGGATTCCGGATTCACGGCCACTCGACCACGGTGCGCCTGGAGCGGGCATTTTGGGGTGTCCTGGAAGTGATGGCGGCAGAAGAGGACCTGCTACTACCGGAGCTCATTCAGCGCATCCACGACCACTGCCTGGTTGCAAACGACAAGAACCTGGCCTCCTGCCTGCGCGTAATCTGCCTCAAATACTTGAATATTTACACCTAGCGTAGCGCGACCTCGATAAACTTTACAGTTAAACTATAGTTTCCTTCCGGTTGATTGCAGGATAATTTTCCGTTCGGTTGAATACCCGGTTTATCACTTTCAGGAACAACAACAGGCTCTGAACAGATGAAACCCTTTTTCGCTAACCAGCGGCTAAAACCTCCATTCAAACAATGCTCTTGCGTCTTTTCAGCTGCACCGGCAATCCTGCTGCTGAGCCTGTGGCACAGCAGCCCGGCTACGGCAGAGGAGACCCTGCGTTACGCTATGGTTGCCGGTGACAATCCGTGGAACATTAGCGAGAGATTCCTGCGGGGCATGCAGTTCTGGAAGCCGCTGCTGCGTCTGAACAACATCGAGCACCCGCGTCTGCTGCCGCCCGGTAGCGAATTAAAAATTCCACTGGGCTGGTTGAAAACGGAAGCTGCCAATGTGCAGGTGAAGGAGGTCGCGGGCGATGTCAGCTACACATCCGCAGCAGACGGCCAATCCGGGCTGCTGCAGTCGGGCACTCTGCTGGCTGGCGGCGACCGGATCAGCACGGGAGATCGGGGCAGTGCAGTGCTTGAATACGCGGATGGATCGACGCTTTTAATCGGTAATAACACCCGCATGACGCTCAAGCGGGTGGAGAAGTTCTCCGACTCGGGTCTGGCGAACAGCGAAACGCAGCTTGAATCGGGCCGCACCGAAAATCGGGTAATAACCCACGGGACCCGGTTCGAAATCAGCACGCCTTCGGCCAGCACCGCGGTGAGAGGCACCCAGTTTCGCACCAGCGTGGACAGGCAGGATACCAAGCTTTCGAGGATCGAAGTGCTGGCGGGATCAGTTGCGGTGGACGGCGCGGGAAAGAGTCGGAAGGTCGCTGCAGGTTTCGGTACGACGGTAATGCAGGGCGCGCAGCCAGCGCCGCCCACGCGACTGCTGCCGGCGCCGGAGATCGAGTCGCCTGCCGATGTTTCTCGCGCTTTTCCGCTCGAAATCAGATGGCTGGCGGTTACAGGCGCTGAAAAATACCGCCTGCAGGTAACAGCTGAGGGGTCCGATACCGCGCTGCTCGACGCAGTGACAACACGTACCGGATTGAGCACCGATGCCCTGCATGACGGACGTTTCACCTTGCACCTGCGAGCAATCGACGACGCTGGACTGGAGGGCAGAGAGGTTGCCCGTGAGTTCCTGCTCGACGCCCGGCCGCAGCCGCCGCTGGCGGTAATGCCGCAACCAGATCAGGTGGTTCGTTCTGAACTCCCCTCTTTCGAATGGACCCGCCCGCTGGGAGCCAGCAGGGTACATTTCCAGTTGACCAAAAACAGGCAGGCGGCACCGCTGCTCGATATCCCGGATTATCCTGAGACCCGCTTCACTCCCGACGCATTGCCGCCAGGCACCTATCTCTGGCGTCTCGCCAGCCGTAACGACAATGAAGAGGGACCCTGGGGCGAGTATCAGGTTTTTACCCTGAAACCGGCACCCGGCGAGCCCCAGGTATCCAGCGAAGGGGATGACCGGCAGATCCGACTGCACTGGCCCACTGCCGGCGACGGACAGCTTTACCGGGTACAGATCGCCGAAGCGAATACTTTCAAAACAGTCAGCGAGGACCGGGTTCTCGATGAACCGGTCTGGGAGGCGGAGCGGCCATTGATGCCCTCCTGGTTCAGAGTGCGGGTGATCGATACTGACGGCTATGAAGGGGCCTGGAGCCTGCCCCAGATGATCGATCCGGTACAGCAATCCTGGTACCAGTTTGTGCTGCCCACGGCGTTGCTCCTGCTGCTGGCGCTATGACCTCGGAGGTTACGACCAGCAGGGACTCCTTTTCGGAGCGATAAATCATGCGGGATAGGGGTAAACCCAGCACCTGGCACAATCCTGAACTGCTGTTGCTGCTGATGGCAGGCGCCATGGCCGCCTCTTTTTCCGTGTGGCTGGCGCTGCTCAATAACTTCGTGGTGGAGCAGGCCGCATTTACCGGCGCTGAGATCGGCATACTTCAGTCGCTGCGCGAAATACCCGGCTTCCTGGCTTTTGCGGTCGTGACTGGCTCTACTACGCACTGACCTTTATGGGCGGTGCACGACGACAGATTTTTGTGGTGTTCGCGGCCTTCATGATGGTCGAGCGATTCGGCTTCGGCGCCGGGGATATCGCGCTGCTGTTTCTTCTGAACCATGTGATCAACACCTGGTTGGCGCCACGCATCGGGCAGTTCATCAGCAATTGGGGAGAGCGTCGTGCGCTGACATTGGAGTATATCGGACTGGCTGTGATTTTCTCAGCTTACGCGTTCGTCGATATTGCCTGGCTGGCGGCCGCACTTTATGTCATCGACCATCTGTTTTTCGCGATGGCGATTGCCATTCGCAGCTACTTCCAGAAGATTGCCGACCCCGCGGACATCGCATCTTCCTCGGGGGTGGCGTTTTCGATTAACCATATCGCTGCGGTAATCATACCGGTGCTGTTCGGTATTCTCTGGCTGGCCTCCCCCGCCGCGGTATTTCTCGCCGGCACCATGATGGCGTTGATCTCGCTGGGACTGGCCCGTCTGATACCCGATGATCCGCAACCGGGAATGGAAACCACGCTGAGCGAGGCACCTCTGTCCCAAAACAGCTGAACTACCCTGCTTTGCAAGAGTGGCAAATTGCGGCGTAAACAAAGCTATAATCCAATAAAGACAGCTATAAAGATTGAGGCGGCAACCATGGTGTTACTCAACAATGATGACCCGCTCTACCGCTTACTGCGGGAGGGGCAGGTAGAGCAGTTCAACCAGCGGCGGCGCGACGGAGAGACGTGCGATCTCAGAGCCTGTGACCTGAGAAGCCTGGATTTACGTAAGCTGGACGCCGCCGATATGGATCTTCGTGACTGCTATCTGCGCCAGGCCGATCTGCGCGGCGTGGACTTCTCGCGTACCAATCTGCAAGGGGCCAGCATCAGCGGCGCCAAAATATCCGGTACCTACTTTCCCACCGAACTGAGCTCGGAAGAGATCAATCTCTCCCTGCTGCACGGCACCCGGATGCGCTACCGCAAATAGACCAGGTTCTATTGCTCCAGACCCGCCGCCCGGATGCTGGCTGCAACCTGAGTCGCGTACCATACCGGCTGCTCGCTGGCCAGATTGTAGCCGCTTTGCAGCGCCTGCCTCAGCTGACTCTGCAGTTTCGGGCGGTTACTCTCAAGCGTGAGTTCGATCAGCATGGCCGCGGGTGAAGGCAGGGGTCCATCGCTGATCGCCTGCTCCTTAGCTATTCCCGGCAGCAATAAATTATCGGTGACCTGCCAGCCACTCTCTCGAAAAAAGCGGCGCCAGGCCTCTTCTGCAAGTGTCATGGAGAGTGCCAGATCCTCGTCGGACCCGGACAGCTGCGCCCAGTCACGCAATCCGCTCGCCACATAGACATAATCTTCCAGTGCAGCACTACCCAGTTCGCCTCCGGATCCGCGCGCGCGCAGCAGACGCTTGCCGTTCAATAAGCGGGTAACGAGAAAATCACGCAGCCGCTGAGCCGCCTCGCGGTAACGTTGATCGTGCAGTACCCGGACACCCTCCACCAGAGCCGACAACATGAGCCCGTTCCAGGCAGCCAACTGCTTATCGTCACGCGGGTGGTTCCTCGCTGAGCGCGCAATGCGCAGTTTCTCTCTCACCCGTTTCTCCATCGTCTGCAACCGGTCGACGGCGGTGCCATGTTTTCTGGCCAGATCCCCGACTCCAGTCTCATCGACTGGCAGCCAACCGCCTTCAGTCACGCTGTCGCCCTGCAGCCGCCAGCGCTCCCGGGCGAACGCCAACTCATCACTATCCAATGCCGCATCGAGCAGCGGCTGCGTCCAGAGATAACCGCCGCCCTCGCTATTCTCTGGATCAACCGCCGACAGGCTGGCAATGAAACCGCCGTCGCTTCCCTGCAGTTCAGCCAGTGTGAAATCCAGCGTGTCCCGCGCAACTTCGAGATAGTCCGGTCGATTCAAGATCTCTGCCGCGTTGAGATAGAGCCGGGAGAGCAGTGCCTGGGTATAAAGCATTTTTTCGAAATGGGGTATCTGCCAGCCCGGATCCACCGTGTAACGAAAAAAACCGCCGCCGATATGATCGCGCATTCCCTTACGCGCCATCTGATCCAGCGTCAGTTCGATCAGTTCATGCAGTCGCTGATTGGGCGCGGCGTTGAGCCTGCCCAGCAGCACCGACCACTGGGGCGCCATCGGGAAACGGTTCTGACTCCCGAAGCCACCCTCCAGATCATCGCCAAGGGAGAGGGCCATTGTGATCAGAGCGGTATGCAGGGCCTGCGCATCGATGGGACCGGCAGCGGGAACAGGCTTGTCCGGCGTCATGGCGAGCGCAGCGGTTTGCGCGGTTTCCCTGAGTTCGCCAGCGCGCTCCTGCCACAGTTTCTGCAGCCTGACCAGCAACCCCATGAACGACTCTGTCGGCGCGTAAGTCAGGCCTACCAGCGGATATCCTTCCGGGGTTAAAAACACATTGAGCGGCCAGCCAGCGCTGCCGCGGGTGCGCTGCACGAAATCTATCAGATGGGCATCCAGCGCCGGTTGCAGCTCACGGTCCACTTTGACCGGTATGAAATATTCATTGAGCAGTGCTGCGACTTGCGGGTTTTTGTAGCTCTCCCGCTGCATCACGTGGCACCAGTGACAGGCGAAGTAGCCGCTGGAGATAAACAACAGCTTATTGCCCGCTTTAGCCGCCGCCAGCGCCTCCTCGCCCCAGGTCTGCCAGGCCACCGGATCGTCGCCATGCATCGCAAGATAAGGGGAGGGGTGCTGCTGCAGCTGATTGGACAGTCCCGCCGGCAGCGGTAGAGAGAGCATGAGCAGCACAGCGAGGAGCAGTGATCGGAGCAACTGGCAACCTTCTATAATAGGTGCCCCCGCCACCGGGGACTCTCTGTGTGAGACTCCCGATTGTGCTCAGGGTTGCAATAAAATCAGTCTGTATCCAACTGCTGCAGGATGTTTCTCGCCACATTCACCTGGTCTGCATTACCTTCGGCCAGAATCTCGTACAGCAACTTACGCGCCCCGGCCGCATCCCCCTCATCGCGCAATTGCTGCACTTCACGCAGTTTCTGCTCAACGCGCGCAGCGGCGGATGAATCTGTCTCACCGCTCTCCCCCGCCTGTTCGTCGTTCTCGGCCTCTTCTTCGGCCTCGATCATATCGAGTTCAGCTTCCAGCTCCTCTTCGGTCAGGGGCACATATCGATCCGCATCGGGTATCCACTTATCATTGTCCGGGGATGGGTCGCCGTCAAAAGCGGTAAATCCATCTACCCCATCAGCGCTTGACGCCGCGCCGGCTGAGGCTGCCGCCGTCTGGGCAATGGGCTCAGGCCCAGCGCCAGCGTCGTTCTCCTCCCCGTCGGCCTGCCTTCCCTCCTGCAGACGCTTGCCGAACAGCCGGGCCGCGATTACACCCGCCTCGAACAGCAGCCACATAGGCAGCGCCAGCAACGTCTGGGAGATGACGTCCGGCGGCGTCAGGACCATGCCGAGTAAAAATGCGCCAACAATGATATAGGGCCGTTTTTCGACCAGCTTGTCCGGCGTCGTTATCCCCATCCACACCAAAATAAAAGTGGCGATAGGCACTTCGAACGCCATACCGAAGGCGAAAAACAGCGTCAGGATAAAATCGAGATACTTGGCAATATCGGTGGCAACGGTGACGCCATCCGGCACCGTACCGGTAAGAAATGCAAATACCAGGGGGAAAACCACATAGTATGCAAACAGCATCCCGATATAGAAAAGAAGCGTACTGGATGCGACCAGCGGCACCACCAGCCGCTTCTCATGCGCATAGAGCCCCGGCGCAATGAAAGCCCACATCTGGTACAGGGTATAAGGTATGGAGAGAAAAAACGCCGCCACCAGGCTGAGTTTGAAAGGCGTTAAAAACGGCGATGCCACTTCGGTGGCGATCATGCTGGTGCCAGCAGGCAGATGCGCCATCAACGGCGTGGCCACCCAGATATAGATGTCGTTGGCGAAGGGGAACAGGCACAGGAAAAAAACCGCCACCACCGCCAGCGCTCGTAACAGGCGGTCGCGCAGTTCAAGCAGGTGGGAAACGAAAGGTTGTTCCTTGAAGGACTCGCTAGCCTGATCGTTCTGGTTTGTCATCGCTCTGCTTGCTGGTGACCTCGGCAGTATCACCAAAGCGGGTATAGGACTCATCTTCAGAGCCGAACTTCTTTTCGCCTTCGCGCACGCTGGTTCCGACTTGGTTTTTCAGCTCCCGCACAGTGGAGCTAGTCTCTTCAATCACATCCTGCAGCGGGTTCATCTGTTTTTTCTGTTTTTCCAGTATCTCCTTCAGCTCCTCAGCCTTGATCTCCTTGTCGATCTCGGACTTGACCGCATTCAGCATACTGCGTCCCTTACCCAGCCATTTACCGGCGGTAAACGCCAGCCTCGGCAGGCGTTCCGGGCCCACCACAACCAGCGCCACCAGACCTATCAGCAGCAACTCCCAGAATCCGATGTCGAACATAATGTCAGCGCTTCACGGGTGGGGAAAACAGATCGGCCGTCAGGATTTCTCTTTCTCCTTGTGGCTCGCCTCGCCTTTGATGACGCTCTCCTCGTCGGCCTTTTCAAGCCGCTGCTTGTCAGCATCGTCGCCGCCGTCTTTCATGGCTCCCTTGAAGCCCTTCACCGCGTTGCCCAGATCGGAACCGATGTTTTTCAATCGCTTGGTTCCGAACAACAATAAAACGATTACCAGGACAATCAACAACTGCCAGATACTGATTCCACCGATACCCATGATCTCTCTCCAAAATGCTCTGTTTTTACAGGCCCGGGCTTGCCCGTTCACGAAAACTGTCCGCTATTAGATTTGCATCCCGCTGCGATGCTTCGATGATACCCTAAAAAGGTTATTGCGTATCGCGGCCGGCCTTCTCTTCCAGGCCGGAAAGGCCAAAGCGGCGATCCAGTTCGGCCAGAACCTGGTCGTGCCCCAAGCCTTGCTGCGCCAGTAGAACCATGCAGTGAAACCAGAGATCAGCCACTTCGTACACCAGCTTTTCCGGCTCCCCGTCTTTGGCCGCCATCACGGTCTCCGTCGCCTCTTCGCCTATCTTTTTCAAAATGGCGTCCAATCCTTTGGCATACAGCCCGGCCACATAGGAACTCCCGGCATCGGCGTTTTTGCGCGCTTCCAGCACCTGCGCCAGACGCATCAGAACATCCGCCTGCATTACAACCTTACCTCGACACCGCGCTCGGCCATATAACGTTTGGCTTCACCGATGCTGTACTCCGCGAAATGGAAAATACTTGCGGCCAGTACCGCGTCCGCACGGCCCTCCACCACACCGTCCACCAAGTGCTGCAGATTGCCAACCCCGCCGGATGCGATGACAGGAATATCGACCGCCTCGCATATGGCGCGGGTCAGCGCCAGATCGAAGCCGATCTTTGTACCATCCCTGTCCATGCTCGTCAGAAGGATCTCGCCGGCACCATAGTTCGCCATTCTGCGCGCCCAATCTATCGCATCCAGGCCGGTTGGCTTGCGTCCACCGTGGGTGAAGATCTCCCACTTCAGGGGTTCACCTTGCGCGCTTACCTGCTTGGCATCGATAGCAACGACGATACATTGCGAGCCGAATTTGTCCGTGGCCTGCTGTACGAATTCGGGGTTGAACACCGCGGCGGTGTTGATGGCTACCTTGTCGGCACCAGCATTGAGCATGCGCCGCACATCGTCCACACTGCGAATTCCACCACCGACAGTCAGCGGGATAAAAACTTCCCCGGCAACCTGTTCCACCACATGCACAATGGTATCCCGGTCATCCGAACTCGCGGTGATATCGAGAAAGGTAATCTCGTCGGCACCCTCTTCGTTATAGCGGCGCGCCACCTCGACCGGATCCCCGGCATCCCGGATATCGACGAACTTGACCCCTTTCACCACGCGTCCCGCGTCAACGTCGAGACAGGGGATTATTCTTTTAGAGAGCATTAGGTTAGGGCCTCGGAAATTATGTATTGTCCCATAATGCGCAGGATATCAGCTCAGATTCAAGGCGTAGATGAAGGCGCATATCATTTATTATGTAACTGAATCTGCAACGCACGACTGCATGGATGCGCCCGAAGGAAGTGCCCTTGGGGTGCAGGAGGTAGAGCAACGCAGGAGCAGTTGCCGAGAAACTGAGCTGAGAGACCAGCAGGATGGGATGATTCATTTTTCCGCGGCCCTTAAGTTCATCCGCACATTTTATCGGCCAATTTCTGACCCTGGGCAAAATCGAGTGTTCCCTCGTAGATCGCCCGTCCGGTAATTGCGCCCATGATTCCGGACGCCGCTTTTTCGCAAAGTGCGCTGATGTCATCAATATCGGTGATACCACCGGAGGCGATCACAGGAATGGAGATAGCTTCGGCCAGCGCGGCGGTCGCCGCCACATTCGGGCCGGTCAACATGCCGTCCCGGCCGATGTCTGTATAGACGATGGCAGAGACGCCGTCCTGCTCGAACCGCCTGGAGAGTTCAGTAACGGGATGTTCGGTTACTGTTGCCCAGCCGTCTATCGCCACCATTCCCTCGCTGGCGTCCAGTCCGACAATGATATGGTCGGGAAAGCTTTTACAGGCGCGGCTGACGAACTCGGGCTCATTCACCGCCTGGGTGCCAATGATGGTGTACTCCACCCCCGCATCGAGGTAGGCGGCGATAGTCTCCTCATCCCGGATCCCTCCCCCCACCTGAATCGGCAGGTCGGGAAAGGCTGCGGCAATCTGGTGAATGACATCACCATTCACAGGCCTGCCAGCAAAGGCGCCATTGAGATCCACCAGGTGCAACCGGCGGGCACCGGCCTCCACCCAACGCCCGGCGACGCTCACCGGGTCGTCGGAAAATACTGTCTCGTCATCCATTCGACCCTGGCGCAGACGAACGCAACGGCCATTTTTTAAATCAATTGCAGGTATCAGTAACACAATCGACGACCCCT
>Ga0316201_10005100_pt1 | contig 10045 bp, 7 predicted proteins | sample CS6wburrow_MG_FD_204516 | JGI IMG/M metagenome (GOLD analysis project Ga0316201, IMG submission 204516) | Coastal sediment microbial communities from Delaware Bay, Delaware, United States - CS-6 worm burrow | ecosystem: Environmental > Aquatic > Marine > Coastal > Sediment | place: USA: Delaware...
CTGAACGAACAGGAGACCGAATCTTGAAAAGGGAACTCGAAGCCCTGCTGTTCGCCGCCGACAGCCCGCTCACCGTGGGCCGGCTGAAGAAGGTCTTTACCGGAGTCGAGGCCGCCGAGATCAAGCAGGCGATCGAGGAACTCGCCGCCGAATACGACGCATCCGGTCATGCGTTCACCGTCGTCCAGTTCGGCGGCGGCTGGCAGATCGCCACGAAACCCGAATTCTCCCCCGTGGTGGAGAAGATGCTCAAGACGCGGCGCTTCACCCGGCTGTCCAAGGCGGGCCTCGAGGTGCTGGCGATCATCGCCTACCGCCAGCCACTGACCCGCCTGGAGGTCGACGAGATCCGCGGCGTCAACAGCAGCGGCGCCATCAGCACACTGAGCGAACGCAACCTGATCACGGTCGTGGGTCGCTCACAGACCGTCGGCAATCCGCTGCTCTACGGCACGACCCGCGAGTTCCTGAATCACCTGGGCCTCAAGGGACTGGGACAGCTGCCCGATCTGCCGGATCTCGAGATGGTCATGGACGACCGCGAGGAACTGAAGGAATTCGCCAGCCGGGTGGGGCGCGACGTGACCGACGAGGAACTCGCCGACTATTTCGAAGCCCCGGCCGAGGACGAGGAATCCGGCGCCGAAGCGGACGCGGGCGACGACAACGCCGCCGCCGATCCTTCCGAGCAGGAGCCGCCTGCCGCGGCGCCGCCCGCAGCGGACGCCGACGAAGTCAGGCAGCACGGTGAATCCTGAACCGGGAATGCGCCTGAACCGGTTCCTGGCCCGGGCCGGTTTCGGCTCGCGTCGTTCCGTCGAGACCCTCATCACCGCCGGCAAGGTGGCCGTCGACGGCAAGAAGGTGACCGATCTCGGCCGCCGGGTGGACCCCGCCCGGGACACCGTCACCGTCGAGGGCGCTCCGGTCAAACTGCCCGAGGATTTCCGGATCTACGCCTTTCACAAACCCGCCGGCGTGGTTTCGACCCTCGCCGCGCAGGGCGGACAGGCCAGCCTGCTGCCCTTCCGTCTGGGGGCGGATATTCCGGATCGATTCATGCCCGTCGGCAGACTTGACTCCGAGACCACGGGGTTGCTCCTTTGGACTGACGACGGCAGTCTCAACCAGGATCTCTGCCGACCGGGCACGGGGCTCTGGAAGACCTACCTGGTCGAGCTCAACGAACCGCTCCCGCCCAGTGCGGTACCGAAGCTCACCGGCGGCACCCTGGAGCTGGACGGTCGTCCCGTCCGGCCCTGTCGGCTGCGAATGGACATGGAGCAGACGAACCGCCACTGGGTGATGGAGGTCCACGAGGGCCGCCGGCGCCAGATCCGACGCATGTTCAACGCCGTGGGCTTCAAGGTGCTGCGCCTGCACCGGACGGCCATCGGCCCGGTCGCGCTGGGTAAGCTCAGGCCGGGGGACTTCCGCCGCCTGAATCCCCGCGAGGTGGAAACCCTGCGGCAGGCCGTCGCCGCCGGCGTGCGGAACGGCCCACGCAGGTAACGAAAGGCAACGACGATGGATTTCCAGAAGTTGTTCCGTCCCGGCATCCTGGCCACCCGCCCCTACAGTCCCGGCCGGCCCATCGAAGAAGTGCAGCGGGAACTGGGTCTCGACTCCGTCATCAAGCTGGCCAGCAACGAAAATCCCGAAGGCCCGCTGCCCGCGGTCCTGGCGGCCATCGCCGCTGCCGCCGGCGAGATCAACCGCTACCCGGATGCCGCCTGCTACACGCTGACCAAACGCCTGGCCGCCAACCTCGATGTCGATCCGGACTCGCTGATCTTCGGCAACGGCAGCAACGAGGTGCTCGACATCCTCATCCGGGCCCTGGTCTCCCCGGGCGAGAACGTTGTGTTCAGCCACCACAGTTTCATCGTCTACCACCTGACGACCTCGGTCCATTTCGAATGCGGCCGGCCGGTGGCGCTCGGGCCCGGCGACAAGCACGACCTGCCGGCCATGGCGGCGGCCATCGACGCGAAGACCAAGCTGGCCATCGTCTGCAATCCCAACAATCCCACCGGCACCTACAGCACCCGCGAGGAGTTCGAGACCTTCATGGCCGCCGTTCCCACTGACGTGATCGTCGCCGTGGATGAAGCCTACTACGAATACGTCACGGCGGAGGACTACCCGCAGACGCTGCCCATGATGGCCGCCCATCCCAACCTTGTCATCCTGCGCACGTTCAGTAAGATCCACTCCCTGGCCGGACTGCGGGTGGGTTACGGCGTGGGGCACCCCGGACTGATCGGCGAGCTCCACAAGACCCGGGAACCCTTCAACGTCAACATGCTCAGCCAGGTGGCGGCCATTGCCTGCCTGGACAACTGGGACCAGGTCGCCGGCCGGGCCCGGCGCAACCGGGAGCAGCTGGACTGGACCGCCGGCCAGCTGGAGGCACTCGGCCTGGAGGTCGTCCCGAGCCAGACCAACTTCATCCTGGTGCGCTGCGAGGGCAAAGCCGACCAGCTGACCACCGCCCTGCTGCACAAGGGCGTCATCGTCCGACCGATGCATGCGTTCGGGCTGGGCGAGGGCGCGATCCGGATCAGCATCGGATTGCCCGCGGAGAACAAGCAGTGCATACAGGCGCTCAAGGAGATCCTGACTTGATGGGCGAGCCCCAGCCGAACCGAAACACACCCTTGGTGGACCGTCGCCACGGTCAGCCAGGCACCGTCGTTGTCGTCGGCGACGTCCGCTTCGGCGACAACAAGGTGGTCGTCATCGGGGGGCCCTGCGCGGTGGAGACGCCTTCCCAGATGGCCCGGACCGCGGCCCAGGTGGCCGCTGCCGGCGCCACGATGCTGCGCGGCGGCGCCTGGAAACCGCGCACCAGTCCCTATGATTTCCAGGGCCTCGGCGCCGAAGGCCTGGCCATCCTGGCGGAAGCCCGGCGCGCCACCGGCCTGCCGGTGGTGACCGAGGTCATGGATCCGCGTGATGTGGAAACGGTCGCCGGCGTGGCCGACATGCTGCAGATCGGCAGCCGCAGCGTGCAGAATTTTCCATTGTTGCGGGAAGCGGGCGCCAGCGGGAAACCCGTCCTGCTCAAACGCGGCATGATGACCACCCTGGACGAATGGCTCAACGCCGCCGAGTATGTCCTGGCCGCCGGCGGCACCGACCTGGTCTTCTGCGAGCGGGGCATCCGCACGTTCGAGCCCGCCCTGCGCAACACGCTGGACGTCGGTGCGGTCGCGGTTCTCAAGGACCTGACTCACCTGCCGGTCATCGTCGATCCGAGCCACGCGTCGGGCCGGGCCGAATACGTGGCGGCGCTGGCCAGAGCAGCGGTCGCTGCCGGCGCCGACGGCCTGCTGGTTGAAACCCATTGCGATCCGGACCTCGCCCTCAGCGACGCCGACCAGTCGCTCGGGCCCGACCAGTTCACCGCGCTGGTCGCCTCCTGCCGGGCCGTCGCCCGCGCCGTCGGCCGGGACGTCTGATATGCATTCCTTCCCGCTCGAGGAACTTCCCGTCCTGGACCCCGACGGTCTGCCCGCCGACGCCGTCATCGCCATCGACGGGCCCGCCGGATCGGGCAAGTCCAGCACGGCCCAGGCCCTGGCAGAGACCTTCGGCCTGCTCTACATCGATACCGGAGCCATGTACCGGGCCCTGACCCATGCCGCCCTGACCGCGGGCATCGACCCGGGCGACCAGGACGGTCTGGTGGCCCTGTTGACCGGGTCGGCTCTGGAGCTCAAACCCGTCAAGGGGGAGACCACCGTCCTGTGGAACGGCCGGGACGTATCGCGGGCCATCCGGACTCCCGAGGTCGAGGCCGCCGTGTCGGCGGTCAGCAGCCACGCGGCAGTGCGCGCCAACATGGTCCGCCGCCAGCAGGAAATGGGTCGCCTGTCGGGAGTGGTGATGGAAGGCCGCGACATCGGCAGTGTCGTGTTCCCTCTGGCGACGGCGAAGGTCTATCTCTCGGCGTCCCTGGAAGCCCGGGCCGACCGTCGCTTCCGCCAGTACAAACAGCGTGGACGCGAGGTGTCCCGGGAAGAACTGACGCGCGATCTGGCCGAGCGGGACCGCAAGGACTCCGAGCGGGACGCCAGTCCCCTGGAGATCTGCCCCGACGCGATCGTGATCGACAGCAGCGACATGAACCTGGCCCGGCAGAACGAGATCTGCGCGCGGGCGTGCCTGGTCAATACCACCCTCGACGCGCAGCGGATCGACGATCTCGACGAAGCGCGGCGGGAACTGCCGTGGCACTACCGTTTCGCCTACGCCGTCATGCGCACCGCCGCCCGTTTCTACGGCCTGAACCAGGTGGGCAACGAGGGGCGGGCCCTGCCGCGGGGCTGTATCGTGGCGGTCAACCATATCAGCCTGTGGGATCCGCCGCTGGTCGGATCGACCTTCCACCGCTTCCGCGTGCACACCCTGGCCAAGGACAGCCTGTTCCGTCCCTGGCCCATGGGGCCCTTCTTCCGCTGGCTGGACTCGATACCCATCCGCCGCAAGGGATACGACAAGCGGGCCTTCGACGAAGCCGCCCGGGCCCTGGCCGACGGCCACAATCTCGTCATATTCCCCGAAGGAACCCGGCGGGCAATCGGGCACCCGGGACCCGTTCGCAACGGGCTGGGCATCCTGGTCCAGGCCACCCGGGCGCCCATGCTGCCGATCTTCATCCGCGGCAGCTACGGGCGTATGCCCGGGGGATCGTTCCTGTCCCCGCTGGAAGTCAGCTACGGTCCGATCATCCGCTGGCACGGCCTGGACGCACTCCTGGAAACGACCGACCGCAAGGAGGTCAGCCGGCGGATCGCCCACCTGTGTGAAGCCGCCTACCGTGAACTGCAGGCCCGTTCGTTCGCCCGCACGCCCCAGACCACCTTCGAAAAGGAGCTGGGGGAGGTCCAGTTGACCAGGTTCTCCCGCCGCCAGCGCGAGGTTTTCGGCGGCTGAACGCCCACGTGCCCGGCGGCAGCCGATTTGGTGCCGTTTATCTTGCCAACAAACCACTTGCCGTTTATATTGCCCAGTCTGCCGGGGACCATTTGGTCCCGGTGTATTCATCTGTCACTAGGAGGCAACCTTTCATGACCGCCAACCCCAATTCCGAATCCGAGGACGTGCGCGAAAGCGCCGCCGAGGAATCTCCCCGGACCCCCACCAGCGACGAGCAGGAAACGACCCGGGCGGCCGCGCCGGCCGCCGAAGTCCTGCCCACGCCCGCGGCCCCGAAACTGAGCACCGAGTACCAGGAAGACAGCATCGTCAACCTCGACTACCTCGAAGAGGACGGTCAGGTCGGCGACCTCTCGTACGACGAGATGCTCGCGCTGATCAACCGGTACGAAGAGACCCTGACCGACATCCAGGAAGGACAGATCCTCCAGGGTACGGTCATCGAGGTGCGCGACAACGAGGTGCTGCTGAACATCGGCTTCAAGAGCGAAGGCGTGATCGGGATCGAGGAATTCGGTTCCACCACCGTCGCGGTCGGCGACGCCTTCGACGTGTTCCTCGAGAAGCTCGAAAACCAGGACGGACTGGTCGTGCTCTCCAAGGAACGGGCCGACTTCCTGAAGGTCTGGGACAAGATCAAGGTTGCCCACGAAGCCGGCGACGTCGTCACCGGTATCGTCGACCGCCGTATCAAGGGCGGTCTGGTGGTCAAGCTGTGGGGTGTGGACACGTTCCTGCCCGGCAGCCAGGTTGCCCTGCGCCAGGTGCCGAACCTGGAGGACATGATCTCCAAGGAGATCCAGTGCCGGATCATCAAGAAGAACAAGCGCCGGCGGAACGTGGTCGTTTCGCGCCGCATCGTTCTCGAGCAGGAGCGCGAAGAGAAGAAGCGCACCCTCATCTCCGAGCTGGAGAAGGGCCAGGTCCGCACCGGCGTCGTCAAGAACATCACCGACTTCGGCGCCTTCGTCGACCTCGGCGGCATCGACGGCCTGCTGCACATCACCGACCTGAGCTGGGGCCGGGTCAACCATCCCAGCGAGGTGGTCTCCATCGGTCAGGAGATCGAGGTCAAGGTACTGGACTTCGAGGAGCAGCGTGAGCGGATCAGCCTCGGGCTGAAGCAGCTGCAGTCCTACCCCTGGGACAACGTCGACGAACGTTATCCCGAGCAGAGTGTCGTGCGCGGCCGCGTGGTCAGCATCACCAACTACGGCGCCTTCGTCGAGCTGGAGCGCGGCGTCGAGGGTCTGATCCACATCAGCGAGATGAGCTGGACCCGCCACATCAAGCACCCCTCCAAGGTCGTGGCCATCGGCGACGAGGTCGACGTCATGGTGCTGAAGATCGACAAGGACAACGAGAAGATCAGCCTGGGTCTCAAGCAGTGCGAGAGCGATCCCTGGGTCACCCTGATCGAGCGTTATCCGGTCGGCAGCATCATCGAGGGCAAGGTCCGCAACCTGACCGACTTCGGCGCTTTCGTCGAGGTCGAAGAGGGCATCGACGGACTGGTGCACATCTCGGACATGAGCTGGACCCGCCGGGTCAGGCACCCCAAGGAGATGCTCAAGCGCGGCGACAGCGTGCAGGTGCAGATCCTGGACATCGACACCGGCAAGCGCCGGATCAGCCTGGGCATCAAGCAGATGCACGAGAATCCCTGGCCGACGCTGGCCGACGACTACCCCGTGGGCCATACCCTCGAGGGGACCGTCAGCCGGATGCTCGATCACGGCGTCATCGTGGAAATGGGCGAAGACCTCGAGGGCTTCGTTCCCATCGGTCACCTGGGCATCCCCAAGCTGGACAAGCCCCAGTACTATTTCCGCGAGGATGAGAAGGTCGACCTCAAGGTGATCAAGATGGACGTTGAGAACCGCCGGATCGTCCTGTCCATCGCCGAACGTCTGAAGGACTTCGACGAGGATGCGACTGAAGAGTTCGTCAACAGCCATCCCCGCCTCGAGGATGTCGTCGCCGCCGAGGCCGCCGCCGAGAGCGAGGGCGAAGCCAGCGTCGACGCGGCGGACAAGGCCGAAGCCGAAGCCCTGGCCGCCGAAGCCGCCGCTGCCGGACGCGTGGACGAGCAGGAAGCGGCCGAGCCGGAAGCGGAGGTCGAGACCGCCGCTGAGGAATCCGGCGAGACCGAGGAGTCCGCAGAGACCGAAGAGGACAAGTAGGCAGCAGCGGAACAGCATTTCCGTGTGAACCGCCTGTGAGAGGGGCGGGGGTTAATCCTCCGTCCCTCTTTCTTTATGACGGCCCCCGGGGCCGCAGGCCGCGGAGTCGACATGAGCGAACTTCAGGAACTTGGCATCATGGCACAGGCGCCGGCGGCGGCCGCAGACTGCCGGCACCGGCTCAAGGTCGCCTTCTGGACCCTGGGTTGCCGCCTGAATCAGTACGACACCGAAGGCATCAAGACGTCGATGGCCGGACAGTTCGCCATCGAAGTCGTCAACTGGAACGACCCCGCCCATCTCTACGTACTCAACAGCTGCACGGTGACCGGCAAGGCCGATCAGGAATGCCGTCGTCTGGCCCGTCAGGTGAAACGGCGGCATCCGGCCAGCAAGGTCGTGGTCGCCGGCTGTTACGCGCAGACCCAGCCGGAGGCCCTGGCGGCCATAGCGGAGATCGACGGCGTCATCGGCAACGCCGACAAGGACGACGTCGCGACCTGGGTACCGGCGGTCCTCGGCGAGGAAGCCATGACCATGAGGGTGGCTTCATTCGACGAGAACGTGGCGTTCGACTCGCCGCTGATCGAGAGTTTCGCGGGCCGCAGCCGGGCCTTCGTCAAGATCCAGGACGGATGCAACCTGCGCTGCACCTACTGCCTGATCTGGCGCGCCCGCGGCCCGGGCCGCAGCCGCACGGTCGCCGATATCCTTGCCCAGTTGCGACTGCTGGTGGCCTCGGGATACCCCGAAACCATCCTGGCGGGCATCCATCTCGGCGGGTACGGCCGCGACCTGACGCCGAAGCTGTTGCTACCCGGCCTCCTGGAAGTTCTCCTTGAGGAAATACCTGAACTCAGGATACGCCTCAGCAGTATCCATCCCAACGAGGTTTCGGACCGGCTTCTGTCGCTTTACGCCGGCAATGCCCGCCTGCGGCCCCACATGCACGTCTCGTTGCAGAGCGGCAGTTCGGGCGTGCTCAAGCGGATGAAGCGGCCCTACCGGAGCGAACGGGCCTGGGCGGCGATCCGGGCCGTCGCGGCGACCGTCCCGCACTTCGGGATCGGGGCCGACATCATCGTCGGCTTCCCCGGTGAAACCGACGCCGAGTTCGAGGAGACGCGCCGGATGGTCGCGGAGCTGCCGTTCAGCTACCTGCACGTCTTCCGCTACTCCCAGCGGCCCGAAACCGCAGCCGCCGACATGGGTGATCAGGTCCACCCGGAAACCATTTCGCGGCGCAGCGAGATCCTGCGCGAGCTGGCGGCCGCCAAGCAGGAGGCGTTCGCGCGCTCGCTGGTCGGAACCGTCCGGGAAGCCGTCGTCGAGGCCGAAAGCGAACTGCCGGGCTGGCGGACGGCCACCACCGACAACTACGTCACGGTCATGCTCCCTGAAGCCGCCGACGGCTCGCTCGTCCCCGGTGCGCTGGTCGAGGCCGATATTCGCGACTACCGCGAAGGCCGCCTGTTCGCCGGCGTGAAACGCACCCTGCAACTGCCGGCAATCGCCGCGAAAGGGGCCTAGGATGGCCACGTTCCAGGGCGGCCTGCCCGACCTGACCGCAGCCCGGCCCGCGGCCGGGTCCGGACCGGCGATCTACATCGAGACCTACGGCTGCCAGATGAACGTCTACGACAGCCAGGCCATCACCGGCCTGCTCGATCGTGAGGGTTTCGCCATCGTCGAGGAGGAAGTGCAGGCCGATGTCGTCTTGCTGAACACCTGCAGCGTGCGGGACCTGGCCGAACACAAGATCATCAGCCGCGTGGGGGAGGTCCGCAGCAACCGCCGCAAGGCCGACCTGCCCCAGCCGCTGATCGGCATCTGCGGCTGCATGGCCGAGCGGCTCGGCGACGACCTGCGCAAGGGACCGCGCAAGGTGGATATCGTCATCGGCGTCGACAGCTACGACACCTTGCCGGGGGTCATCCGGGAACTGACGGCCGAGGTGCCCTTGCCCGGCGCCGCCGACGGACTGACGGTGACCGGCCACCGGAAGGACGCCCACTACGTGGCGCCGCCGGCCCTGTACCCGACGAACAACAGCCACCTGGTGACCATCCACAAGGGCTGCGACTACAAATGCACGTACTGCATCGTCCCGATGACCCGCGGCCCGCAAAGCGAGAAGGGTCCCGAGACCATCGTCCGCGAGATCGAAGGGATCGTGGCGGCCGGCGGCCGGGAGGTCACGCTCCTGGGCCAGAACGTCACGGCCTACCGCTGGGACAAGGGTCTCGATTTTGCCGCCCTTCTCGAACTGGTGGCGCAGGTGGACGGGCTCGAACGCATCCGCTTCCTCACCGGCCACCCGCGGGACATGCACCCGCACCTCATGGACACGATCGGCGCCCTCGACAAGGTCTGCCCCTGGCTCCACGTGCCGGTCCAGAGCGGCAGCGACCGGGTACTGCGCCGCATGAAACGCCTGTACACGGGCCGGGAGTATCTCGACATGGTCGACTACGCCCGGCGGACCGTCGGGGACGTCACCTTCTCGGCCGACGTCATCGTGGGCTTTCCCGGAGAAACGGAAAACGATTTCCAGGATACCCTTGAGGTCGTGCGTCAGGTAAAGTACGATCAGCTCTTCTCCTTCAAATACTCCGAAAGGCCCGGGGTGCCTGCGGCCCGCCTGGCTGACGATGTCCCCCTGGAGGAGAAGAAACGGCGCCTGGCGGAACTGATGCGCGTCCAGGACGGCATCTGGGCCGAGATGGCCGCCGCGGCGGTGGGCCAGGAGTGGACCGCCGTGGTCGAGGCGCCGGCGCGCCGACCCGCCGGCAGCTGGCGTCTACGGACCGCCAACAACCGTAAGGTCGTGATTCATGATCGGCCGCTGGCCATCGGCGACCGGGTCCGGGTGCGGGTCACCGGTTACAGCAACACCACCTTCGACGGCGAAATCCTGG
>Ga0316201_10005101_pt1 | contig 10044 bp, 7 predicted proteins | sample CS6wburrow_MG_FD_204516 | JGI IMG/M metagenome (GOLD analysis project Ga0316201, IMG submission 204516) | Coastal sediment microbial communities from Delaware Bay, Delaware, United States - CS-6 worm burrow | ecosystem: Environmental > Aquatic > Marine > Coastal > Sediment | place: USA: Delaware...
GTACGGCCGCATGAACGCGCACGGGCGCATCGTTGTTTGCGGCATGATTTCCGACTACAACACGGACAAACCGTCGGCCGGTCCGAACTGGATGAACATGATCCGGCGTCGGCTGACAATGACGGGCTTCGCGATACCCGATCACTGGGACAAGGTACCGGCGATGTCGGGCAAACTGCTCGCGTATTACCAGGCCGGCCAGCTGAAGTATCGCGCGCACAAGCTTCATGGGCTTGAAAGCGCGATCGAAGGCATCAACCTTCTATTTACTGGTGGTAATACCGGCAAACTGATGGTGGAGCTCTAAACAAGCAGCGCACAAGCTATCGCGCACAAAACCGCACTCGCAATACTGTCAGACAGGAACGACTGCCACGGACAGGCGCGCCGCGCATACCGGCCGACCATCCCCGGTTACGATATCGATGGCCCAGAATTGCATCCGGCGTCCGAGTTTCAGTGGCCGGGCAGTGCCGATGACCTTGCCACTGCGAACGCTGTTCATGTGCGTCGCATTGATATCCACGCCGACGATCGTGTATCCCTCTTCGCAGGCGAGTGATCCGGCGACTGACCCGAGTGTTTCCGCGAGGACACAAGACACTCCTCCGTGAAGGAGGCCGAAAGGCTGATGGGTACGTCGCTCGACCTGAAGCTCCGCGCGGACGAAATCGTCGCCGATCTCTGTAATGTGGATGCCAAGTACGTCGTTCGCGCACCCGTCATTGGCGGCGTTGATAGTTGCCAGGTCAATTTGCTTCTTCCAAATGCTCATGAACTCATGTCACCCATGTTTTGCATGACGACATGTTACCGCAAGACTCACACCTGGATGCTTTCGTTAGCTGAACGTCCAGCCATACAGTTCGGCAGCTATCTTGAGTGTTGATACGCGCGCGATGTACAGTGAATTCTGCTGCCGCAAGCCATCACCGCAGGGTTCGTATATGAATTTCATCGCTCAGCTGACCAGGAAAACGTTGATCGGTTTTTTCGTTGTGCTGCTCGCTGCGATGCCTGTCGTGGTTAGCGCGCCCGCGCTAGCCGTTGATCAACCCAATATCGTACTCATCGTCGGCGACGACGTTGGCTTCAGCGATTTGGGTTCGTACGGCAGTGAAATCAACACGCCGCATCTGGACGAACTGGCTGCCCTGGGTGTGCGGTTCTCCAACTTCCACGTCACAGCCTCCTGTTCACCCACTCGCTCCATGCTGATGACTGGCGTTGATAATCACCGCAACGGGCTTGGCAACATGGATATCACCATGCCGTCTGAGCACAAAGGCCACCCCGGTTACGACGGGGTGCTCAGCGATCGCGTGGTAACGATTGCGCAACTGCTGCGAGATAATGGCTATCACACTTATCAGATCGGCAAATGGCACCTCGGCAACGCGCCCGACAAGCGTCCCTACAACCGCGGCTTCGAGCGCACGATCGCGCTCGGCGATACCGGCGCCGACAACTGGGAGCAACGCAGCTACCTGCCAACCTACGATAAGGCGCACTGGTACGCGGACGGCGAGGAGCACCAGCTGCCGGACGATTTTTATTCATCGCGTTACTTTATTGATAAGACTATCGAGTTTATTGACGCTAACCGGGGCGATGGACGACCGTTCTTCGCGTACATCGGCTTTCAGGCGGTGCACATCCCGGTGCAGGCGCCGAGTGAATTCGTCGACAAGTACCGGGACATCTACCAGGGTGGCTGGGAGCCCGTGCGCCAGCAGCGACTGCAACGGGCGGTCGAGCTGGGCCTGGTGCCCGCGACTACGCGCATGGTGAGTATGGCGACGACGCAGTCCTGGGACGCGCTGGCACCGCAGGACCAGGCCTACAACGCACGCCGCATGGCCGTTTACGCGGGCATGCTCGACGCAATGGATTTTCATATTGGTCGCCTGGTGGCCCATCTGCGTGCGACCGGCGAGTTCGACAATACGGTGTTTGTTTTTCTGTCCGATAACGGCCCGGAGCCCACCGATCCGCTGCAGATCGCGCCCATTGCAGCATGGATAAACCTGAACTTTTCTACCGCACTCGAGGATCTCGGGGCCAAGGGGTCGTACGCCGCAATCGGACCGAGTTGGGCCAGCGCCGCGGCCAGCCCGGGCGCCTATTACAAGTTCTTTGCCGGCGAGGGCGGCGTGCGTGTACCACTGATTATTACTGCGCCTGGCCGCTTGCCGGGCGGGCAGATCGAGTCCAGTTTCGCGTTTATCAAGGACATCGTGCCGACCCTGTTGGCGCTGACCGGCACGGCCGATCCGAACGGCGTCTACAACGACACGCAAGTCGAGCCGATCACGGGCGCCAGCCTGCTGCCGGTACTGACCGATCAGGCTCCCCGCACGCATGCCGAATCTACGCCTATCGGTTATGAACTATCCGGTAACGCGGCGTTATATAAAGGCGACTACAAGTTACTGAGAAACCTGCCGCCACTGGGCGATGGTGAATGGCACTTGTACGACATTACGGCGGACCCCGGCGAAGCTAATGACCTGCGCGACGAGATGCCAGCGCGGTTCGAGGACATGCTTGCGGATTACGAAGCCTACGCGGCGCGCAACGGCGTGCTGGAGATGCCGGAGGGTTACGATTACGTCGATCAGGTACTTCGTTATACGGCGTCTGTGATACTGAAGCGCAACGCGCCGTATTTGCTTGGTGGAGCGTTGGTAATCGGGTTGATGATAATGAGTCTGCGCCGCTATTGGCGGCGGTCGCGGGCTCGATCGTAGCGTGCATGACCTGGCGCGATATCGGGTGCGCCACCGTCGTTTGAATAGTCAAATAAGTCGGTGCCCGGCACCGCTATTAACCCATGGCCCTTGGCGGATCTTAGGTACATTCCAGAATTGACGACCCAATCGTACGATTCATAATCCCTGTGATAAAGGCAAATCCAGCCAAAGCTGGTGACGCAAAGCCACGGGTCCTCGCTTCCTCCGAGTAGCCTCCGTCCACTCCCCGAAGGACCCACGATCGCCGGGCTGCCAATAAATCGGCACCAAGAAGGTGATCGTATTTGTTCTAAAATAACTAAGAGGATATGTGATGAAGCGCATCGCACTATTAACGATAACAGCCGCTTTGTTCCTACTGTCGTCCACTGCCGGAGCGCAAGGGTCGCATGACAAAGTCACCGGCGAGTTCACGCGTGCTAGCTGCTATGACTGTCAGCCGGGCGACGATCTCGCGTTTATCTCGCATCGCTTACTTAGTGCCCATGAAGCAAGTGACAAACACCCTCAGAAAGGTTTCATGCTTGCTGTGAGCGATGCCGGAGTCTGGTTCGAGTTGGATTTCACCGATACGCACAACACCTGCGTCAACGTCTTTGAGGATGGTCGGGCCCGTATTGGCGGTTTAGTGCAGGACGGCAACGGGCCGCAGGTCGGTCGGATATTTGGATTCTATCTGGAGGATCAAAGTGGCCCAGCCTATTTTTCCGACAAGACCCATACGGTTCGTTTTACGCTGAACCGCTGGTCGGATGACGCAAGAAATTATTTGCACCATTGGTGTCAGACGGGCGAGTTGTTAGGCACTTCGCTGCCGGGCTACGCGGTGTGGTTCGGTATCGTTATTGACGGCAACTTCGTGGTCCACAATTCGCCGAGAGATGGTGATTGAAAATTGACGCAGGGTGCGGAAAAGGCCATCGAGCGAGCTGCTGTGACACCATTAACTCTTGCTTCTGCACGCAGCTCGCCGAAAATAGACTACTTCCGCTTGTAAGGGGTTTCGCCGAATAACTCAACGACGAAGGTGCCATCCATTCCAATACTGCCATCCGGCAACAAGCCGAGATACGAACAGTGAGTGGCACTAACGTGAGACTTACCCATATGGGTAACCGTGCCCGATCCTTCGAAAGATTCTATCGCCCAAACCCCGAGTTTCCCGTCCGGAACAACGTTCCCAGGACGAATGCCAGCATCAAAACAATAAGTTTCCGCATTGCTCTCCTGATATCTTTCTACGCGTTAGCGTCTAATTGAGTTAGCTATTACGGCAACCCGGCGGTCTTGGGTCCTTCGAGTGGACGCTAGTGCCAACCGTTTGATCTTCTGCTTTATGGCAAATTGTTACTGCCTCCGCTTCCATATTAGCTACATTGTAGTGCTGGTGGATCGATCGGTAATGTGATACCAGACTTCACCGAGACTCGAACACTGGCCAAACGTAGTCAGGGTTAGCTAATAACAAAGGACAAACAATGTCATTCGATTCTGTTCCGCGACAATTAAAACTTGCTCGACACAGGCCGGCTGTCTGGCTGCTTTTTTTGATGCTATCAAGCACCGCAACTGAAGTAGTAGCTCAGGACGGGCCGGAGCGAGATATCGAGGAAATCGTTGTGGTTGATCGCTGGACTGAATTGACCGGCATTGCCATTTCAGCATCCGAAGGAATCGTTGGGCAGGAGGAACTTGATATTCGGCCACGATTGCGTACCGGTGAGGTTCTGGAGGTCGTCCCCGGCCTGATCGTTACGCAGCATAGCGGCACCGGAAAGTCGAACCAGATGTTCCTGCGCGGCTTCAATCTCGACCACGGCACAGACTTCAGCACCTCGATTGACGGCATGCCTATCAATATGCCAAGTCATGGCCACGGGCAGGGCTACACTGATCTCAACTTCCTGATACCGGAGCTCATCGAGAGCGTGGAGTTCAGGAAAGGCCCTTATCATGCCGCTGTAGGGGACTTTTCGTCGACGGGGTCGGCGCGCCTCTCAACATTCAGAGTGTTACCGAAATCGATGCTCAAAATCGGTATCGGTCAGGATGGTTTCCGTCAGGTCCTTGTTGCTGACAGTATCGACACCGGTTCGGGGAGCCTGCTCTATGCTGCGCAGGGCCATGTTTACGATGGGCCGTGGGTAGATGTCAACGAGGACTTGCAGCGCCTGAACGGAGTGCTTCGCTATTCAAATCAAGACGACTCTGGCACAGAGTGGGACCTCACATTGATGGGCTACGACGCGAGCTGGAACTCGCCGGACCAGATCGCCCAACGCGCCATCGACAGCGGTTTGATCGATCGACTGGGTTCGCTGGACGCAACAATCGGCGGGGAAACATCGCGTTATAGTGTTTCGGGATCACTGCTCCACCCGTTGAGCAACAATCGCCAGCTGCATGCCCACGCTTATGTGATCGACTACGATCTGGATTTGTTTTCCAATTTCACCTATCTGCTGGATGACCCCGTCAATGGCGACCAATTCGAACAGGTCGATCGCCGGATGGTACTGGGCGGGGACCTCAGTTATCGCTGGTCCGGCTCGCATCGATACGAGACAACGTACACCGCTGGCCTGTCGTTAAGGCGCGACGACATTGATGAAGTTGCCCTGTTTCGCACCAAGGACCAGTCTCGGCTGGCCACGATCCGGTCCGACGTGATTGTTGAATCTGCACTCGGCGTCTACGCGCAGGCGGAGACCCAGTGGAGCGCTCGCTGGCGCACACAGCTAGGCCTGCGAGCAGACTTCTTTGACTTCTCGGTGCGCAGCAATCTGCAAGCAAATTCGGGCGATACGAACGATTCCATTCTCGCGCCGAAGCTCAGTGTCATCTACGCGTTGGATGCCGAATCAGAGCTGTATCTGAGCACGGGTCGCGGGTTTCACAGCAACGATGCGCGCGGAACGACCATCCGGATCGATCCAAACAGCGGGGCTCCCGCTGAGCGCGTCGATCCGCTCGTCGCTTCGACGGGTGCGGAGGTTGGCTTCCGCACGTTCCGTAACGAAAGGCTAAACGTCTCGGCATCCTTGTGGTACCTGGAACTGGACTCGGAGTTGCTATTTGTCGGCGATGCCGGAATCACAGAACCGAGCCGGCCCAGTCGACGCTACGGCATCGAGCTGCCTGTCTATTATCGGCTGGATGACAACTGGGTGCTCGATCTCGAGCTGGCATTGACGAGGAGCCGCTATGTTGATGACGATCCTGCCGGCGACGAAATTCCGGGATCGATAGAACGAGTGATCGCTGCGGGTGTCACGATGCAATATCCCAACGGTGTCTACGGTAGTCTCCGTGCGAGACACTTCGGTGACCGGCCGCTGACAGAGGACGGCACGGTGTACTCCGAATCATCGACTGTTCTCAGTTTGCTGCTGGGTTATCGACGAGACTTGATGGATTTTAGGTTAGAGGCCTTGAATCTGCTGAACGCACAGGACCAAGACATCGCATACTACTATGCTTCTCGCCTCGCTGGAGAACCGGCCGAAGGTGTCGAGGACATTCACTTCCACCCGATGGAGCCGCGCACAGTAAGGGCCACGGTTACATGGAATTTCTGAAAAGCGCACCTGGTTCGTTAACGAGCTTCGCACACGATGGGTCAGGACTTGCCGCTGGCTGGTTCAAGATCCATCGTCAATTCAGGGGCATTTCAAAAGCCGGCGAGAACGCGATTGGAATGACATGCCTGCTACTGATATCAGTGTAGCGATCGTCCAGCGGAGCAGTCTCTTCGGCGGCGCTCGGATTCCAGACCACCTCGATTCGGCGCAAGCCCGGTTCGAGCCCGTTAAGGGGCACTAGCCCGATCAACCCTCGCATTCCCAGATCTGCGCGCTCGGCAGGCTCAAAACTCGCCATCGATACCGGTCTGCCGTCGATACGCACTGTCCACAGCTGTCGCAAGCAGACAACCCGGTCCGGTGCTTCGTCAGCGCTGCCGCAGAGTTGATCGAGCACAAGATTGTCGCGCAGCGGCTGATACGGCAAAAACAAGCGAGCGAAGCTGCCGCTTTGATTGAAGCTGTCGACCCGCGGCCAGCCGCGCAACCGATCGAGCGGACTGGGCATGTCCTCGTAGTACGTGCTGCGAAGTCCACCCTCGAGCTGAGCTGTGTCGAGATACACGAACTCTCCGGAGAGTGTGAAATTACGCCATGCGGCAGCACGTGTATTGCCGACGGCTACGATGACGATAATGCTGAGAGTTAGCGCGACGAAGAAGGCTACCGGGCGTGTATTGCTCTGCAAAGTCAGCTGTACCGGCAGGACGAGACGCTGCGGGTAGGCAAGCCCGGCGATGCGCCTTAGGAACCGGACGAGACCCGCTAAGATGCGGCTGTCGCGAAGGCGAGGCACCCGCGATGCGAGTTGCGCATCCAACAAGTACACAAGTATCGGTGCGCCGACGAACACGACCAGGAGCACCGCTGTGCCGATGACAATACCGGCATTGGTGAGGCCAAAACGGGCGCCGATTGCGCCGGACATGACCAGAATGACTACCAGAATGGTGCCAAACCAGAGAATGCTCAGCGTCAACAGGCTGATCACCGCGAACAGCGACGATGCCAGCCGATCCGTGTTCCGGATGACGGTATCGAGATCGGGCAGCGTGTCCCGATAGTACTGCCGACTCAGCGGTCCAAGCCCCGGCGTCTTGCTCCAGTTGATCCCGTCAGGGAAAACCGTACGCAGACCAATGAGCCCAACCCAGTACGCGCGCGTCATCAGATGCACGACGAAACACGCAGCCAATCCGTAGCTGGTGCCAGCCAGCAGTGAGGTGCCCACGGTGCTGGCGATGGCCAGACTCGTCGACAGATGCGTGTAGATGTCGGCTATCTTATCGAACAGCCAGCCGGGGATGGTGAACAACGCGAAGATCGTCAGGCTCGAGATGATTAGCTCTAGTTCGTCAGTGCGATCGCGAAGCCGATCCATTGCCTCGGACTCAGCTCTAAGGCGTGTTTCGAGTTCTTTGTCTTCCACCAGGGCTACTGCCTACCTGAATGCATTCGTGCCAAATCGCCTGAAAGCAGCCATTCGAACGGGTGTCGCTGAATGTCGCCCAAGGGTCACCAAGAGACGATTCTAGCAGCTCCAGGCGACTGACTCAGTACGGCCACTAGCGGAAGTCCGTAAGCACAAAAAAACCCCGCCGAAGCGGGGTTTCTCCCGAAGCAATTCTGAATCGTCGGCGCTGATTAATCGCAAAAACCAGGGTCACCATCGCCGTGAAAAACGACTGAATTGTTGTTGCTGATCTCCTCATCCTTCACCACCGTCCCCAGACTTTCGAGAACCGCATTGTTGTACGCTCTTGATGTTAACCATATGTCGCGTGACTCAGGCGTGCCAACCAAAAAAGACCAGACATTGTTGTTGTAGGAATTATTTTCGATTACGAAACCGGAGCCGTCAAGATCGACAAGAACCGGGCCCCCAACCACAATACCGCCTGCGCGAAATTCGTCAGGGCCTTGCGTCCCGCCGTCACGAACGCAGTTATTTGTTACGGTGACATTCGTCGCATTCGCCCACAGCAATAGCGCAGCCACGCCGCCCTGAAAAGTGTTACGACTGATATCGGCAAATGCCAGCGTGTCGTTTATCTGAAGTGGAGTTGGTATAGAACCGGGCCGATCGTCGGATGTGGATACAAGGTTTCCTTTGATGACCGCGTCAGTGACTTCAGATTGAAAAAAAATACCGTTGTTAAATGCGTCGCTAATGTGATTATTTACGATTCCGATAGTTGCTACATCATCTACGCTCACGCCGAATAACGTATTACTTATTGTATTGTTCTTGATTAAAACGTTTTCGACCGCGACACCATCAAGACGACCGGTCGCGAAAATCGCAGTTCGCATTCCTGTAAGGGTCAAGTCTTTAATCACGATATTTCTAACAGAACCAGATCGTCCCAATACAATCCCGCGGTTTCCTGCCAATTGCTCGGGGGGGTTGACAATCACCGGAAACCCGGTCGCTGGGTCAACTAACCCATTCAATATTGCACCCTGTCGGTCACCTTTTATGATCAGGTCGGATCGGTTAATTTGAATATCGGTTCCGTCAAGCTGGAATGTCCCTCTCAGCTTGATGGTAAGTGCCTGACCCGGTGCTGAATCGATTGCGGCTTGTATCGCTTGCCGATCAACGTTTATGTCATTTTTACCAACCAATTTGAATTGGACTGTTTTGGCTGCATTGGCGCTGGCTCCCACAAGGAGGCCTATTCCGATCATGGTGATCATCACGTAGCCAGATAGACGTTCTAATTTCATTATTCTTCTCCTAGACACGAATTTTGTCGTCCGCTTTTCATACGCACGTTCAGCTACCTTGTCCAATTTTTGTCAGATCGACATCGTCGCATATGTGCAGTCAACCACTTAACCCGATTTTCGTCGAAACCAGATGAGGTGCTCGCAAAGTGTGTGCGCGACGATAGTCCAGCGACCGGGGATGAAGTCCGCTTCGGGTCAACAGCAGAAATCATAGCCCAAACCAGGCGACCGTCTCAGTTCGGCCATTAACGTTCGTTCATTATTGGAAATCAAGGTTAGCCGATCGCCTCCAACTTCTCCCAGTAGTCAATTTCTGGCACCCCCTCCATCATCGTGCCGACCATCTTCACGTAGTCGGCGTTAAAGAACGGGCTGCAAAGGTCCCATAGCTCCCTTGCTCTTCTTGTACCAAGCAAAAAGTAGATTACATCGCGATAGCTCAACCATGTCTCTTCGTCCAGAGCACCGCTCCTGTATTGCAGCCACTCGTGCTCCCTGGCACGCATCTGACCTATCAACCAGAAATTGAGCTTTGTTTTCTCGGTGAAGCTGGGTGTTTCTATCTGGGAGAACAATCGACCTAGCTCCGGATGTTCAACAAACTTGTATACGCCATCTTGATCGTTTGTAACCTGCGCCTGTCTCGACTCTGACCGTAGTAGTTCTGTACCCTGCCGCACCTGCACGGACAGATAGATCAATGTCACGACAACAACGATGACTCCGATAATTTCCGCAAGGTATGCGCCTTGTTCAATCGTCATTTTGGCCCCCTGTAATCACCTTTTAATAGTGGAATACTAGTTCATTCACGGGATACTTGAAGGGCCCCCTTGGGTCAGAGGCCAAAATTGTAGCGTGAATCGCCTGTCCGGCCGGTTCCGGCCGAGGCCGTGTGATAACTCATCACAAATTACCGGCTTGGCCTCATCATTTCAGCAAGTCACCGATAAGTTTCTGGTATTCGTCGTTTTCGT
>Ga0316201_10005102_pt1 | contig 10044 bp, 10 predicted proteins | sample CS6wburrow_MG_FD_204516 | JGI IMG/M metagenome (GOLD analysis project Ga0316201, IMG submission 204516) | Coastal sediment microbial communities from Delaware Bay, Delaware, United States - CS-6 worm burrow | ecosystem: Environmental > Aquatic > Marine > Coastal > Sediment | place: USA...
GGACAAGCGCCGCAGCGGTGACATGGTCTTGCGCACCTACGGGGTGGGCGCACAAATTCTGCGCGACCTCGGACTCAGCAAAATCCGTGTATTATCAGCGCCTAAACATATGTACGCCATCTCGGGTTTCGACCTCGAGATCACGGAATACGTCTCGGAGTAGCGGCACACCATGGACAGGATCAAGACAACCGAGGGTGATCTTATTGTTCGCGATGGCCGATTCGCAATCGTGGCAGCGCGCTTCAACGATTTCATCGTTGAGTCACTCATCAAGGGATCACTTCGTTGCCTGCGGCAGCACGGTGCGGCCGATGCCGACATCGAGATCATTCGGGTGCCCGGGGCCTTCGAAATGCCGGTCGCCGTGGACAAAGTCGCGGCCTCTCGTCGTGCCGACGGCATTATCGCGCTCGGCGCTGTCATTCGTGGCGGCACACCGCATTTCGACTATGTCGCTGGCGAGTGCATCAAAGGCATCACGGCTGCGGGTCTGAAGCATGGCATCCCGATTGGCCACGGCGTTTTGACTGTCGATACCATTGAGCAGGCTGTAGAGCGTGCCGGTACGAAGGCCGGCAACAAAGGTGAACAAGCCACGCTTGCCGTCATCGAGATGGTCAACCTGCTGCGGAAGTTTGACTAAGTCATGTGCGCGAATTGCCCACAAGAATTTACGCGTCGCATCGACTGATACCTTGAAGGTTAGTTAGATGAGTAAGGCCAGTTCAAAAGGAACAGGCGCGCGGACCCGTGCACGCGAGCTGCTGGTGCAGGCGCTCTATCAGAAACAGATCGCCGGGCATTCCTGCTCCGAGCTGCTGGCGCAATTTCACGAGCAGGTCGCTTACGAGCGCGTCGATCAGGCGTTCTTCGATGAACAGCTGTCTGCGATCTGCAGTGCGCAGGAGCAACTCGAGAACACCATTGATGGCCTCATCGACCGACCGTTGGATCAGCTCGATCCGGTGGAGCGTGGCATCCTGCTGATCGGAGCGTATGAGCTCGAGTCGCGCATCGATATTCCCTACAAGGTCGTGATTAACGAATGTGTGAACCTGGCCAGGCGCTTTGGCTCCGTCGACGGGCACAAGTACGTCAATGCCTGCCTGGATGTTGCGGCCAAATCCCTGCGTGAGAACGAGGTACAAACAAACGCCGGTGGATGAGTTCGAGCTGATAGAACGTTTCTTTAATCGTGGGGTTTCAAGTCCTGACGTGGCGATCGGTATCGGCGATGACGGTGCGGTGCTGCAGCCCTCACCCGGGCATGACCAGATCCAGGTAATCGATACGCTGGTTGAGGGTGTGCACTTTCCCGCCGACACACAGGCAGAAGACATCGGTTATCGCGCCGTGGCAGTCAATCTGTCCGACATTGCTGCAATGGGTGCTCGCCCGTGCTGGATGACGCTGGCGCTCACGCTGCCGCCAAAAAATGAGCAGTGGCTGGATGACTTCGCAAGCGGCTTGTTCGCAGCTGCCGGGGAGTTCGACGTTGCGCTGGTGGGTGGTGACACGACCAGCGGTGACGCGGTCGTGGCTACCGTGCACATCACGGGAGAGGTAGCGACGGGCAAAGCGCTATTGCGCAGTGGCGCTATGGTTGGTGACACGATATTCGTGACGGGTACTGTTGGTGATGCCGCTGCAGGCCTGGAACTCCTCGGTCGCGGCGAACGCGACAGCTTCCTGACCGATCGATTCCTGCGCCCGCAGGCGCGCCTCGAAACCGGCTGCCGGCTCGTTGGCCGCGCAAGTGCGGCGATCGATGTCTCCGACGGCCTGATTGGCGATTTGAAAAAACTGCTGCAGGCGAGCGGCGTCGGCGGTGAGCTGGATATTGATCGTGTGCCGATGTCCGATGCTATTAAAGTGCATTTCGACGAGTCGCATCGAACCCGGCTTGCTGTAACGGGAGGCGATGATTACGAGCTTTGTTTCACGGCGAGACCGAATGCGGTCGACGGCATAGCCGACATCACGGCAATTGGGAAAATCACGGACGAGCCGGGACTTGCCTGCCGCCAGGGCGGCGTGATTGTGGAATACGACGACAGCGGTTACCGTCACTTCCAGTGAAAAAGCCACCAGAAGAAAGGGAAGACAAGCTCGCCCGCACGGTCCTGACGGATCCGGTGCATTTCCTGGCTTTTGGCTTCGGCACCGGACTCGCTCCCTTTGCGCCGGGCACTGTCGGCTCGCTTCCGGGCGTGTTGCTGTTCTGGCTAACGCTCGATTTCGGACTTTATGTTCAATTGGGTGTCGCGGCAGCGCTCATCGTCTCCGGCGTCTGGTTATGCGGCGAAAGCGCACGGCGCATAGGCGTTCATGATCATGGCGGCATCGTTTGGGACGAGATTGCGGGCATGTACATCACGCTCCTGGCGGCACCGCTGTCGCTCGCCGGATGGGTGCTCGCGTTCGTGCTTTTTCGGCTATTTGATATTGTTAAACCGTCGCCGATTCGCGACCTGGATCACAGACTGGGCGGGGGCGTGGGAATTATGCTGGACGACCTCGTAGCCGCTCTGTATGCCGCAGTATTACTGGGTTTGTACAGGTGGCTCATGATCTAACCAGTTGAGACAACATGGTTCGCACTGCAAGCGACATTGAGCGCCCGGCTGACGTTCCCGACAAGATCGGTAAATACGTCATCATCAATAAGATCGGCAAAGGCAGTACGGGCACCGTCTACCTTTCTCACGATCCCTATTACCGTCGCGACGTCGCGATCAAAGTCTACAACATCGAAGAAGACCCGAACGCCGAGCGCGCAAAGGTCTCCCGCAAGATGTTCTTCAACGAAGCGCACATGGTCGGGATGCTGCAACATCCCAATATCATGCCGATCTTCGACGCGGGCGAAGAAGACGGCAGCTACTATGTCGTTACCGAACACATTCAGGGCGCACGCACTCTCGCCGCGTATTGTCGCCCCGACAATCTGCTGCGCGTCGATGACGTCGTAGAAATTATTTACAAATGTGCCAAAGCACTGCACTACGCACACGGCCGTGGCGTTATCCATCGCGACATCAAGCCCAGTAACGTAATGCTGACGATCGACAACGACGTGCGCATCATCGACTTCGGCATCGCGATCGTCAGCGACTCCGAGGTTTCGCGCATCGAAGGTATCGCAGGTTCGCCGAGTTACATGTCGCCCGAGCAGGTGCAGTCGGAAGAGCTGACGTCGCGCTCGGATCTGTATTCTCTGGGCGCCGTTATGTATGAACTGCTGACGGGCTTTCGCCCGTTCCGTGCCGACAACCTGTCCAAATTATTGCACCAGATTGTGTACGCGACACCGCCGCCGATTCATACCTATCGCAACGACTTGCCCGAGGAGCTCGAGCATGTCGTCATGACGACGATGCAGAAAGACCCGGATAAGCGTCTGCTTACGGGTAATGCAATGTCGGCCGAACTAACGCGTGTTTACAAGGATCTTCGTCAAAAGTACGACAGCCTCGATAACCAGGAACATTTCGACCTGCTGCGTACCCTCACGTTCTTCCACGAGTTTTCGCATGCCGAAATCTGGGAAGTGCTGCGCGCCTCGGATTGGCACGAATACAAAGACGGAGAAGACATCGTTCGCGAAGGCGAAGTCGATGATCGTTTCTACATCATTGTCGCCGGCGGTGTGGCGGTGAAAGCAAATGGCAACAGCATCGGCACATTGTCGAACGGTGATTGCTTCGGCGAGACCAGCTACGTCAGGGGCGCCAAGCGCCAGGCGTCCATCCAGGCCCAGGGACAGGTCACGATTCTGCGCGTGAGCTCATCGCTCATGGAGCAGGTATCGTCGGCATGTCAGCTGCGCTTCAACAAGGTGTTCCTGCGCGCGCTCATCACCCGTTTGCAGGGTAGCGGCGGCCCCAATACCTGATCAGCCGGTTCACCGGTACAAATCCCCATATCCTGCCGGCCCGGCAGGGCAAGTCACGTTTTGGCCAGTCACCATCGAGTGATCCTCGGCCGTATTGTGTCTACACTGGGCCGAAACAAAGCCATGGGAACTCCAAATGAACAAGCGCATTGCCATATTCCTGGCGATTCTTATCGCCTTGCCAGCGTCCGCAAGCGATCTCGACGACGCCGTACAAAAGGACTATGACAGCCACCTCGCACAGCTGTTTGATCACTTCCATCGCAACCCTGAGCTTTCGACGGTCGAGTTCGAAACCGCGAAGCGCATGGCGGAAGAACTGCGGGCGGCCGGATTCGAGGTCACCGAAAATGTGGGCGGCACGGGTGTCGTTGCGATGTTGGAGAACGGGCCCGGCCCGCTCGTCATGATGCGGGCCGACATGGATGGCTTGCCCGTGGAGGAGAAATCAGGTCTGGGCAACGCGTCACGCGCAACGCAAACAGACCCTATCACTGGCAACACCGTTTTCACGATGCATGCCTGCGGTCACGACGTGCACATAACCAGCCTCGTCGGCACGGCCCGGCAGATGGCGGCCAGGAAGGACGATTGGCATGGCACGCTGATGCTCATCGTGCAACCGGCCGAGGAACGTGTGCTCGGCGCACGTGCGATGAAAGAAGATGGCATCTGGGGCCGCTTCGGTGAACCCGATTACGCGTTAGCTTTCCACGTGTCATCGAGCGATGTGGCGGGCATCATCAACGTCTCGGAAGGCAGTCCTTATGCCGGTGCTGATACGGTCGATATCATCATTCACGGCGTGGGCGCGCATGGCGCCAGTCCGCACCGCGGCAAAGACCCGATCGTGCTGGGCAGCCAGATCGTTCTTGCATTGCAGACCCTGGTGTCGCGCGAGCTGTCGCCGCGCGATCCCGGTGTCGTGACCGTCGGATCGTTTCATTCGGGTACCAAACACAACATCATTTCCGATGAGGCACATCTGCAGCTGACAGTCAGAAATGCCAGCGAAGAGACGCGCGCGATCCTGCTAAACGGCATCAAGCGGATCGCGGAAAACATGGGGCGTGTTGCGGGTCTGCCAGAGGATCGCTTGCCTCAGGTGATCATATCCGAGGAAAGCGTTCCACCGACGAACAATAACGCGGCGCTTACGAGACGCCTGAAGGCTGCATGGACGGACGCAATGGGAAACGATGCCGTGGTCGATATTCCGACCAAGGGCATGGGGGCCGAAGACTTTCCGTTCTTCACCGATGACCCGGAGATACCCAGTGTCTATTGGGCGATCGGCGGAACGCCGCAGGAGGACTTTGACACTGAGATGGCAGGGGGTCCGCCGGTTCCGAGCCACCATTCACCGTTGTTCAGGATTTCGCCAGAACCTGCGGTAAAAGCCGGCGTCGAATCGACCGTGGTGGCATTGCTGGCATTACTGCAGGAATGATTCCTTAGGCGCGCGCCTCCCCATTCGGGGACAACGCCGGCGCGCGAAGCGTAGCGGCAGCCGTAAGGCTGAAAAAAATGGCCAGCTACAAGCGTGCAATCAGTTTTCGTCGTCGACCAGGAAGTCGTCGAGGTCCTCGTTGCCCGCAGTTTGCAACAAGATCTCGACTTTCTGTTCGGCTTCCTTGAGCGCCGTCTGGCAGCCGCGCGTAAGTTTGATGCCTTCCTCGAACTTCTTCATCGCTTTTTCGAGCGGCAGGTCACCGGATTCGAGTTCCTCGACCAGATCTTCGAGGTCCGCCAGGGACTTCTCGAGGTTAAATTTCTTTGCAGAACTCATGGCATTTTTCCGATTCATTTGCGCCGTTACGCTACAGGCCGGCATCTATATCGTCAATCCTCATCGTTGCTGGACCGCCGTCCAGCCCGGGTTTTCCACGGTTGACAGGAATAGGGGCGGAGCATAGAGTAAAGCCCCATTAGACTCGTTCTAATTTTGGGCCAATTCAATAATTTTCAATTGACTTGAGAGGGGATCAACGTGTCACTAAAAGGCAGCAAGACAGAAAACAATCTCAAAGACGCATTCGCCGGCGAATCTCAGGCGAACCGCCGCTATCTTTATTTCGCAGCGAAAGCCGATGTCGAAGGCTACAACGATGTCGCCGCCGTATTCCGTTCAACCGCCGAAGGTGAAACGGGCCATGCGCACGGTCATCTCGAGTACCTCGAAGAGGTCGGTGATCCGGCAACAGGTCTGCCGATCGGCGCTACGTCCGCTAATCTGGCCGCCGCTATCGCCGGCGAAACCCATGAATACACCGATATGTACCCGGGTATGGCCAAGACAGCGCGTGATGAAAACTTCGACGAAATTGCGGACTGGTTCGAGACGCTTGCCAAAGCCGAACGTTCTCATGCGAATCGATTCCAGAAAGCGCTCGACACGCTCGACGACTAATAGTCATTGAAACGGCCGGGCCGCGAGGCCCGGAGTTTCTGCACAACAAGAGATTCGATGAGCAAATCTGAAGGCAGACGCGAGGGTAGTCTCGAGGCGCCGACTCGGCACCCGCTCGACTGGAAATCCAACGAGTTCTACGACGAAGAGCCGCTGTTTGCAGAGCTCGAGCGTGTTTTCGACATCTGTCACGGTTGTCGCCGTTGCTTCAACCTCTGCAACTCCTTTCCGACGCTGTTCGATGCAGTCGACGAGTCCGATACGATGGAAGTCGATGGCGTGCCCAAAGAAGTCTATTGGGACGTCGTCGATCACTGCTACCTCTGTGACATGTGCTACATGACGAAATGTCCGTACGTTCCGCCGCACGAGTGGAACGTCGACTTTCCGCACCTGATGCTGCGTGCCAAAGCGGCACGATTCAAGAAAGAGGGTGCCTCGTTGCGCGACAAGGTCCTCAGTGCGACCGACACGGTCGGGAAACTTGCGGGCATTCCGATAATTGTGAATGCGGTCAATGCAACGAACCGTAGCAAGACGGGCCGCAAGCTGATTGAAAAAGCACTTGGCGTACATCGCGACGCGCCCGTGCCGGACTATCATTCGAACTCTGCCAGAAAGCGGCTCAAGCGACTACAGAATGTCGTGGACGTCGCCGCCGAAGCTACGGCTAATACACGCGGCAAAGTCGTGCTCTATACAACCTGCTACGGCAACCGGAATCACCCGGCGATCGATGAGGATCTCGTGGCTGTGTTCGAACACAACGGAATCGCGATGGCGCTGGCCGAAAAAGAGGTCTGCTGCGGCATGCCCAAGCTGGAACTCGGCGACCTCGAGGCGGTTGCCAGGGCCAAGGAAACCAACATTCCGGTGCTTGCGGCGATGGTCGACGCAGGCTGGGACATTGTGACACCCATTCCGTCATGCACGTTGATGTTCAAGCAGGAGCTGCCGCTCATGTTCCCGAACGATGCTGACGTCGCGAAGGTCCGCGACGCGATGTTTGATCCATTCGAGTACCTGATGCAGCGCCACAAGGACGGCAAGCTCAAAACGGAATTCAGAGAGTCTCTGGGCAAAGTTACCTACCAGGTTCCGTGTCACCTGCGCGTGCAAAATATCGGTTTGAAAACGCGCGACATGCTGCAGCTGGTTCCCGATACCACGGTTGAAACGATCGAGAGATGTTCCGGTCACGACGGGACCTATGCCGTCAAGAAAGAATTTCATGAGATTTCAAAGAAAATTGCGAGGCCGGTTGTGAATAAACTCAAACGTGCGGACGCCGACCACTTTGTAAGCGACTGCCCGATGGCGGCGGAGCAAATTGTGCAGGACCTTGATGACCACGAGGCGAATAACCCAATGAGCCTGCTACGAACAGCCTACGGAATATGATCAGAATGCAAAAACTGACACGTGACAACCTTATCAGCCTTGAGCAATATGCCGAGGAACGGCCAGCGTTTCGCGACAAGGTCATGGCTCACAAGCGCAATCGACGTCTCGATCTCGGTACCAACGCGGCACTGTATTTCGAGGATTTCCTGACCATGCAGTACCAGGTACAAGAAATGCTGCGCATCGAACGCATCTTTGAAGCCGATGGCATCAACGAAGAGTTAAGCGCATACAACCCGCTGATTCCCGATGGTTCCAACTGGAAAGCGACATTCATGATCGAGTTTCCCGAAGTCGAAGAACGCCGCGCGATGCTGTCGCAACTACGGGGCGTCGAAAACCGGGTTTATGTCCAGGTTGTCGATTTTGATCGCGTCTATGCAATCGCTGATGAAGACCTCGAACGCAGCGATGACGACAAGACGTCGGCCGTACATTTCTTGCGTTTCGAGATGCCGGTGGAACAGGTTGCTGCGTTGAAAGGCGGTGCGTCGCTGGTTGCCGGCATCGATCACGAGAGCTATCGCGTGGAAGTCAGCCCGGTTGCTGACAACATTCGTCAATCGCTAATTGCTGATTTCGACTGAGAGTTTGACTGATATTCTTCGCCGTCGCCTGATTATTGCGGGTGCACCCGCTATTCATTCAGGCTAGAATTCCGCCGGACACCCTTCTGGCAATTTGATAACTGGCCATCTGATTGATGAGTAAACGATACGACGCTGCGGACATTGAGGTCCTTAGCGGCCTCGAGCCTGTTCGGCGTCGGCCGGGCATGTACACCGACACCACGCGGCCGAACCACCTGGCTCACGAGGTGATCGACAACAGTATCGACGAAGCGCTGGTCGGCTACTGCAAGAAACTCGAAGTCACAATTTTCAAAGATGGCTCACTCGAAGTCACAGACGACGGCCGTGGCATGCCCGTCGACAAGCATCCCAAGGAAAAAATTCCGGGCGTCGAACTGATCCTCACGCGACTGCATGCCGGCGGAAAATTCTCGAACGAAACTTATCAGTACTCGGGCGGCCTGCACGGCGTCGGCGTGTCCGTTGTGAACGCGCTATCGAAGAATCTCGAGGTGTGGATTCGTCGGGGTGGCAAGGAATACAACATGAGCTTCGCCGGTGGCAAGAAGCGCGGTAAGCTCGAGGTGGTGGGCACAGTCGGCAAGGCGAATACGGGTACCACGCTGCGATTCTGGCCCGATCCTCAGTACTTCGATTCGGCAAAATTCTCCGTCGGGCGCCTGAAGCATGCGCTGCGCGCCAAGGCCGTTCTGTGTCCTGGCATCACGGTGCGCCTGAAAATCGAAAAACCCCAGGAAAAGTTCGAATGGTGCTATTCGGGCGGCCTTGAAGAGTATTTACTCGAGGAAATTGGCGGCGGAGAGACGCTCCCGGCAGAGCCGTTCTCGGGCAGCCTGACGGGCAACACTGAGGCCGTCGACTGGGCACTCGTTTGGACGACTGACGGTGGGGCCAGCGTTACAGAAAGCTATGTCAACCTGATCCCGACACCGCAGGGCGGAACGCACGTCAATGGCCTGCGGACCGGCCTGACAAACGCGATACGCGAGTTTTGTGATTTCAGAAACCTGCTGCCACGAGGCGTGACGATGGCCCCGGAAGACGTCTGGGACGGGCTCAGTTTTGTATTGAGTGCCAAGCTCGAAGACCCGCAATTCTCGGGGCAGACCAAGGAACGCCTGTCGTCACGCGAGTCAGCGGCGTTCGTTGCCGGTGTGATCAAAGACAATTTCTCGCTGTGGCTGAATCAGCATCCCGAAACCGGCGATCTGATAGCGCAGCTTGCAATCGGCAAGGCGCAAAAGCGCCTGAAGTCCGCCAAAAAAGTGGTGCGCAAGAAAATCGTCTCCGGCCCGGCGCTGCCGGGCAAGCTTGCGGACTGTACCTCCCAGGAGCCAGCGCTTTGCGAGATCTTCCTCGTTGAGGGCGATTCCGCGGGCGGCTCGGCCAAGCAGGCGCGCGATCGCAATACCCAGGCCATCATGCCGCTGCGCGGCAAGATCCTGAACACCTGGGAGGTCGACTCCGCCCAGATCCTGGGATCCCAGGAAGTGCACGACATTTCGGTCGCACTCGGCGTCGATCCGGGTGACAGCAGCCTGGACGGACTTCGTTACCACAAGATCTGCATACTGGCAGACGCAGACTCCGACGGACTGCATATCGCAACGCTGCTCTGCGCCCTGTTCCTGCGACACTTCCGGGAGCTGGTGACGGCCGGTCACGTTTATGTCGCGATGCCACCGTTATACCGCGTCGATGTCGGCAAAGAAGTCTATTACGCGCTAGACGAAGGTGAG
>Ga0316201_10005103_pt1 | contig 10044 bp, 6 predicted proteins | sample CS6wburrow_MG_FD_204516 | JGI IMG/M metagenome (GOLD analysis project Ga0316201, IMG submission 204516) | Coastal sediment microbial communities from Delaware Bay, Delaware, United States - CS-6 worm burrow | ecosystem: Environmental > Aquatic > Marine > Coastal > Sediment | place: USA: Delaware...
TCTGTTTGGCTGATATTTAGTGGAGGAAGAATGCGCAATTGTTTTGGATTTGCGGAAGAGCCAACAAATGTAAAATGGTCATGGACGAGGGCTTTTCTTAATTGAGCTATTGGGAATTCAAACTCAACTCCCAACATGAGACCCATTCCCTGAATTTGTTTAACGTGTGGGAATGTTGATAATGATGCCCCGAGTTTTAGCCCGAAGTTAGAGCCATTTTGCAAAAGCTTTTCCTGTTCCAAGATTTCGGTTACCGCAATTGCAGCTGCACATGCAAGATGATTCCCGCCAAAGGTACTCCCTAACAAACCATAGGACGGTTTGATCTTTTGATCGTTCACCAAAAGGCCACCAATTGGAAATCCATTGCCGATTCCTTTTGCCATAGTAATAATATCAGGTTCAATATCATCATGCTGAAAGGCAAAGTATTTTCCTGTGCGCCCACAACCACATTGGACTTCATCCATAACCATCACTGTATCCGTCGCATCACAAAGCGATTTAATACTTCTCAACGAATCGCCGGAAATGACATCCAATCCACCAATTCCCTGAACCTTTTCAATCAAGATACATGCATATTCTCTTGTATGAATCGCTTCCAAAATGTCTGCAATACGGTCCGCATGAAAAAAATCTGTCTGAATTGCTGTCCCAATAGCAGACTTTTTTTTCAGGCAATCTGAAGCGGACATAGTGGCTGACATACGACCGTGAAAAGATCGCTTTAATGCGATTATTTTTTTTCTGCGATTGAAAAAGCTGGACAGTTTTATGGCATTTTCATTTGCCTCAGCACCAGAGTTGCACAGGAATAGAGCACAGTCAGTTAATCCTGAAATCAATGCAATTTGATCTGCTAGTTTTTCCTGTAATGGATTGATAACAGAGTTAGAGTAAAATGCTATGCGATCCAGCTGCTTTTTTATTGCTTCAACAAAATATGGATGTCCATGTCCAACAGAAATGACCGCATGCCCACCGTAAAAGTCTAAATATTTCTGTCCTTTCGGATCAAAAACATAGCTCCCTCGAGCATGTTGTATTTCGAGGTCGAAAATAGGGTATACATCAAATAGTTTCATCATATTGATTTAAAATGCAATCGATTTGAGTTTTAGGCCAGCTGTTTCTTCCAGGCCAAACATGAGGTTCATATTCTGAACAGCCTGACCAGATGCACCTTTTAACAGGTTATCTATCACGCTGTTTATCAGTATTTTATTGTCGATCACTTCAAGATGAATCATGCATTTGTTTGTATTAATCACATGCTTCAACGAAACAGCATTTAGAGAAATATGCGTATAAGGATGGCTAGAATAGTATGCATTAAATAATTTTTCCGCATCTTCCTGAGACCCATCAAATTTTGTATATGCAGTACAAAAGATACCCCGGGAAAAATTACCTCTGACCGGAATAAAATTGATGGGATAAGTAAATCGGTCATTCAATTGATGAAACGATTGTTTTATTTCGGCCAGATGCTGATGTGTGAAAGGCTTGTAGACCGAAACATTGTGTGTTCGGTTTGAGAAATGTGACGTCTCTTTAAGTTGGTGACCAGCACCTGTTGAACCAGTTATTGCATTGACATGGATATCATCTTTGATCAGGTTTGCTTTTACTAACGGTAATAGCGCCAATTGAATAGCTGTAGCAAAGCAACCACAATTTGCTACAGCGCGCGCATTTTGAATTTCCTCTTTGTTGAGTTCAGGCAGGCCATAAACAAAATCATGGATTCCGTCTTTAATTCGAAAATCAGCACTTAAGTCAATAATTTTTGTTCTTTCATTTAGTGCAAATTGGTCAAGCACAGAAGATGTTTTACCGTGTCCTGAGGCAATAAAAACCACATCAAGTCCATCATCCAACTGATCAGAAAAATGAAGTTCTGTTTCCCCCGACAAGTCAACATGCTTGCTTGAAACGGGTTTGCCGTATTGACTTTGACTCACCACGCTTGTCAATGAGACAAAAGGATGGTGGAGAAGCAACCGAATTAATTCACCACCTGTATATCCAGCTGCTCCAACAATACCAACAGAGATTTTCTTTTGCTCATTATTCATTTCAAATCTTGATTTTTGTTCACTTGATGATGTATTTTTGAACCGATGGATAGCATTTTGATAAATCCTTTTGCATCCTGCCCACTCCAGCCTTTTTGCGTCTCTCCATAGGTTCCAAAATCCGCTTGCATCAGATCGTATTCAGACTCAATGCCAATCAATTCAAATCGATAGGGAAGGAGCTTCACTTTTACTTTTCCTGTCACATTTTGCTGTGTGGATTCAAGAAAAGTTTCAATATTCCGCATCACAGGATCAAGAAACTGTCCTTCATGTAGTAACATTCCATACCACTCTGCCAGCTGATTTTTCCAGTGTGTCTGCCACTTGCTCAGGATATGTTTTTCCAAAAGTTGATGGGCTTTGATTAGGATAAGTGCAGCAGGAGCTTCAAAGGAAACCCGTCCTTTTAATCCAATAATGGTATCACCTACATGCGTGTCCCGGCCAATAACGAAACCTGCTCCCTTACCATTTAGATCACTAATCGCTTCCAAGGGGTGGTCATACTCTTTTCTATTAATCCCTGTAATTTCGCCCTGAGTAAAATGTAAATCCAAGACCTCTGAATCGGTATTCATTAATTGGGATGGCCATACGGATTCGGGTATCGATTCATTTGATGTCAAGGTTTCCTTACCGCCGATGCTCGTTCCCCAAATCCCTTCATTGATCGAGTATTGACCTTTCTTTTGATTCCATTCAAAGCCATGATTACTCAAATATTCAATTTCAGTCTCCCTTGAAAGTTGCATATCTCTGATTGGTGTAATGATTTCGAGATTGTTTCCTTTCACATGAAAGACAAGATCAAATCTCACCTGATCATTTCCAGCCCCGGTACTTCCATGAGCCACTTTCTTTGCACCGATCTTATTTGCGTAATCCACGATGGCGAGAGCCTGGAACAATCGTTCCGAACTCACCGATAATGGATATGTCTGGTTTCTCATGACGTTACCATAGAGCAAATACCGTATGCAATCCTGGTAATATCCCAAAGAAACATCGATACTTTTGAATGTGACGGCTCCAAGTTTAAAAGCTTTCTTTTCAAGGTTACTCACCTCCGCTTTTGAGAATCCACCAGTATTAACATGAATGGCATGCACGTCTAAACCAAGTTCATGGGTCAGGTATTTGACACAATAAGAGGTATCAAGGCCACCACTATATGCAAGAACAACTATATTTTGATTCATTTTGGAATGATTAAGTTTGATAAATCAATTATCGGTTTCTCTTCTTTCGAAGGAGCTATCATCGAAGTGCAAAGGCACAGTTTGTGATCATTTCGTAAAAGGATATCATAGTTTTTACAGGAAGAACACCCTTTCCAAAATTCATCATCGTCCGTCAACTCTTTAAAAGAAACGGGTTTGTACCCTAGCTCATAATTGATATGCATCACAACCGGGCTGGTCGTAATGCCAAACACCCTGGCTTTTGGATACTTCTCTCGGGCATGATGGAAGACGATTTTCTTGATTTTCTTAGCCAGGCCTTGCCCCCTGAATTTTGGAACCACGATCAAGCCAGAATTTGATACATACTGATCTGCGCTAAATGTTTCTATGTAACAAAATCCTGCGAGCTCATCTTTTTGTAATGCAATGACTGCATTCCCCTTTTTTATTTTTTCTTCAATGTATGCTGCTGAACGGGTAGCAATTCCTGTTCCTCTTGCCTGAGCCGAATCAATATAAAGGGCTGAAATAGCCTCTGTCCAGTGAATATCTGAAAGGTCTGCGGTACGAATAGAAAAATTCATAGAGCACGATTATGATTGAGTAGAATAATGATAAATAATTTGAAAGTGATTGGAAGGCGGACACCACCTTCCCCGAGGGCAATACAATTTAGACCCCGGAGGGCCTGCGCCTACGACGACCAAATGTAGCAGGAAATACTACGTTAAATCGAGTTTGATATGATGTATCAATTTTCATTAGATAGGTTAAACATAACAGGAATTACCTTATGAGGCAACATACCGACCTATGTTTTTTATTTTTTTAACAAAACGGAACATTATTTTCCGATCTCCCCGAAATAAATCCGAGGCTAACTTCCTGCTTTCTTTGACCCAAGCAAACCAATACCCCTTGCTTTCATTTCCGTTTCAATTTTTGAAAGATGCTCGGTCATGACCGTTTGTAAACTTGTGAGCTCAAGCCTGAGTTTTTCCTTTAATTCTTCTTTCAGTTGCACTGCCTGATCCGTTGGCGGATAGTCTCCCCGCTGTTGGTCAGCCATGAGGAAAGTCAAATGATTATTCAGTTTAATACCATAGTTCAGCGCATCTTGCCGGCTTTTATTTCTCGTCTCGTGAATATTATTTTCTATGACTGTCAATTCTTTTTTAAAAGCATCAAGCATTTCTACAAAGTCCTTTTGATTATCATCATCTTTCGATTTTTCTTTCAAAAAATCAATATCATTTTTCGTGCTTCTAATATCTAAAATGGCCTGGTGGGCTTCGGACACGCGATCCCTGACGTCAAGGATAAACTCAAACTGCTGTTTGTATTCGTCCAATGTTGTCGACATTCGAGGATCGGGCACAATTTGAATAGGCGTCTCAGTAACTTGCTCGTTTAATTTCAGTCTGGCAACATAACTCCCCGGAATCGCTTTCGGACCAACATTCGGAGAAGAGTATAAAACCATACCAGGAAACTCTTTAAATCCATCGTATCTCATGTCCCAAACAAATCTATTCCCTCCTGATTTTGCCTTTAACTTTTTCTTACTGTCTTTCTCTTTGGTGCTCCATTTTCGAATAAGTCTGCCATCAGTTTCAAGGATCTCCAGGACCAATTCATCTTCAGGTTTCAGCTCTTTAACAAAATAGTGGAGCAATACTCCGTTCGGATGGTTTTCACCAACAAGCTTTGTATTTGGGGTGCCCCAGCCCCCGGATTGAGCCATTCTATAGGCAGGTTTGGCTCCATAAACATGCATATCTGATCTAGCTATCTCTGAATTCAATTCCTGGAGGGGAGTGAGATCATCGATCATCCAAAAGCTTCTTCCGTGTGTAGCAGCGATCAATGCATTATCACGCACATGCAAATCTCTTATTGAGACAATCGGGAGATTCAAATTGAAGTTTTGCCAATGAGCTCCATCATCAAATGAGACATACATGCCCCATTCTGTGCCGGCATAAAGCAAGCCATCTCGTTTGTGATCAGTTCGGATGGCCCGGGTATAGTGTGTTTTCTCTATCCCGTTGGTTATCATTTTCCACGTTTTTCCATAATCATCAGTTTTAAATAGATATGGCGTGTAGTCACCAAATTTATAGGCAGTACCAGCGACATAAACTGTTCCTTTTTTTGAAGGGTGCGGATCGATGCAATTGATCATATTGTTCTTTGGTGACATTGGCGGAGTGACATTTTCCCAATTTTTTCCCCCATCTCTTGTGATTTGCACCAAACCATCATCAGATCCTGTCCAGATGACGCCTTCTTCAATAGGTGATTCCACAGCTGCAAAAATGGTCGCATAGAATTCGACACCTGTATTATCCTGAGTGATTGGTCCACCAGACGACTTAATGGTTTCCGGGTCATTTCTTGTTAAGTCAGGGCTAATTGTCTCCCAGGATTGGCCTTCATTTTTACTCACGTGCAGGTGATTGGAGCAAGCATATAGTTTATCCGAATCATGTGGACTGAAGAAGACCGGAAAGTTCCAGTTAAAACGATATTTCATCACCTCTGCTCCACTTCCAGCTGGGTTGAAGGGCCACACATTCGTTGATCTGGTTTGTCCAGTGTGGTGATCTTTTCTCATCATGTATCCTTTGTAAGTTCCACCATATACTATTTCAGGATCATCGGGATCAGGCGCCAGGTGTGCACTTTCACCTCCGGCCGTTTGATCCCAATCACTTTCAGATATGGAAGATCCTGTTGACCTGTGTAAAATGCGCACAGTAGAATTGTCCTGTTGTGCACCTAGTATTCGATATGGGAAATGATTATCAGTGGTTACCCGGTAAAACTGGGCGGTGGGTTGATTATGGTAAGTTGTCCAGTTATCACCTCCATCTTTTGAAACCTGTCCACCACCATCATCACCTACTATCATTCGTTGATTATTCTCAGGTGCGATCCAGAGATCATGGTGGTCGCCGTGGGGTGTTGATATGCGGGAAAAAGTTTTTCCTCCATCTGTTGATTTTTGAAACCCAACATTCATGACATAAACAATATCAGCATCTTTGGAGTCAGCATATATCCGGCTGTAATACCATGCCCTTTGACGGAGTGCACGATCTTCATTGACTTTCGTCCAATTCTTTCCTCCATCTTCACTTCTGAAAACACCTCCATTCTCATGTTCAATGATTGTCCATATTCTGTCTGGATTTGCAGGAGATACAGTCACGCCCACAATTCCCCAAACGCCTTTTGGTAAACCAGGATTGTCACTAATGTCTTTCCAGGTTGTACCGGAATCTGTTGACTTCCAAAGTTTACTTCCTGGTCCGCCACTATCCATACGGTATCCGTTGCGTTTCATCTGCCATGTTCCAGCGTACATGATTCTTGGGTTTCCTGGTTCAAAAACTACATCGACTGCTCCCGCTTCATCTGAAACGTAAAGCACTTTTTCCCATGAATCTCCCCCGTTCTGAGAGCGATATAACCCTCTCTCAGGATTTGGTTTCCAGAGGTTACCGATGACAGCTACGTACAACAAGTCAGGGTTTTCCGGATGAATGCGAATCCGACCAATATGTTCAGACTTTTCAAGACCAATCTTTTCCCAGGTTTTACCTGCATCCGTTGACTTCCAAAAGCCTCTACCAGAAGATACGTTCCCTCGCAACGTTTGCTCACCCTCACCCACATAGATCACATTCGGATCGCTTTCAGATACGGCAACCGCACCAATTGAGCCTCCAAAGTACCCATCAGAAATGCAGGTCCATGTGCCACCTCCATCTTTAGTTTTCCATACACCGCCACCTGCTGTACCCATGTAATACAGATCCGGTTCGCCTTTTACTCCTGTCACTGTTCCGGCCCGGCCACCTCTAAATGGTCCCACAAGTCTCCATTTCATGCCATTGTAAAGGCTTTCATCAAATGTGACCTGGGTAGCTAATGTGTTTGAAGATTTCTTTCTTTTGTTTTGGGCTTCTGAACTTGAAAACAAGAAGGCTACAAAACAAAAGGTGAACAGGAAAAATCTGAGAAAACGCATAGATCTGGATTTAAGAAAGTAAAGGATTATATCTTCATACAATATAATAAAAATGCGTGTTTGCAATTCTGTTGAATTTAGCTGAAAACACTATTTTAGTTACCGGTCATGAAATTTTGAAGAAATGAAAAAAGTTGAAACAATAATTCAGATTCAATGCACACCAGCAGACGTTATTCAGGCATTTACTGAAGGGGTTCATTTAAATGGATGGTGGGGCGTGGAGAGGGCTATGGTTGATAAACGCCCCGGTGGAGTTTTTGCACTTGCCTGGGAAATTTCGGATCAGGGTATCAAATATTTGAGTACAGGAGTGATTCGTGATTATTTACCTCAGTATTTAATTCATATTGAAAAGATGATGTATTTCAATCCGGAAAAGCAGATACTCGGGCCGATGGAATTAATTGTTCATGCATCACCAAAAAATGACGGGGCTGAAGTGACAATAACACAACTCGGATATCAAAGTGGGGAGGACTGGGACTGGTATTACAAAGCAGTAAAGGAAGCCTGGCCCAAAGCGGCACAAACCTTAAAAACATATTTGGAGTCGGAAGTCTAATTAATGCTTTATCAATTTCCAGGTACCTGACTGATCTCCTTGTTTCCATTTCAAGAAATACGTCCCTATTGGGAGATTCGGTGCAATCTTCTTTTTGAAAGGAAAATGAAAAGCTTCAAAAACATCTACCGTTCTACCATCAGCGGCGACTAACTCGAAGGATGTCCATGAATCAACATTCGATTCTGCCCAAATTTCGATCTCTGCCTGGAATACATTCGACCTGAGCTGTAGCAGTGGCTTTCCCGGGTTGATTTCTTCAGAAGGAACGGCAAATTGTATCTCCGTTTCATTTCCTTTAGAAATGAGCCAAATATCAGGATCAATCTTGGCGGACTCCACCTGGAATGGTATGTCAAAATAGGTGACCTGATCATGCTCAGAATGATCTACAACAACTATTGTGTCTTCACCATTTGTGCCATTGAGTTGAATTGGTACTGGGATTTCGAAAAAATCTATACTCGGATGTGAGGTTGTTTGATCAAGGATGATCATTAGGGAATCTCCTGATTGCGGATTAAAGATTTGGGCGAAGAAACTTGGATATCCCTCACCATAAAACCAATCATCAAAAAATTCAGTCAGATCCATGTTGCTCGCAGTTTCAAATGCGTCTTTCAAGTCATTCGTACGTGCATATCGAAAAGCTAAATCAGGATCATTAATATAATTTCTAATTGCCGTAAAAAAGGCTTCATCCCCTATTGTCCAACGAATCATATGCAGTAAAAATGCTCCTTTTGAGTATGAAAGTCTTCCATCAAAAATCCGCCCAACTTGCGATGTGTCATTCACAAAAACTGATCCTCCGGGCTGCGAAGTGATGCTATTATTCAGAATATTTTTCCATGCAGGCCAAAACTGATCCACACTCGTCGCTTCATAAATGAGTCCAACTGAATAGGTAGCAAATCCTTCGTTCAGCCAGATATCCTGCCAACTCCCGCAGGTCACCTTATCACCGAACCATTGATGCGCAAGTTCATGTGCCTGAAGATCAACACTGAAGCCACCCATGAAGCTCATGGTTTGATGCTCCATTCCACCTCCCCAGCCAAATTGAGCGTGTCCATATTTTTCTTTTGCAAATGGGTAATCGGTGAATAATTCATTGAATATATCCATGATGTCCACTGTTGCCTGTAGGCTCGATTGTGCCTGAGCAAATCTATCCGGATACACGTAGTTTAGAATTTCCAGAGAATCTCCGTTTCCCATTATGACATAATCACTGAACTTTTGGTAATTGGTCACACCAATCGCAATCAGGTATGCTGGAATCGGGTACCGGTGCTTCCAGTAGTACCTCACTTTGTCATTAGGGAGAGGAAGAGAATCCATCAGCACACCATTTGAAGCAACCGAAATACCTATTGGAGTAGTCACATATATATCGATTGAATCAATTTTGTCGTTTAAGGATTGCTTGCAAGGCCACCAATCTCTTGCGCCATAAGGTTCAGATAAAGTCCAGATTGCAGGTCCATCTGAATGCGTTCCCTGTCCAAAGGAACCAAAACCGCTCTGTGAGGGAACGCCCTGGTACCAAATAGTCAGTGAATCGGCTGCTCCCATATCGATTGGGTCCTTGAGTGATACGGTAAGGACATGGTCCTGATGTTGATAGGAGAGATGTAGTCCTTGATTTTTAATTGAATCAACTTGCAAGTCACTATGCATATCAAGAACGATTTCTGAAAGCCCTTCTATTTCAGAGGTCAGGTAAGTGGTCACATCTCCGGAAATGAAAAGTATTGCAGGATCTACATACCAATTCATTCGATGATAGTTAACATTGTAGTTTTCGGTGCCAGCAGTGGATCTGAATTGCACCAATTTATCTGCGTGTTTCCCTTCCATTTTTGAAAAGAAATCCGCTTTACATATATGTTCCTGAGTAATTTGAGCAGTTAGGGGGATAAACATCAACAAGCCTAGAATAAAGGCCAGTATCATGCGTTTTTCACATCTCATCTGGTAGTGTTTTAAAACACAGGAAAGGTATCAAAAATTAACCGGGTGGAATGTCATTCTTTCGGCAAAATCGGCAATTTCATATCAAAACTTTTGAGTTTCGCCAGGACCTTTTTTGCGATAAAATAGTCTCGATACCAACGCTGGTCAACGGGGGTAATGATCCAGGGAATTTTGCTCCAATTGATCGCATCTTCA
>Ga0316201_10005104_pt1 | contig 10043 bp, 10 predicted proteins | sample CS6wburrow_MG_FD_204516 | JGI IMG/M metagenome (GOLD analysis project Ga0316201, IMG submission 204516) | Coastal sediment microbial communities from Delaware Bay, Delaware, United States - CS-6 worm burrow | ecosystem: Environmental > Aquatic > Marine > Coastal > Sediment | place: USA...
ATTTGGCCGGAATAAACTCGCGCCGGCGATCAGTCCCGGTAAAACACGTGAGGGTTTGTACGGTGCTGTTGCCGCTGTGTGCGTCTATACGACCATTGCGGCATACTACTTCGGCCTCGATATGACGAGCGCGGCTTACTTGCTATTACTGTCGGTGGTACTCACGCTGGTGTCGGTTGCCGGTGACCTGTACGAGAGCGTGTTGAAACGCGAGCAAGGTGTCAAGGACAGCGGGGCGATACTGCCGGGACATGGCGGAATGCTCGATAGAATTGACAGCGTGCTGGCTGCCATGCCTGTGTTTGTTTCCGGGCATGCATTGTTATTGCAGCCGGTATTTAGTACATGAATGCGTCCAGCTCGCTAACGATCCTGGGTTCTACCGGAAGTATCGGCAAGAGCACGCTGGATGTCGTTTCGCGTCATCAGGACAAATACAGGATTGTCGCCTTAACAGCAAATACAGATGTTGATGCACTCGAGCAGCAGTGCCTGCAATGGCAGCCGGAATATGCCGTGATGGGTGATCAGGGCTGTGCACAACAGCTTTTCGATAGACTCAAAGTCAGGGGGCTGGATACACAGGTACTGGGCGGTGTCGAAGGTCTGAAAAAAGTTTCCGGCCTGGAACCGGTTGATACCGTGGTCGCTGGGATTGTTGGTGCCGCCGGCTTGCTGCCAACCTTGTCGGCTGCCGAGTCGGGCAAACGAGTGTTGCTTGCCAACAAGGAAGCGCTGGTTATGTCAGGGCGCTTATTCATGGATGCGGTACGCAATAACGGAGCGACACTGCTGCCGGTCGATAGTGAGCATAATGCAATTTTCCAGTGTATGCCGCATCAGCTACCGGAGGTGCCAGAGCATTCAGGCATCAACAGGATCTTGCTGACGGCCAGTGGTGGACCTTTTAGAACGCTTCCGCTCGAGGAATTTCAAAACATCACGCCTGTGCAAGCGGTCAGTCACCCGAACTGGGTAATGGGACAGAAAATTTCAGTTGATTCAGCCACGATGATGAATAAAGGGCTGGAAGTGATCGAAGCGCACTGGTTATTCAATGTGTCACTGGATCTTATCGAAGTCGTGATTCATCCTCAGAGTATTATTCATTCCATGGTTTCATATACAGACGGCTCAATACTGGCTCAAATGGGCAATCCTGATATGCGTACACCGATTGCACATTGTCTCGCATGGCCCGAACGTATAGCTTCGGGCGTTGAACCTCTTGATATTTTTGATGTCGCAAAACTGGAGTTTGAAAAACCCGATTTACAACGCTTTCCGTGCCTGAAGCTATGTTACCAGGCAATGCAGGCAGGAGGTTCTGCCAGTATTGCATTGAATGCCGCAAATGAGATTGCGGTTGAGGCATTTCTGCAAAATAAGATTGCTTATACGGCTATTGCAGGATTAATAGAAAACGTATTAGGCGAAATAACAATAACAGGTGCGAACACACTCGATGAGATCCTGGCTGCCGACCAGACAGCTCGAGAAGTCGCACGATCATATATAAACACGCTACAAACTGATTGAACCATGAGCATACTGCATAACATCTTCTTTTTTATTGTGGCCATAGGTGTTCTGGTTACTTTTCATGAGTACGGACATTACTGGGTTGCCCGAAAGCTGGGTGTGAAGGTATTGCGGTTTTCCGTTGGATTCGGCAAGCCGCTGTTTTCATGGCGCCGCAAGAATGACCCTGATAAAGTCGAATATGCAATAGCAGCTATACCTCTGGGCGGTTATGTAAAAATGCTTGATGAGCGGGAAGGGAATGTCCCGGCTGAGGAATTACATCGTGCGTTCAACAGACAGACGGTATTAAAACGTTCACTGATCGTATTCGCCGGCCCGGCATTTAATTTCATTCTGGCTGTATTCCTGTACTGGCTGGTATTCGTTGTAGGCACGACCGCACAACGTCCGCTGCTTGGTGAGCCGTTAGCAGAGTCTATTGTTGCTCAGGCGGGTTTTGCAATTAAGGACGAGATTCTGCAGGTCGGCGAATCCGAGGTTGCCTCCTGGAATACTTTTCGTATTGCCCTGATTGACCAGGGCCTGGATGGCGGGCAAGTGGATATCAAGGTGCGTGATGTCAATGGCTACGAGCTTGTTCGGTCGCTTCAACTGGGCGATACCAGGATGCTCGAAGATGATGCCGATATAGTGACCAAGCTTGGTTTCGATATGTGGCAGCCCAGCTTACCGGCTGAGATTGGTGGCGTCATGGAGGATGGTGCTGCCAGCCAGGCGGGTTTGGCCAGGGGGGATATTATACGCTCGATAAATTCGACGGCTGTGAATGAATGGAGTGAAATTGTCGAACAGGTACGCGAGAACCCGAACACCTTAATGACATTCACTGTCGACAGAGACGGTCAGCGATTAGACATAGATGTGATTCCCGGAAGTAGAAAACAGGGTGACGAGGAAGTCGGTTATATCGGAGCATACCAGAACGTACCCGACGAAATCAGAGATGAGATGATTGTAGAGCTCAAGTACGGAGTTATTGAGTCATTTCCAAAAGCAATCGTTAAAACCTGGGACATGTCACTGTTAACGTTGCGGGTATTATGGAAAATGGTGACAGGGGAAGCGTCGCTCAATAATATTTCGGGCCCCATTACTATTGCCCAGTATGCCGGCGTAACCGCCACAATTGGATTTACTACCTTTATCGGTTTTCTTGCGATTATCTCGGTCAGCCTGGGTGTGCTGAATTTGCTGCCGATACCAATGCTCGATGGTGGCCACCTGTTTTACTATCTGATTGAGGTCATCAAAGGTAGACCTGTATCAGAAACTTTTGAAGTCAGGGGGCAGCAAATTGGTGTAATGATACTCGCACTACTTATGATGATTGCCTTATTCAATGATTTTCAGCGGTTGTTGCAATGAGGTGACAATGCTCAATCGCTGTAATTCGCTACGCATACTTTCCCTGATAATATTACTGAGTGTTGCTTCTATCATTGAAGCAGCGCAGAGTTTTATCGTCAGTGATATTCGTCTTGAAGGACTCGAGAAAATACCGGAAGGTACGCTGCTGAATTATTTACCCGTTATCCAGGGGGATCCGCTGGATGACAAGCAGGTCATTTTTGCGATCAAGGAATTGTATAAAACCGGTTTTTTTGCAGACGTACAATTATTCAGGGATGGAGATGTGCTGGTTGTACGGGTAAAAGAACGTCCTTCGATCACAGATATTAGCTTCGATGGAAACTCGGATATTGACGATGAGACCCTGGAAGAGGCGATGAAAGGTGTTGGTCTCGTAAAAGGTCGAATTTTCAATCGATCATTGCTCGAAAAGCTTACCCAGGAACTGGAAAGCGTCTATTTTAGCCAGGGCAAATACAACGTAAAAATTGATACCGAAGTCGAGGAGCTTGACCAGAACAGGGTTAATATTGATATCAATATCTCCGAAGGTATCAAGTCACTTATTAAACAAATTAATATTATCGGCAATAACGTCTACGATGATGCGACTTTGCTTGATGAAATTCAGCTGGGAATACCTTCAGCATTAGCATTTCTTTCGGATGCCGATGAGTATTCAAAGCCTAAACTACAGGCTGACCTGGAATCAATACGTTCCTATTATCTTGATCGTGGATATATCAAGTTCAATGTTGATTCTACCCAGGTCTCAATCACACCTGACAAGAAAGATATTTATGTGACCATTAATGTCAGTGAAGGGGAAAAATACACGGTCGGTGAGGTGCTGCTTACCGGTGACATGGTTATTAACAAAAATGTACTGGAGCAGCTTATTTCGACTAAATCCGGAGATACATTTTCAAGAAAACTGATGACCGAGACGCAGAAAGCGATTGAAGACCGTGTCGGTATGACTGGTTATGCGTTTGCTAAAGTAGCAGTGCTGCCCGAGATCAATGAAGATGATCGCACTATCAGCCTTACCTATAATCTGGATCCTGGCAGGAAAGTATACGTTCGCCGTATTACATTTTTCGGTAACTTCAAAACCAGGGATGAGGTATTTAGACGTGAAATGAGGCTCATGGAGGGTTCTGTACTGGCAAGTGACAAGCTTGAGCGTTCAAAGATTCGTATTCAGCGTTTGGCTTTTGTCGAGGAAGTCGAGTTTGAAACCAGGCCGGTGCCGGGCACTGATAACCAGATTGATATCGACGTATCTATTACAGAGCGATTGTCAGGCAGCTTTAACATTGGTGCAGGTTTCTCTCAGGCCCAGGGGGTATTATTTAATGTCGGTCTCACCCAGCAAAATCTTATGGGTACCGGCCAGTCACTATCAGTCAATGTGAATACGGACAGGGCAAACACTGTTTACAGTGTTTCACATACTGATCCATTTGCCACGGTTGATGGTATCAGCAGAACAGTGAGCGCATCGTATAGAAAACGCGACGCTGCACAGGAAGAGATTGCGAATTACCTGTCTAATTCATATGGTGTCAGCCTTTCCTATGGCATACCTATGACCGAAGTGAATACGTTACGACTGGGTATTGGCTACAATGCGATCGATTTGAGAGTGGGTACTTCACCATCTCTCGATGTGATCGAATTTATTGCAAAGAATGGTAATGAATTTGATAACTTTTCATTAACGGCAAGTTTTTCACATGACACACGAAATCGTACTGTTTTTGCCACCAGAGGCAGTGCGCAGACGATCGCATCAAATATCACCGTACCGGGCAGTGATCTTGAGTATTACAAACTGAATTATGACACCAAGTTCTACTTTTCTATGACGCAGAATCTCACCTTGCTACTGCATTCTGATATTGCTTACGGCGATGGTTACGGTGACACTGATGAACTGCCGTTTTTTGAGCGGTATTTTGCCGGTGGATTGAGAACTGTCAGGGCATACAATACCAACTCGCTGGGTCCTCGTGATCTGCTCTCAAATGACCCTATCGGTGGTAATTTGCGCGTTGTAGGTGGTGCAGATGTGATATTTCCTATACCATTCATGGAAAAGCCGCCTAGCTCAGTACGTCTAAGCGCATTTTTTGATATTGGTAACGTATTCCTGGACAAGGCACCTACCTATAATTCGACAGAAAATGGTTTTGATGCAAGTCAGCTTAGAACCTCGGCGGGTCTTTCTTTTGTCTGGTTAGCGCCAATCGGGCCGCTTAGATTCAGCTATGGTACAGCGCTTAATGATGTGCCGGGCGATGATTTGCGTGCCTTCCAGTTTAGTATCGGTTCATTCTTTTAAGAGGATAATTATGAAAACTTTAGTTACAACTTTAATGATATTAATGCTTGCATCAACAAATTCTATGGCAGCGAGCTCCCCGAAAATCGCTTACGTCAGTGTTGAGAAAATCCTGACTGAAGCACCACAGGTACAGGCAGTAAACGACTCCATGATGGAGCGCTTTGGCGGTCGTAAAACCGAACTACAGGAAATGGAAAAGGAAATCAATGAAATGCAGGAAAATTACAAGCGCAACGAACTGGTAATGACTGAAGATAAACTCAACGAGCTGAAAAACAGTATCATTGCCAAGATACAGGATTTCAAACAAAAAGAAGCCGTATTGCAACAGGAAGTAGCAACTGTCAGAAACCAGGAACTCGCCGTGTTGCAGCAGTCTGTAAAAAGCATAATCCAGGATATTGCAAAATCAGAAAAATATGATTTGATACTAACCAGTGAAGGTGTTGCTTATGCAAATGAAAAGCTGGATATCTCGGATAAAGTTCTTGAGCGTATGAATAAGGCCTTCAAAAAATAATTAAGCACGTAAATGCGATACACGCTTTCCGAGTTAGCTGAACAAACCGGAGCCGGCCTTTCTGGCTCCGGTGATATCATTATCGAGAAAGTTGCAGATATAAGCTCTGGAAAAGAAGGCAGTATTGTCTTTGTTTCAAGTGCAAAATATCTAAAACACCTGAAAACAACCGATGCCTCTGCAGTCATCCTCACTGAAAAAATGCTGCAGGTATGTGATAAACCCGCACTTGTTGCTGATAATCCCCGTGTCGTATTTTCAAAAATTGCACTACTGCTGAATCCATTACCCGCAGTGGAGCCCTGGGTTTCACCGCATGCCGTTATCGCTGAAGATGCAGATGTTGATCCATCGGCCAGGATCGAAGCCTGTGTGGTTATCCAAAACGGCGTTTCGATCGGACCCGGTACCTGGTTATCTCCAGGCTGTGTTTTAGAAAAAAATGTCAAAATTGGTGCTAATTCGCGCCTGTTCGCAAATGTAACGGTAGGTGAAGGCTGTAGCATTGGCGACAATAGTATTCTTCATTCCGGCGCAGTCATCGGTGCTGATGGCTTTGGTTTTGTCTGGGACCAGGATGCATACCTCAAAGTGCCGCAACTGGGTAATGTCATTATCGGCAACGATGTAGAGATCGGCGCCAATACCACCATTGATCGAGGCGCAATTGGCGATACTATCGTAGAAGACGGGGTGAAATTAGATAACCTGGTTCAAATTGCTCACAATGATCACATCGGCGAGCATACGACGATGTCAGGACAGAGCGGACTTGCCGGTTCTGTAAAAGTCGGCAAAAAATGCATTATCGGCGGCGGTGTGGGTGTAAGTGATAACCTTGAAATCACTGATGATGTTATTCTCGCAGGCAGGTCAAATGTGGCTAATTCGATCAAGGAACCCGGTATGTATGCCGCTGTGATACCCGTGGTCGAAGCACGCAAATGGCGCAGAATACTTGGCCGTATTAAACAACTGGATGAGCTCGCAAGACGTATTAAAGCTCTGGAATTAGAAAATAAATAAGAATATTTTGGAGATATGCTGTGAGTGAGATGTTGTCAGAGGAAGTCAAACAATTTTTGCCCCACCGTTACCCTTTTCTACTGGTGGACAGGGTTCTTGAGTGCACTCCTGGAGAATCACTGATTGCGATAAAAAACGTATCCGTTAACGAGCCGTTTTTTCAGGGGCATTTCCCCCAGAAAGCGGTTATGCCCGGTGTGCTGATTATCGAGGCACTGGCGCAGGCGACTGGATTGCTGGGTTTTCGCACGATGAGCGAAACACCAAGAGATGATCTTCTGTATATGCTTGTGGGTGTGGATAATGTGCGTTTCAAACGGCAGGTAATTCCAGGTGATCAGCTAACACTAAGCGTCAAGCTGGTGAAAAGATCCAGAATGATATGGAAGTTTATCTGTGAAGCCAGTGTTGACGGTGAACTGGTGACATCAGCCAGCATGTTATGTGCGGCTACTGAGAAGGAATAGATCAGTGATACATGAAACTGCAATCATAGATGATTCAGCGGTGATTGCTAACAATGTACAAATAGGGCCTTATTCGGTTATTGGCGCAGAAGTGGAAATTGGTGCCGGAACCGTAATCGGCCCTCATGTTGTTATCAAGGGGCCTACACAAATAGGTAAAGATAATCGTATTTTCCAGTTTTCATCGATCGGCGAAGATCCCCAGGATCTGAAATTTCATGGAGAGCAATCAAGGCTCGTGATCGGCGATAGAAATACGATCCGCGAATGTGTCACCATGCACCGTGGTACTGAGGAAGACAGCAGTCTAACCCAAATCGGTAATGACAACCTGTTTATGGCTTATGTGCATATCGCACATGACTGTGTCATCGGAAATCATATTATTTTCGCCAATAATGCGACCCTGGCCGGTCATGTGATCGTTGAGGATTATGCAATTCTTGGCGGTTTCACCGCAGTGCACCAGTTCACGCGTCTGGGTTCATTCTGTTTCACAGGTTTTGCAACCGCGCTGGATCGCGATGTGCTGCCGTATTTCACTGTTGCCGGCAACAGGGCGAGAGCCCGGGGTATCAACAAGGAAGGCCTGGTGCGTAAAGGATTCAAAACAGAAACCATTCGCGCTCTGCAGGACACCTTTAAAATCCTGGTCAAATCCAAAGGAACATTAAAGGAAAAACTCGAACGTGTATCCGAACTCGCCACGACACACCCCGAAGTCAAACAGGTAATGGATTTTCTGGCTAACAGCGAACGCGGCTGGACGAGGTAAAGCCAGGAACCAGGAGCTAGGAGCTAGGAGCTAGGAGCTAGGAGCTAGGAGCTAGGAGCTAGGAGCTAGGAGCTAGGAGCTAGGAACAAGGAGCTAGGAACAAGGAGCTAGGAACAAGGAGCTAGGAACAAGGAGCTAGGAACAAGGAGCTAGGAACAAGGAGCTAGGAACAAAGAGCTAGGAACAAAGAGCTAGGAACAAGGAGCTAGGAACAAGGAGCTAGGAACTGGGAAAAACTAAAAAATCCTTTGTGGTCTCTGCGTCTTTGTGGCCTTTGCGTTATTTTCATAACTGTTATTCATATGTCTTCCAGTTTCCATACATCATAGGCGGGTTCTTCGTACGGGTGCGCGGTTTTCAGGGCGGCGACTGCGTCGCCAATGTATTCATCGGCGCAGACCATTTCTATTCTGAGTTCTGCAACCGTCTCAATCCTGTCATGTTCCCCGATAAAGGGCGAACTGCCTTCAAGGGGCCTGAACTGGCCCTGGCCGGGGACTTGCCAGCAACAGCAGTCATAGTCCCCGATTTTGCCGGCGCCCGCTTCGAACATGGCCTGTTTCACCTGTTCTGCAGCGTCTCCCGGTACGAATACACATATTTTAAACATGGTTTGTTTTTTGGAAATGTCAGTAGATAGCGTACAATCTACACCTTTTTAAACAGACAGGAAAATCCCGACATGAGTGGTGGTATCCAATTATCCGGTGAACTGATTTCAGGCGTCAAAGATGTGCTGGTAAAACACGATGCAGCTGCAGATGATGACCTTATGAGCATGCAGTATCTGTCCGCCATCATTGGCTATGTACTTGCTCACCAGACCAGTCCAGGCCTGGACAAGCGTGGTTTTCTCAATGATCTAAGCACATTCATGGGGCAGGTGCTTGAGCAGGTGGAAGCGGATATGAAGCCTCAGCAAGCCTCGCAGCAGGCCTTTGGTATCTGGAAACCGGGTGAGGGGTAGCGCCGTATATGGATACGGCTTTCTGGCTAGAACGCTGGAGCATGGGAGAAACGGGCTTTCACCAGCAACACGTTAATCCTTACCTGGGCTACTACTATGGTGAACTGGGGCCGATCGCGGAAAAGCGGTCTGAATTGAGGGTGTTTGTTCCACTCTGTGGCAAATCGATGGATCTGTGGTGGTTGCAGCAAAACGGCTATGATTCAGTCGGGGTTGAATGCAGTGAAGTGGCTGTCCAACAGTTTTTTGATGAGCAGCAATTAGAGTACAGCAAGCGGCAGATGAATCAGCATGTCAGCTATAAAAGTGACAGGCTGGAGATCCTGCTGGGCGATTTTTTTACACTGCAGGCCGATGATATCGGCAACATTAGCGATATTTTTGATCGTGCTTCGCTGATTGCCCTGCCAATAGAAATGCGTGGGGAGTATGTGAATAAAATTACTGACTTACAAAAAACAGGAACACGTACGCTATTGATTACCCTGACATACCCGCAACATGAAATGGATGGCCCGCCATTTTCGGTCAGCGAGGAAGAAGTCAACGAACTATACAGTGATAATTTCAGGATCGAGAAACTTGCGGCAAAAGATATCCTTGAAGATGAACCAAGATTCAAGCAGCGTGGTCTTACTGAATTAACTGAAACAGCCTATAAACTTACAAGATACAAATAATATGACAACACAAGTTGCAGAATCCTCACACCCGGTACAAGGCCATGCACATCCGGCCTTTACCTGGATACGTTCTGAGCGCATAGAGTCACTCAACGTGACAGTCGAAGAATATCAGCATATCAAGACAGGCGCTTTGCACTACCATATCGACGCTGATAATAACGAGAATGTATTCCTGGTTGCTTTCAGAACCGTGCCCATGGATTCAACCGGTGTCGCGCACATACTGGAGCATACAGCCTTGTGTGGCAGTAAAAAATACCCGGTGCGTGATCCATTTTTCATGATGATCAGGCGATCACTGAATACTTTCATGAACGCATTCACAAGTAGTGACTGGACAGCATACCCATTCTCCAG
>Ga0316201_10005106_pt1 | contig 10042 bp, 8 predicted proteins | sample CS6wburrow_MG_FD_204516 | JGI IMG/M metagenome (GOLD analysis project Ga0316201, IMG submission 204516) | Coastal sediment microbial communities from Delaware Bay, Delaware, United States - CS-6 worm burrow | ecosystem: Environmental > Aquatic > Marine > Coastal > Sediment | place: USA: Delaware...
GCCGGAGCAGGCGTGGGTCGATCGATCAGGCGTCTGGCGGCCTGTCCGTTTTCGAGCAGGGGATTTAGGGTCTGGCAGCCGACGCCCGGGGCACGCAGCAGCGCACACAGGGCCGATGCATCATCGGAGGGGGTCGATTCCATTCAACCTGGCCTTTTGTCTGAGGTGAAGGGGGCGGCTCGTTCGCGTAACAGCGGCGACGCGCCTGGGTCGCTGTCGCCAGCGGGCAAATTGCTGTCGCGCGGGACGTTCCTTGTACCGTCATCGGTGAACCAGGCGGCTACGCCGCCGTCCAGAGCTGTGCTACGGGGAACGTACCTTGTCGTTGACATGCATGACCCGGGATGCGTGCACCACCAGGCCGAAGCTTACCCGCTCGAAGGCACGGAATACCATCATCAGACCGGCCTCCTCGTCGGGCAGAGTGACCGTATCGCGCGAATCCGGCGTGACCACATCACGCACGGTCTCGCCGCGCTGGTCGACGCGCAGCACGGTACCCGGATCGATGCCGTCGACCCGGCCACGGTCGATCACCACCACATTGTATTGGCCGATCTGATTGACGCCGTTGAGCACCGAGATGATATTGCCCTCGAATGGCATGGCCGGTGCGTGCGGGGTGAAATTGGCGGTGGCGCGCTCGTCGCTGGCGGCGACCAGGCGGTCCCCAATGACGGCCTCCTGCTCGACCGAGTTGATGAATACGGTCGCCGGATCGCCGGTGCGCTGCAGCTCTGTGGTGCCGACGTAAAGGGCCTCGTAACCGAGGATTTCGTCGGTTTCGGCGTCACGATAGGGGCCGCCTGGGCGCACGATCTCGTATTTGCTCGGTGTGGCCTGCTCTATGCTGCGCACATAGGCCTTCTGGCCCGGGGCGCCCAGTATGTGCTCGCTGCCGTAGTTGACGATGTAGGGCGCATTGTCGAGCTGCCCCTGTTCCAGCACGTAGGGTCGGGTCAGGAACGGCGCGATAGCGTCGACCGGAATCGTCGGTATGGCGCCGTCCCACGGCGATGAGCGCACCGTCGGCGAGAGTTTCAGTGGGCCGCGCCGCAGGCGCAACTGCGGTTTGCCGTCAATGTACACCAGCTCGAGTTGGTCGCCAGGGTAGATCAGATGTGGATTGGCGATCTGCGGATTGACGTGCCAGATCTCGGGCCAGCGCCACGGGCTGCGCAGAAAACGTCCCGAGATGTCCCACAGGGTGTCGCCTTTGACGACGGTGTAGTGGTCCGGGTGGTCTGCGCGAAGCAGCTCGTCTGCCAGCGCCAATGGCATGGACAGCGCACACGACAGCAGCAGAATCAGGCTTTTGCAGGCTTTAAACATGGATTTCCCTTGGCGCAATGGCGACTTCCGAACGGTCAAATTTGTTGGATTGCGGTATTATTTACGGCTTGAGACCGCTCTGCCTTTAGGCTGATTGTTAAATAGTATTGATTTGCAGTCGAAATTCTAGCGCATACAGCCGCCTGGCGGTTGTTGCTCAGCGGCCACTATAGAACGAGATACTGAGTATGGCGATCCTCGATATTTTGCATTTTCCAGACGCGCGTCTGCGCAACGTCGCAAAGCCGGTGGTCAAGGTCGACGATTCTGTGCGTGAGCTGATCGACAGCATGTTCGAGACCATGTATGCAGCGCCGGGGATCGGTTTGGCTGCCATCCAGGTCGATCGGCCGCAGCGCGTGATCGTGGTCGATACCTCGGAGGACCGCAGTCAACCGCTGGCCCTGGTCAACCCCGAGATTCTCGAGCGCCACGGCGAGGAGCAGATGGAAGAGGGCTGCCTGTCGGTGCCCGGTTTCTACGAACCGGTGGAGCGCGCCGAACGTATCCGCGTCCGTGCCCTCGATCGCGATGGCGAGACCTTTGAGATGGAGACCGATGGGCTGCTGGCGGTGTGCATCCAGCACGAGATCGATCATCTCGACGGCAAGCTGTTTGTGGATTATCTGTCAAATCTGAAACGCCAGCGGATCCGCAAAAAACTCGAGAAAGAGGCACGCCAGGGCGGCGAGCGCGCACCGAAGCGCCGCGCAATCTGACTGGGCGGAGAGCCGCGCGAAGTGCTTCAACACCCTGTAATCTCCCAACAATCACACGTGTCCTGGTCCTTGGTCCGGCAACAGCAGTGATCCCCGGTCATCCCGATTCGTAAGGATGGGTGATTCACCGGACAGCGTGCTCAGGTTCCCACTCGGCGGATTGGGCCGCCTGCTCAGTCGAAGCGATACACAGCGACAGCGGCCCTTTTTCACCGGCCGCAAGGTCCTAGGGCCTGTTTACACTGCGCGAGACGCAGCGTTGCTGCCCCAAAATGTATCAGGCAAGGCGCGAGGAGAGAGGTTTAGTGACACTAAATGAACGACGAGCAACACCGCCTGAGGCGTTTTGGGGCGCAACCCGCAGGGACGGGGCCATTTTTCCGCCCAGCCGCGTTGCTGCTCGCTCATGTACGTCGAGTACACAGCGCTCACAGCGCCTTGCTGGCCGAAAAAATGGCCACCGTCGCTGTGCCTCGCATAGTGTGAACAGGCCCTAGCTCAGCGATGAAAGACTCGAAACGTATCATTTTTGCCGGCACACCGGATTTCTCCGTACCGCCACTGCGTGCGCTGCTCGCCTCGCCGCATCAGCTCGTCGGCGTCTACACCCAACCCGACAGGCCGGCAGGACGTGGACGCAAGCTCGGCCCGAGTCCGGTCAAAGAGGTCGCCGCAGATGCCGGTGTCGAGGTCTATCAGCCGGTGAATTTCAAGGATCCCGCTGCGGTCGAGAGTTTGCGCGCGCTGGATGCCGACCTGATGGTGGTGGTGGCCTATGGCCTGCTGCTGCCCAAGCCGGTGCTCGATTTACCGCGCCGCGGTTGCGTCAATATCCATGCCTCGGTGCTGCCACGCTGGCGCGGTGCAGCACCGATTCAGCGCGCAGTGCTGGCCGGCGATGCTCAATCCGGCGTGACCATCATGCAGATGGAGGAAGGTCTGGACACCGGTCCGATGTACCTGACCGAGCGGGTCGAGCTGACCCCGGACGAGACCGGCGGCAGTCTGCACGATCGTCTGTCGGCGCTCGGTGCGAAGGCCCTGATGCAGGCCCTGCCCGGCATCCTCGACGGCACGCTGCAGGCCGAGCCGCAAGACGATGCGCAGTCCTGCTATGCGCGCAAGCTGGACAAATCCGAGGCCTGGATCGACTGGACCCGTCCGGCCGAGGATATCGAACGCCAGGTTCGCGCGTTCAACCCCTGGCCGGTGGCGCAGACGCGTTACGAGGACGCCAATATGCGGATCTGGCGGGCCCATGCGGTCAATGGTGTCGGCAGTACTCCGGGCGTAGTGATGAACGCCACGCGCAATGGCATCGACGTGGCTGCCGGGCGCGGCCTGCTGCGCATTACCGAACTGCAGTTGCCCGGCAAACGGGCGATGAGTGCGCAGGATTTCATCAACGCCAACCCGATTCAGGGCACCCAGCTTGGCAACCTCTGAGCCGATGGCTTGGCCCGCCATGAGTCGCGATGGCCGCGACGACCGCCGTCTCGTGCCGTCACCTTGAGCGCCGATCCGCGCGCCGCCGCCGTTGCCAATCTGCTCGCCGTTCTCGACGGGCGCTCGCTCGATGAGGTGCTCGCGAGCGAACCCCAGCCCGATGATGAGCGCGACAGGGCACTCGCTGCCGAGTTGAGTTATGGCGTGTGTCGCTGGTATCGGCGCCTGGATGCGCTACTCGGTCGCCTGTTGCGCAAACCGCTCAAAGCCAGGGATCGCGACCTGCAGGTCCTGATGATGGTCGGCGCCTATCAGTTGCTGTACAGCCGGGTGCCACCGCATGCGGCGCTGTCGAGTTGCGTCGAGGTGACCAGACGACTCAACAAGGCCTGGGCCAGCAAGCTGGTCAACGGCGTATTGCGTCGGCTGCAGCGCGAGGCCGATGCCCTGGGCAGCGAGGTAGACCGCGATCCGGCACAAAAATTCGCCCTGCCCGACTGGTTGTTTGCTGCCATTGATGGTGCCTGGCCTGCACAGCGGGATGTTGTGTTGGCGGCCCTGCAGGTCCGTCCGCCGATGACACTGCGGGTCGATCTGAGACACAGCACGCGTGCCGACTATACCGAGCAACTCGCCGCCGCAGGAATCACCGCCCAGGCGCACCCGAGCGTGCCGAGCGCCCTGATGCTCGATCGGGCACGGGCGGTGGAGCGGCTTCCCGGGTTCGCTGCCGGACACGTCTCAGTACAGGATGCCGGTGCCCAGCTTGCTGCCGAGTATCTCGATCTGCGGCCTGGACAACGGGTGCTGGATGCCTGCGCCGCACCAGGCGGCAAGACCCTGGCGATCCTGCAGCGAGCGCAAAGCTTGGACGTCACCGCGCTGGATATCGATGCCCAACGTCTGCAACGCGTCGACGAAAACGTGCGGCGCGGTGGGTATCGGATAGAGATGGTGGCGGCAGATGCGGCCAGTCCCTCCGGCGCCTGGTGCGGCCGGCCCTTCGATCGCATCCTGGTCGATGTGCCCTGTTCGGCCAGCGGTGTGCTGCGGCGTCACCCGGATATCCGTCTTTTGCGTCGCGCCTCCGACATTGCCGGACTGGTGCAGCGCCAGGCCGCCATCCTGGATGCCATGTGGTCGCTGTTGGCACCTGGGGGTCGCCTGTTGTACGTCACCTGTTCCTTGCTGCCGGCGGAAAATGCCGACCAGTTCGAGGCCTTTGTCGACCGTCACCCAATGGCCGAGGCGGTAGAATTGCCGACTACGCCCGGAACATCGAGCGGCAAGGGTGTACAGTTACTGCCCGGAATCGATGACACGGACGGCTTTTACTACGCGGCGGTGAGGAAACCGCTCTGATGTGGCGTTGGCACGGCCCGCGGGCGGTGAACGCCCTGGATAGGTGGGTTGTGGGGCAACCGCGAGCCCGCGCGTGGTGCAGTGCGGATTTGGTGAGCATGAACACACTGCTGCGGATAACTGTACTGGTTTTGCTGTGGTGCATGGCTTTCGCTTTGTTTGCGCAGGGCGTCGAACTGCGCCGCGTCGCGCTGACCCTCAGTGAAGACGAGCGTATCCTGCTCGACGCCGACATCGACTACGATCTCAATGACACTGTCTCCGAGGCACTCGAAAACGGCGTACCTCTGACTTTTCAGACCCATGTGCAGATGCGCCGAGCAGATGCCTGGATCTGGGAGCACGACATCGTCGAACATCGACTTCGCACGATCCTGCGTTACCGACCGCTATCGGGTTTGTACGAACTGCGCAATCTGCAGGGTGACGAACATATCGCCTTCGCCACGCGTGCTGCGGCGCTGCGTGCGCTGGGTAAGATCGTTGCAATGCCGATCATCAAACGCAGCAGATTGGACCTGGACGAGGAATACGTCGTTCGTGTCGCAGTGAAACTCGATATCGAGGCCCTGCCCCTGCCGATTCGGCCACTGGCCTACATCAAGCGTGGATGGTCGATCGCAAGCGAGCCCTGGGAATGGCGGTTGCGCCCATGAGCGGTCGCCGCTTCGACGTCCTCGCGGTGGCAATGTTGGTGGTCTTGTTGCTGGCCTCGCTGCACATGATCAGCGCGGCGGTGCAACGCTCCGAAGAACTCGGTCAGTGGTTCATCCCGCTGCTGTTGTTCACTGTGATGGGGCTGGTACTACTGTTTCTGCTGGTTGGCTGGAATCTGTGGCGGCTGCTGCGCGACTATCGTCGGCGGGTCGCCGGTTCGCGCCTCGCCGCGCGTCTTTCGGTGTTTTTTCTGATTCTCGCCCTGGTGCCGGTCAGCGTCGTGTACTTCTACTCGATCCGCTTTCTCTCCAGTGGCATCGACAGCTGGTTCGACCTGCAGGTCGACAGTGCGATGGAAGACGCCCTGACCCTGAGTAAACTGTCGCTTGATCTGCACAAACGCGAACGCCTGAGGCTTTCTGAAAGCCTGTTGAGTTCGCTGGAGGATACCTCGCAGACCGCCATGTCATTGTCGGTCAACGACCTGCGTGAGTCGGCTGGTGCCACCGAGCTGACCCTGTTCAGTGTGCAGGGCAAGGTGCTGGCGATGAGCCACGCCGACCCCGGCGTGCTGCAGCCGATGCCTGCCGAGAGCGGTATCGTTCAGCAGGTGATTTCCGGCCAGGACTATGTCGGCGTATTCGCCGACAGCGGTGACCGCCTGGTCGTGCGTTGCCTCGTACTCGACAAGGCGCAGCGCGGCGTGGTGTTGCAGGCCCTGTATCCGGTGCCCGAGAGCCTGAGTGACCTCAGTGGCAACGTGCAGGAGGCCTACGAGGTCTACCGCACGCGGGCTTACATGCGATCGCAGATCAAATTCAGTTTTGCCTTGAGCCTTTCGCTGGTCTTGCTGCTCGGCCTGTTCGCTGCGGCCTGGGCCGCGGTGTTCACCGCGCGCCGGCTGGTCCAGCCGATAACCGATATCGCCGAGGGGACGCGGGCGGTCGCCGAAGGCGATTACGACAAACAGTTGCCGGTGCCCAAGGTAGAGGACGAACTCGGCTTTCTGGTCGCCTCGTTCAACGCGATGACCCGGCGCATCGCACGTGCGCGGAACGCGCTGGAGGACAGTCGACTCAAGCTGCAGGCCCAGCACAACTACCTGGAGACCGTCCTCGCGGGGCTGTCTACCGGGGTCATGGCGCTGGACCCTGACGGCCGCATCCAGACCGCCAATCGCGCCGCCGACCAGATCCTCGGTGCGCCGGTCGACGCGATGCAGGGCGAGTATCTGTTTTCGCTGGGGCGGCGCCACGAGGCATTGCAGCCGTTCATCGACCGGGTGCTCGAGGGATTCAGAACCGGGCTGCGCGAAGGGCGGGCCGAGATCACCTTGTATCGCGGTGGCGGGCGGCAGATCCTGTTGTGTCGGCATTCTTTGTTGGAGACCGACCCTGGCAAGACTGCCGGCCATGTACTGGTATTCGATGATGTCACCGAACTGGTCAAGGCGCAGCGCGATGCGGCGTGGGGTGAGGTGGCAAGGCGCCTGGCACATGAGATCAAGAACCCGCTGACGCCGATTCAACTGTCGGCCGAGCGCCTGCGCCACAAGTACCTGGAAAAGATGCCGGAGGATGACCGCGCGGTGCTGGACCGGGCGACCCACACGATCGTCCAGCAGGTCGAGGCGATGAAGGCGATGGTCAATGATTTCTCCGACTATGCGAAACCCACCAAGCTGCAGGTCGAACCGTTGCATATCGACGAACTGCTCAACGAAGTGGCGGCATTGTACGAAGGCGGCGCGCAGCAGATACTGTTGCAGTTGGAGGCGGCGGGCCTGATCGTAGAGGCCGATCCGGTGCGGCTGCGACAGGTACTGCATAATTTGCTGAAGAACGCCCTCGAGGCGAATGCGGAGAACGGCCGGGTGCTGCTCAGCAGTCGGGTCGGCGAGGAAGAGGGGAGCAGCTTCGTGGAGATCGCAGTAAGCGACAATGGGCCCGGTTTTGACCCCGAGTTGATCAACCAGGTGTTCGAACCCTATGTGACCAACAAGACCAAAGGTACCGGTCTCGGCCTGGCCATCGTCAAGCGCATCGTGGTTGAGCACGGCGGGGTCATCCACGCCGAGAATGCGCTCGAGGGCGGGGGGCGGGTGGTCTTGCGTCTGCCGGCCATAGCGCAGCATCGGTTTTCCGCTGACGCTGAGCTGCAGGCACGGCTGCTTGGTCGCGAGGAACGTGGATGAGTGCGGCGCACATCCTGGTGATCGATGACGAGCCGGATATCCGAGAGCTGGTCCGCGACATCCTCGAAGACGAAAATTACAACGTCAGCACGGCCGAAGATGCGGCGGCTGCGCGTCTCGCGCTGCGCAATCGTCGGCCGGACCTGATCCTGCTCGATATCTGGATGCCGGATGTCGATGGCATCAGTCTGCTCAAGGAGTGGGCCGATGGTCGGGGGCTGCCGTGCCCGGTAATCATGATGTCCGGCCATGGCACGGTCGAGACTGCGGTCGAGGCGACGCGTCTGGGTGCTTACGATTTCCTCGAAAAACCGCTTTCCCTGGCCAAGCTGCTGTTGACCGTGGAGCGCGCCCTCGACGCCGCGCGCCTGGAGCAGGAAAATGTCGGCCTGAAGCGGCGTGCCTCGCCGCTGGTCGAACCTATCGGTCACAGTCCGATGATTCAGCGCCTGCGCGAGCAGGTCAAGCGGGTCGCTCAACACGACAGCTGGGTCCTGATCTCGGGCGAGCCCGGTAGCGGTCGCGAGACCTTCGCGCGCTATCTGCATGCGCATAGCTCACGCAAGGACCGGCCCTTCATCGACGTCGGCGTTTCGGCGATCAGCAAGGGTAATGCGGCGCGCGAGCTGTTCGGCAGTGAGCGCGACGGGGAAATCCAGTACGGGCGCCTGGAGCAGGCGGCCGGCGGTACCCTGTTCCTTGACGAAGTGGCCGACATGGATCTCGAGGCCCAGGCCCAGTTGGTTGGCGCCCTGGATACCGGCTCGTTCATGCGGGTGGGTGGTTCAGCGCCGGTGAATATCGATGTCCGCCTGATTGCGGCGACTCAACGGGACCTGCAGCAGGCGGTCGAAAAGGCGGAGTTCCGTGAGGACCTGTTCTACCAGCTGAACGTGGTGCCCCTGGTGGTGCCGCCGCTGCGTGAGCACCGCGAAGACATCCCGGAACTGCTGCAGAGCGCGGTCGATCGGCTGGTCGAGCAGGAAAAGTTGCCTTACCGGCGGTTCTCGATCGGCGCGCAGAACCTGCTACGCCACCATGACTGGCCGGGTAACATCCGTGAACTCAAGAACCTGGTGCAGCGTGTGCTGATCCTCGGAGACAGCGACGAGATCGCAACACAGGAGGTCGAGGTGGCGATGGGAGCGGCACAGGCGGCGGCGGTCAGCGGCGCCCTGCCCGGTGTTTCGTTCGATCAGCCGTTGCGCGACGCACGCGATGCGTTTGAAAAGGCCTACCTCGAGTATCAGCTGGAAAAGCATGGCGGCAACGTCAGCCAGATGGCCGAGGAGGCCGGGATGGAGCGCACCCATCTCTATCGCAAGCTGCGCGATCGCGGCATTGAGATCAAGGACCGGCGATGACCCCGGCGATCAAGGCCGCCGAAGCGGCGGGGGTGCACCTGCAGGTGCACGAGTATCACCACGATCCGGCAAACAGTCACTACGGACTGGAGGCGGCAGAGGCCCTGGGGCTCGATCCGAATCGGGTGTTCAAGACACTGCTGGTGGCGCAGAACGGTGATCCGCGCAAGCTGGCGGTGGCGATCGTACCGGTCAGTGGGCAGCTCGATCTCAAGGCGATGGCTGCGGCCTGCGGGGTCAAGAAGGTCGAGATGGCAGATCCACAACAGGCCGAGCGGGTGACCGGATACAAGGTCGGTGGAATCAGCCCGATAGGTCAAAAGCGACGCCTGCCGACCGTGATCGATGCGTCGGCCCGGGGATTTGCCAGCGTTTTTGTCAGCGGTGGCAGGCGTGGCCTGGATATCGAACTGGACGCGCAGGATCTGGCGCAGCTGTGCCAGGCTGGCTTCGCGGAGATCGCCAAGACCGGCTGAACCACGATCGAGGCGGTCAAGACATCATGTCTGGCGATAAGCGGCCCAGGGATCGAGACTGCGCCCGTCTTTTGGCCAGCGACCGCCCTTATCCAGTTCCTCGAGCAGACTGCGCAGGATCTTCGATTGCATATAGGGCCGGTGCTGAAGTGTGCTGTGTCTTTTCAACGAACCAAGCCGCTGACGCAACCAGACGTAGGCGCTGTTTTCGCTGCGCAGGTGTTTGTGCTCCCAGCAATTGAGAATCTCGTTGACCAGGACCTCGAAGTCGGTTGCCCGGCGGTCGAGGTCCGCATTCATTGCGCCCAGGTCCTGATGTGAGGCAAAGCAGATCTCCGCGACGTGCCGGGCAAGCGCCAGTTCGGCATCGTCACGCTCGGCAAAAGGCCCGAGGTCCCGACCTTCGCGGTTGGCGACATACCACTCGTGACCGACATTGAAGAATCGACCGCAGCGGAAATGGTTGCGCTGTTGCTCGTTACGGCGCTTCAA
>Ga0316201_10005107_pt1 | contig 10041 bp, 8 predicted proteins | sample CS6wburrow_MG_FD_204516 | JGI IMG/M metagenome (GOLD analysis project Ga0316201, IMG submission 204516) | Coastal sediment microbial communities from Delaware Bay, Delaware, United States - CS-6 worm burrow | ecosystem: Environmental > Aquatic > Marine > Coastal > Sediment | place: USA: Delaware...
ATCCATGACCGTGCTCCCAATCAATCTGTTGCCTGAAATTAAGACCCACAGATTAGCAGAAAAATCCCTGCCTCTGGATTCGCTTTGGCCGATTTAAGGGGATAGCCATGTCAGGGCATTTGAGTCGCAGCAGCGGCATGTTAATCTCTGCGCGCACCAGGATATTGGGAGTTAGTGAGTGATCAAGACGGATGTAGTCATCGTGGGCGCAGGGCCCTGCGGCCTGTTCCAGGTATTCGAGCTCGGCCTTCTGGGCCTCAAGTCGCACGTCGTCGATTCAATTCGGCAACCGGGCGGCCAGTGCACGGAACTCTATCCCGACAAGCCGATCTACGATATCCCCGGCATCCCCGTTTGCACCGGGGAAGAACTCACGGAGGGGCTGTTGAAACAGATCGAGCCCTTCGAACCTGGCATGCACCTCAACGAGGAAGTTACCGTCGTACGGAAAGACGGCGAGAACGACTTTTTCGTCGAAACCAGCGCTGGCACGCAATTCAATGCCAAGGCCATCGTGATTGCCGGTGGTGTCGGCTCCTTTCAGCCACGGCAGATGCGCGTCCCCCGCGTCGATAACTTTGAGGCTGACAATCTTCATTACCACGTTCAGGACCCGAAGAAGTTCGCCGGAAAGCGCATCGCTATTATGGGTGGTGGCGACTCGGCACTTGACTGGGTCATCGAATTGGCTGGCATTGCAGAATTCATCACCCTGGTCCACCGGCGCGACGAGTATCGCGCTGTGCCGGCCTCGGTCGAGAAAATGCGAAAGCTGGCTGCGGAGGGATCGGTCACTGCCATCGAGAACGCCAAGGTGGCGTCGGTCGATATGAGCGATGGAATTATCCGTTCAATCACCCTGAACATTAAAGACGGCGATGCGGTCGAAGTACCTGTCGACGATGTGCTCGTATTTTTCGGTCTCGCGCCGAAACTCGGACCGATCGCCGATTGGGGTCTCGATCTCAATCGCAAAACGATCAATGTCGACGTCGAGAAATTCGAAACCTCCGTGCCAGGAATCTATGCTGTCGGGGACATCAATTTCTACCCAGGCAAAAAGAAGCTCATCCTGTGCGGTTTTCACGAAGCAGCAATGGCGGCCTTCGCCATCAAACAACAGGTCGAACCGGACAAGAAGGTGCGCGTTCAGTACACGACCACGAGCCCGCTCATGCATGAGCGCCTCGGTGTTGAAGACTGAGTATCGAGATTCCTGAGACTCAACCCGGTCCGGGAACGCAGCGGATCTAGGTATATTTCCGCATTGTCGCGAGGCCTTGTTGGAGCAATTCAAAGAGAACCAGGTTGGATTGCTATAGCGGACGAAAATGATGGCAGAGTTCGATCTAAACAGAGATACGGTACAAAAAATCGTCGATCTGGCCCATGAGTTTCACGCTCAAGACGACGTTACTTTTGATGAAGATCCTTCTGGTCCGGATGAGTTCTGGTCCCGCCAGATGTCGGATGATTACGCGGAAGACGCCTACTATCGCGCGCTGAAGACTTCGATTAACGATCTGGAGCCTGACCAGCAGGTCTCGCTGGTCGCATTGATGTGGCTTGGCCGAGGCGACTTCTCCATTGTTGAATGGGAGGAAGCCCTGGCCAACGCTGAGGGTAGCTGGAACGATCATACGGCTGACTATCTAATCGGCACATCGCTGCTTGCCGATTACCTGCAGGAAGGGCTGCAGAAGTTCTAGGCTACCGACACTCACTAGAAAATACTGCCGCAGTTCCCAAGGAATAGTTCTCAAAACTTCCGAGCCGGCGCCATTGGCATTCAAGTACGCCGAACCAATAGCATGGATCCATGCGTACGACAGGAAAAAGCTTTTGCCGCCATCATAGGCGCCCAAAGCACTCAGCTTCTCGGCCCCGGACCACGCGTTCGCCTTTCATCGGGCCTTTTGTCTCGGTAACTATCGTATTTTGCCCCTCCCGATGGTCGTCGTCATAGTAATAGACGACGACCCAATCATCGGTACGCCCGAGTTCGTGGGCACGGGCAGTATTCGAGAACAACGCTGTGAAATGCCACTTGCCGCGATTGGAATGCAGAATGGGCAGCCACGCGAGTCCGTCAGGGTTGAAGCGCTTCGGGGCGATCCTCGGTAATTCTCCAGCAGCGGCGCGTTGCCGATACTGCTTGTCGATATCGAGCAGGAGATCCACAGGGGGTGCATCAGTTCGCGCCTGCCGCCTGTTGCGGCCGCGCCCGAGCAACTTGGCCAGACCCGCGCGAATCGCCTCCGTGCGCCTCGTGCCGAGGCCCGGAACAGATGCCAGACGACCATCGTAAGCGGCCACTTCGAGCGCCTCCAGGGTATCGATATGCAGTGTTTCGTGGATCGTATGAGCGAGTTTCGGACCAATCGCAGGCACTGCCTGGAACAACAGCTCCGGCGTTGCCTCGCCGCGCAGGCGGTCATATTGTGCGAGTCGCCCTGTCCGGGCGATTTCGTCGATTGCCGCCGCCAGGCCTTTGCCGATTGCAGGAAGCGCGATAAGGCCGTCGACACCTTCGTCCCTGAGGATATTGCGGGTGTCCGTCTGCAGGTCCTCCAGCGTCTGCGCCGCTTTGATATAGGCGCTGACACGAAAGGGGTTCGCCGCCTGTTGCTTCAGAAGCGCGGCGCTCTGCCGAAAGATCTCTGCAACTGTGAGATTAAACGCTGCTTTCGTCATAAGTCGAAAAGGTCGATGCAACTCTGATCATGATTACGATCGCCTCGCGGCCTCGGAAGGCTCAACGAACCGGAGCCGGCATTTCAATCGCGTTATTTCCTTGTAGATAGGTCGTTCCCTGAAAGACGAAGGCGCGACGAGCACGTCGGCATCGGAGGTAAGCAAATCGTGAAGTCTGACAGCCTCTTGCTCGGGAATTGTCTCAAAAGCCAATGTCGTTTTTGCATCGGTCGCGAATTGTCGTAGTCGACCAAGAATTTCGTCAATTACCTCTTGGTGAACCTGCTCGGCGCGAGTAGACGTGAAATCGGTGCTGACGCCGCTGATACGGAAGACCTCCCTGGTAAAGGGCAGGCTTGCTGCCTTGCGCCACCGGTCGTCGTTGAGAAATACCAGGACGAGCTCGGCCGTCTCCTCCGCAAGGTGCTCCGTCACCTCGTGCAACAAATCCGGCACCGAGTTCGCCTCGGTGACCGCAATGAGTACACGACGCACTTCAGGCTGTTTTCTTGTCACCGCCTGCTCCTGCACCAAATCGTTGCCACTTCTTCGCGTAATCGATGAGCTTGTCTTCGACAAGCCTGTTGATCGTTTCCGGCGGGAACTCTTGCTGCTCGTCTCGCTCGCCGGCCTGTTTGCCGGTAAGTATCTCAATGACTTCGTCAACCTGCGTTGCGGCGTATACGCTGAATTTCTTGTTCCGAACGGCGTCGACAACCTCCTCGGCCAACATCAGGTGCTTCAGGTTATCGTACGGAATGACGACGCCGTGTGAGCCGTCCAGCCCGCGTTCTTTGCAAAGCTCGTAGAAGCCTTCAATTTTTTCATTGATGCCGCCGACCGCCTGTACACGGCCAAGCTGATTTACCGACCCGGTAACGGCGAGATTCTGTCGTAGCGGTACGCCTGAAATCGATGACAACAGTGCGCAAAATTCTGCAACCGACGCGCTGTCCCCCTCAACACCGCCATAGGATTGTTCGAAGACAATACTACCGTTCAGGGAAAGTGGCACGTCAGGCGCATAGCGCGCCGACAATGCCGCCGCCAGAATCATGACGCCCTTCGAGTGAATTGCCCCGCCCAGCTTGACCTCACGTTCGATATCGACGACATCGCCTTTGCCGATCCGCGTCGTCGCGGTAATCCTTACGGGGTGACCGAAACGATACTCACCAAGATCTGTAATGGACAGGCCGTTCACTTGGCCAACGCACTCCCCTGTCGTGTCAATTAGAAGCGTGTCCCTCTTGATCGCGTCGATGACCTTGTTCTGTAGTCGATTCTGGCGTTGCTCCCTATGACGTATGGCCTCGGAAATATCCTCAACTGTCACGCCGTTCGCATCGCGCTGCCTTGCCCAATGGTCCGCCTGTATTAACAGGTCATCGAGTGAACGCATGTGCATCGAGAGTCGCTCACTGTCTTCGGCGTGTCTCGCGCGTTGCTCAATGACCTTTGCCACAGCCGCGTTGTCGAACGGCAGCAGGTTTCTCTGCTGTATTCGGTCGCCAATAAGTTGTGCGTAGGCGGTCACGTTGCCTGTCGAGCGCTCGATGTCATCGTCAAGATCGGCGGCCACCTTGAACAGATCACCAAACTCACGGTCGTAAGTACTCAGCAGATAGTAGAGCCAGCGCTCACCAATCAGGACAATCTTGATATCAAGCGGCACTGGCTCCGGTTTCAGCGTCGCTGTAGTCGCGAACCCCATAATCTCAGAGGGCGACTCGATTCGGACCTGCTTCGAAAACAATGCCTGCTTTAGGGCCTCCCACACAAACGGTCGGCCAAGGACACGGTGAATGTCGAGCACCAGGTAACCGCCGTTGGCTTGCAGTAGTGCCCCCGAGCGAACCAATCGAAAATCGGTCAGCAACGCACCCATCTCGGCACGGTGTTCGATCTTTCCGACGATGTTCGGGTAACTCGGATTCGGCTCGTAGATTACCGGTGCCGTCGCGCCCGCCTCATTGCTCACGATAAGGTTGACTTCATAGGATGCAAAGACGGCGGACGAATCATGCACAAGAAATGACAGTGCCGGTGACTCTGTCTGTCGAAACGCCTGCGAGTTGTCAATGATGTCGCGCTGCACTTCTTCGAGGTAGTCAAGAACAGCAGGCAGCTCTTCGTACTTGTTCTTGAGCTCGCCAAGCAGAACGTTAACGGCATGCGCCGTCACCTCCTGGTCCAGGGCCCGAATGCGCTCTCGGAGACGCTTGCGAATCTTCGGTATGGACTCGATTCGAGCCTCCAGCTCTTCGCTAAGCCGCTGAATGGACTCCTTGATCGATTTCTGCCTCTTCTTCGGGAGTTTCTCGAATTCCTTGTCGTCGATGACTTTGTCTTCGGCTAATGGCGCCAGGACATACCCCGTCGGCGTTTGCAGTACGGCTATCCCCTCGCGCTTCGCCTGTTCATGCAGACTGCCCCACAGGCCCTCCAGTTCCTCCTGAGTTTCGCCTTCCAGCGCTTTTACCTGGTTGCCATAGTCTTCGTTCTCGAACGCTGCGGGAATTGCGAGCCGTATCTCAGCAATCAGAGCCTGCATGTTGCCCCGAAACTCAGCGCCTTTCCCGGCCGGCAACCGCAAGGCACGGGGCCTCTCCGGGTCGGCGAAATTGTTGATGTAACACCAGTCATCCGGAGCGCACTTTTCACGCGCGCTATCCTTGGCCAGTTCCTCAACCAAGCCATGACGATGGCTGCCGAGGGGACCCAGCACGAAAACGTTGTAGCCCTCGCTGCCAACCTGCATAGCGAAACGAATGGCATCGATCGCACGTTGCTGGCCCAGGGTATTCGAGGGCGCCGGCTCGTCTGGGCCGCGCTGAATGTCAATCGATTGCGGCGGGCAAACCTTATGCAGCTCACTGACAGGAACCAGTAGTGCCTGGGCCCGTTCCGATCTGTCGGACACAGCGGACCTCCCAAGATCTTATCCGGACACCCATGAAAGCATGCGGAGAGTGCGAGACGTCATTAGGGGTAACCCGAATTCCGCGCTTCAAAAGACTCTGCTCTACTGAACAGGAATTTAGTGCTCTGCCGCACTGCCTGCTCCGCTGGGGCGGCCAATCGTTACCTGCGACTCTATTCCGGTCAATTTTCTTGTAAACTCGGGCGCTGGCCAGCACCCGGACGATAACAATGCGAAAAGACGGACTCAGCCAGAAAGCCTACGTGCCCGTAGCTGAGGGCGACAAATACGACCCTTTTGTAGAGCCCTCTGAATCTCCTGCCGAGTTCACGCTGAAATCGGTTGGGCTAGGCATCCTGTTTGGGATCATCTTTGGAGCGGCCAACGCCTACCTTGGACTTCGTGCTGGCCTCACCATCAGCACGTCAATTCCGGTCGCCGTTATGACGGTCGCGGTCTTCCGAGCATTGTCGAGCGTAGGTGTGCGCGGCACGATCCTGGAAACCAATATTTCGCAAACCACCGGTTCTGCATCGAGTTCGCTGGCCAGCGGCGTGATCTTCACTTTGCCCGCGCTGTTTATGTGGGGAATGCCGCCGGAGCTCCTCCAGATGACGTTGCTGGCCATGAGCGGCGGCCTGCTTGGCATCCTTTTCATGATTCCGCTGCGACGTTTTCTCATCGAACGCGAGCACGGCAAATTACCTTACCCTGAGGGAACCGCCTGCGCGGAGGTGCTGGTCGCCAATGAAATCGGTGGTGGCCGCGCGCGCTTCGTGTTCTACGGTCTTGCCGGGGGCGCCTTCTTCAAATTCCTGACCTCCTGGATTCGGGTCATACCCGGGGACGTGCATCTAAAGATTCCTTTCCTGAGAAAAGGGGAAGTGGGCATGGACCTGTCGGCGGCATTGTTTGGCGTCGGCTATATCCTTGGCCCGCGTATTGCCGCGGTAATGGTCGGCGGCGGGCTGCTCTCCTGGCTCGTCATCATTCCCGCGATCGACTACTGGGGAGCAAGCCAGGCGGCACCGGTCTTCCCGGAAACCATCAATCTCATTCGTGATATGACGCCCAGCCAGATATGGACGCGCTACGTGCGATACATCGGTGCCGGCGCTGTCGCGACAGCCGGTATCGTGACGCTGATTCGCAGCATTCCCGTGATGGTCAGTAGCTTCAAGATTGGCGCAGCGCAGCTCGGTGAGCGCGTTAGCGGCAACGGCGCACCTACATTGCGAACGGATAACGACCTGCCGCTACGATTCGTTGGCATTGGTGTTGCCGCAATCGCGGCTGTTCTCATCCTTGTTCCGCAGGTATTCGGTTCGGTCGGCGGGATCGGAATTCGTGCGGTCGCGGCCGTTTGCGTTGTGATCTTCGCGTTCTTTTTTGTCACCGTCGCCTCGCGCATTGTCGGCCTGGTCGGCGTAACAAGCAATCCGACCAGCGGCATGACAATTGCCGCCCTGCTCGGCACCGCATCGATCTTCCTGATCTTCGGGTGGACCGACGCGATGGGCAAAGCGGCCGCATTAACAGTGGGCTGCGTCGTTGCCATTGCCGCGTCCATATCGGGCGACACCTCGCAGGATCTGAAGACCGGATTTCTCCTCGGCGCTACGCCACGTCGGCAGCAGACCGCCGAGCTGATCGGCGTGATCACATCCGCCACATTCGTCTGCCTCACGGTGCTGGCTCTCGGCAAAGGCTTCGGCTTTGGGAGCACCGAGCTACCTGCGCCGCAGGCAACCCTGATGAAGCTCGTCATTGACGGCGTGCTGGATCAAAACCTGCCTTGGGCACTTGTTGCCATCGGCGCAGGCATCGCGCTGGTGTGCGAAATCCTGCGTATACCATCGCTGCCGTTTGCTGTCGGTGTCTACCTGCCAGTCTCAACGATGACGCCCATTTTCGTCGGCGGTCTGATCCGCCTCTGGATGGAGCGCACGGCGAAAGATCAAACGACCGCAGCTGACCGTCGTGAACGCGGCGTCCTGCTGGGCAGTGGCTTCGTCGGCGGCGAAGGGCTGCTGGGTGTCGGAATTGCGCTCGTTGCCGTTGCGAAAAGCCGCCGGCCGGACGGTATTGGCACCGAATGGCTAGGCAGCGAGATTACTGCGATGCTGTTCGGCGCAGCTGCCTTCGCCCTTTTCATCACCTGGTTCTTCCGTTCGGTTCGCGGTCGCGCGGACTGATCACTTTCTCCTGGAGACAAGAATGCCTGAACGACTCGGAAAATGTCTTTGCGGCGCCGTGCGAATTACCGCGGCACATACCGGGAATGCGGTCGGCGCCTGTCACTGCAAGATGTGTCGGCGCTGGGGAGGCGGACCGTTCATGGAAATCAACTGCGGAACCGACGTTACCTTTGATGGTGATGATAACGTGAAGGTCTATGCCTCATCCGACTGGGCAGAGCGAGGCTTTTGCAGGCAGTGCGGCACCCACCTCTTTTATCGATTCAAGGCGAACGGCAAGTACGCGGTGCCGATTGGGCTTTTTGAGGAAGATAAGCACCTGGAATTTACGCATCAGGTCTTTGTCGACGAAAGGCCGTCGTACTACAATTTCTCGAATGACACAAAAGACATGACAGGTCCCGAGCTAATTGCCAAATACACGCAGTCCTGAATCAGTCCCTGGATCGCTCGAGAATCTCGACGTACTCAGCGGTATCGACTTGCGCGCATTCGACTTTCATTCCCTCAGGCTGGTTATCACGCATTTGATTGTAGAGAAGCCCGTGAGCGGTCTGTGCCAGGGAATCCGCGATGATGCCGTTTTCGCTATCACAGTTCCTGGCCATGAGCATTAGCCGATCAAACGTCGTCATGAAGTTTTTGGTGTGACGTCGCCGTATATCCGTCTCGTAGAAGAGTGCTTCGTAGCCACCGTATTCATCGGTGTTCATCAACAGAAACTCACGCGCAAAGACCTGGTCGTCACGCCGCGCCAGCATATGCCACAGATTCTCAATGCGCTCTCGTGATACGCGTTGGCCTTCGCTGGCACCCATCGAGGAAATGAACAACATGCCGGTGATGCCGCCCAGTTGATTTCGCACATTCTCCGCAATCTTGAAGAAAGTTTCCTGGCGCGCATTCATCTCCGTCGCCGCAATCGCCTGCGTTTGCTTTTCAGACTGGATCGACGTTTGCCGCAGAACCTCAGTATTATCCGCCAACTCGCGTTGCTGTATGAACAAGCCTATTACCAGCCAAAGAAATGCAAGCGGCGCGAATGCACCTTCGAGGAAGCTACCGAGGTCATCGAGCGGCACGTTGTAGACGGACTCGTAGTTGAAGATCCCGCCGCGCACGTAGACCATGCCGGCGATAAGCCACATCGCCGTCACGATGATGCCGAAGAAGATGCGCCAATCCGTCTTGCGCAGATACACGTATGCCCTGGTAAACATGTCCGAAGCCCCTTTGATTACATTGGCCGGCGTTTAACGCGGCACGCCGGCCTGATAAGCCGCCGCTATTCGGCGCACTCGCCGCCCGACAGCGCCTCGGACTGCTTGTCTCCCGACGGTTGTGAGGAAGCGGCAGCAAAGTCAGGAACCCAGCGCAATGCGCGAGTTCTTCGCACTCCCTCACAGGAGGCTGTTGCCGCTGTCGTTGCCATCAACGTCACTTCGTCGGTATCCGCATCCGTCACCTTGGCTTCAACAGCCGCATGCACTATGGCGTAGCCTAAGAAGCTGTAATGGTTGTTCTTGACAACAAAGCCCAGGTTGACGAACGAAGATTTCGAGTCGTGTTGCAGCACCAGTGTGTTTACAAGCACGTACGAGCCGTCTGCGAGGGTCTTTACGAAATGGTTCGGAGGCGCCACATAAAGCACCGCTCCGGATTCCGTCGAGACCGCATCGACCAGCGCACCCACCGTGAACTCGGCCGGGATGACGGCAACCATGGCATCAAGGTAGAAATCCTCGTAATACCGCTCAAGGAGTCCGCGCAGTGCCGTATCATCGCTGGAACGCGCCTGTGGCGCCTGTTCTGCTGTGGGCGGAGTGGCAACACCACCCGAATCGTCGGCGATTTCGGAGCTACGCTCAGGACCATTGACGGGAAGCCCTGACTCCTGGCACTTGAAGCCGGCCGCCCGCAACTTGTTGACCAGAGCAAGCACCTTTGGCCGACAGAAGTCCGGATTGTTGCGCGCGAGCCATAGGACTTCGGACTCGCCGTTCTTCGAGTACTCCACACGGCAAGCAAAAGTATTTTCCGGGGCCACGGCTGAGTCCTGTGCTGGGCCACTGTTCTCGACCAACGCAATTTTTCGCTTTAATTCGCCGCTTGTGCATGTCCACGTCGAATCCAGACGCGCTGCACTCATAGTAATGCCAGGCAACAAAAGCAGCAGGCCGACAAGTAGCTTGGTGCGAGGTGATCGGATCAGTATCGTATTCATGG
>Ga0316201_10005108_pt1 | contig 10041 bp, 9 predicted proteins | sample CS6wburrow_MG_FD_204516 | JGI IMG/M metagenome (GOLD analysis project Ga0316201, IMG submission 204516) | Coastal sediment microbial communities from Delaware Bay, Delaware, United States - CS-6 worm burrow | ecosystem: Environmental > Aquatic > Marine > Coastal > Sediment | place: USA: Delaware...
TTTTTATCAATTGGTTATGGAATTATTTTACCTATGATCAATCATTGAGGATCATACTTAGAGCTAAAGAGACCAAATAAAAAAGTGTCGTCCCCAGTAAGGAAACGACACATCTATGATAAACTGTATTAGAGTTTATTAATACGCCAGATTTACAACAAGCTCAAACTCATCGTAAATGGTTTTATCTCCAAGGTTATCGAAGAAACTTCCACTGCCATACCTGACGTTGAAGTCAGTCCTGTCGATGGTGATTTCTGCTGTTCCTGAGGTGTCAGTTAGGTCAGCATTAAACTTGATTTCTTTGGTGATTTCCTTGATGGTGAGATTGCCTACAATCTTATAATTTCCTGGAGTTCCTCTTGAGACAACTTTAGTGATTTCAAAGTTAGCTGTAGGATGGTTATTTACTCCAAAAAAGTCATCTGACTTCAAGTGACCAACAAGCTTTTGTGCACTATTACCTGAAAGGTCTGTACACTCAATTGTACTCATGTCAATCGTAAAGTTTCCACCAGTTAACATGCCTGCTTCGTCAAATTCGAGACCTCCTTCACTGACGGCGATGGTTCCAGTATGCGATCCGGTAACTTTTTTTCCTTTCCATGTAATTACGCTCTCTGATGTATTCAATGATTTAATTACAGGATCGACATCATGTGCAACGAGCGAACCTGTTATGAATAGTAAAGCGAGAATAAATAAATTTTTCATAATGGTTTAATTTTTTTTATTAGTTATTGTGATAATGATATGATAACATGTATTGATAATATTTGTTGTAACAAATATCAAAAAAAATATTGCCAGCTATCTTAATTTGTTGAATTTTAAATTGATCTTAACTTAATCCCAGAGAAATAAGTAAGGGAGACGAGCTTGGGGTCCGGATCCCTGAACCATGGTGCGGAGGTGATTATAGGTGTTCAGAGCTTCAGTTTCCATTTTAGAAAGGGATGCATTTACAGACGTGGATTCTTCAGGCATCAATGCTTCAATGATCTCTTTCCAGGGGTTTTCTTTGATTTTAGGATACTCTGATACATTGTACTCTGATATGTTAGCCATATCAGCTGCAATTGAAATGGCATCTTCAAGGGAGCCCAACTTATCAACTAATCCATTTTGTACGGCTTCTTTTCCGGTCCATACCCGTCCACGAGCTATTTTTTCGGCTTCTTCAAAAGTCATATTCCTACCTTCTGCAACGATTCCTACAAAGGTTTTGTACAGATCATCAGTAAATTTCTGAAGATGATTGGACTCACGATCATCAAGATCAAAGTAAGGGGTAAAGCTTACCGCATATGGGCTGGTCTTGAGGGTATCAAATTGAATGCCCAGCTTTTCGTTTAACAACTTTCTGGCATTAGGGAACAATACATAAACTCCAATGGATCCGGTAAGGGTATTGGGTGATGCTACAATGGTATCGGCGTATGCAGAAATATAATAACCTCCTGATGCTGCGTAATCTCCGTAAGATGCGACTACAGGAATACCGTTATTTTTTAAATCCAGGATATTTCTGGCAATGTTATCGGAGACCAGACTATTTCCACCGGGGCTGTTTACCCGGAAAACCACTGCTTTTACATTTTTATCTCTTTTGATCTGATCAAAGATCTTTCCATATTTGTCGTCACTTATGGTGCCCTTGGACTTAGTGCCATATAGAATTTCTCCTTCTGCATAGACGACGGCAATCCTATCTTTTATTTTTACGTTGAAGTCAGACTTTACATATGGCAGATATTCTTCAAGTGTTACATATGTTACTTTCTTATTGCCGCTTATGTTCAATTGAGTTTTAAGTCTTGATTCTACTTCGTCCCAGTATAATAAACCATCCACAAGGTTGGCCTCGAGGCTACCTTTTGCCGTACCTCCTTGGTACTCATCCATAATTTCCTTCAATTGGGTCATGGAAAGATTTCTGGAATCACCTACATCTGATAGCATGACTTCTTCCATAACCTGGAGGAATGCTTTGGTCTGCTTTCTGTTGGGATCGCTAATAGATGTTCTTCGATAGGGTTCTGTAGCACTTTTGAAATTTCCTGAATAGAAGATATTCATTTCTACTCCTACCTTTTCCAGCATTTCTTTATAGAATGCAATGGCTACACCATATCCTTTAAGATCTACATATCCATTTGGGTTTAACCATACACTATCTGCTGCTGTTGCAAGCCAATATGCAGACTGGCTGTAAAGATCACAGTAGGAATACACATACTTTCCTGATTCTTTAAAATCAAGGATGGCATTCCTGATTTCCAGCAAGGTGGATTGTCCACCCATGGCATATTGTGACTTTAAAAGAATCCCGTTTATTTTGGGATCTTCGGCTGATTGTTTTAATATTTTCTTGATGCTATTGAGTCCCACATAAGTTTCTGTAGAAAACTCAAATTGTCCTTCGGATACATTACCTGTTTTCTCCGGAATAAAGGTTGTAAGGTCAAGAAGCAGGACTGATTCCTTTTTTAATTCAGTAGGTCGCTGTGAAGCTGATGTAATGTAGATTCCTATTATCAGACTGACCAATAATAATGCAATCAATGTTCCCAGACAGGAACCTGTAACGATTTTAATAAAATGCTTCATCGTGCTTATTCAAGAACTACAAAAATAGAACCAATGATTTAAAAGAAATCAATTCTAAGATCAATCTCCCTAAATAGACGACAATTATAACTATGATTGCATAAGAAGTGTTCAGCCTATGCTTAGGCTCATGCGATGTACACCAGGCTGATATTTTCTTCCAATGATGTATTTGAGCTCTTCGTAATGCCTTGGATTTTCTATAAAGTCGATGGTATTGAGGTCTATGATTAAAATAGGTATTGATACAATATTACGGAAATATTCAAAGTAGGAATTCTGAATACTTAATAAATAATTTTCAGTGATATGCTTCTCATAAGATCGGCCTCTCTTGCGGATGTGTTCCAACAATATATCGGTGCTTCTATGGAAGTAAACCAGAAGGTCAGGAGGAGGGAAGGATTGATTTAATACTCCAAATAGTTTCGTAAATAATCGATATTCCTCCTCAGAAAGATTATTTCTTGCAAAAAGCAAAGTTTTAGTAAAGAAATAATCTGATACGGTAAACTGAAAGAAGAGATCTTGATTGACCAGATGACGTTGCAATTGTTTATGACGCTCCGTCATGAAAAATAATTCTACTGTAAATCCAAATCTTTCCGGTTCTTTATAGAAATGCGGTAAGAAAGGATTATCATCAAATTCTTCCAGTATAAGCTTACAATCATATTCTTCCTTCAACTTTTGACAGAATGAAGTTTTTCCAGCACCAATATTGCCTTCTATACAGAGATAATTATGTGGAAATGGCGTACTCATATGACTGGATCTACAATTATTTTGTGTGCATATGAGGAATCCATACAATCTTCAGATAACTTCCTTATAGAAAGCTTCAATGAAGGGTGAATATAATCCGGGATGATATCCATCAGTGGCAATAATACAAAAGCTCTTTTCTGCATCATAGGATGTGGGATCGTAAGTGAATCTGTTTCGATGATCTCATTACCATAAAATATGATATCGATGTCAATCCTGCGTGGTCCCCAGTGAAATTCTTTTTCTTTTCCTATGATACACTCAATCTTTTGAATGTTTTTAAGAATATCTTCAGGAGATTGATAAGATTTTAAATGTATGGCCTGATTAAGAAACTCAGGTTGATCCTTTATTCCCCATGCTTCAGTCGCATATATATCGGATTTATTGATGATCTCACCACAGTGTATGTTCAAAAGCCTTAAACATGTAGATAAGTTTTCTTCTCTATCACCTATGTTGCTGCCTATATGTAATATTAAGTCTATCACGGACCACAAATGTATGCATTATGATAAATAAAGGAATATACTCATATGATAATTCCTTAATGGACATAAAAAAGCCCCTTTTTTAAGGGGCTTGATATAGTCAAGGTTTTTGGATATTAAGAGTTTGGTTTAATTGCTTTGAGATATTTATTCAATTCATCTTTAACTAATGGGAATAAGAAAAATAATCCAATCATATTAGGAAAGACGAGTGCGAGAATCATTGCATCTGAAAATCTAAACACAGAGTCTAATGAGGATGCTGATCCCACAACGACAAATACCAGGAATAATATCTTATAAGTATAATCTGCTTGCTTACTTCTTCCGAATAGGAATTTCCAAGACTGAAGACCATAGTAAGACCATGATATCATCGTTGAAAATGCAAATAGTACGATTGCTACAGTAAGTATTGCAGGGAACCAGGGTAATACATCTGCAAATGCCATTGATGTTAAATCCACACCTCCTACCGATTGGCCACCTATTACAACATTTCCAGCTCCATCTCCACCATAGGTGAATGCTCCTGATTGATTGTACATTATTATTACCAATGCAGTCATAGTACATATTACTACTGTGTCAATGAAAGGCTCCAACAATGCGACAATACCTTCAGAAGCAGGATACTTTGTTTTTACTGCTGAGTGTGCAATCGCTGCCGATCCGGCACCAGCTTCATTAGAGAATGCTGCTCGTCTGAATCCTGTGATCAATACACCGATCAATCCACCTAATCCCGCTGCAGGAGTGAAGGCCTGGCTAAAGATCAATCCAAAAGCATCGTCGAGGTAGCCGATATTAGCAAATATGATTACGAGACAAGCAATCACGTAAATGACTGCCATGAAAGGAACTATTTTTTCAGTTACACTTGCAATTCTTTTAATACCCCCGATAATCACAATTCCTACAAGTACGGCGAATATTAACCCAAAGATAAATCCAGTTGCCCCTCCTTGAAGTCCCAAAGAAGTAACCAATTGTGCAGTAGCTTGATTGGCCTGGAATGCATTTCCACCACCAAAAGATGCACCTACGCATAGGATAGCAAACATAAAGGCAAGGACCTTACCCAATCCCGCAAATCCTCTTTCTTTCATACCTTTAGAAAGATAATACATAGGACCTCCATATACAGTCCCATCAGGACCTACATCACGATATTTTACACCGAGTGTACATTCCACGAATTTAGAAGACATACCCAGAATTCCGCAGATTATCATCCAAAACGTAGCACCCGGACCGCCTATGGCAATGGCAAGGGCTACACCAGCAATATTACCAAGGCCAACGGTTCCAGACACAGCTGTAGCCAACGCCTGAAAGTGACTGACCTCTCCATCCTGACTTTCATCTTTGATGGTATCAACAATGTCTCCATCCGCTATATTAACAGCAGCATGATCATCTGCAACATGATGGTCGATGCTATCATATTTTCCTCTCACGACATTGATTGCGAGTGGAAATTTAGTGATGCTGGGGAATTTAAAATACAGTGTAAAGAAAAATGCACCAAAAACCAGGATGATCAATACTATAGGAATTGAGAGATCATCAGTAATTGGAATTGATGTAAAAATGAAGCTTTCCCATGCATCTGCAACTGGTGCAAATGCTTGATCTATCTTTTGGTCCAATCCTACTGACTCATCCTGGCCAAATGATAGGAACGGTATTGACAATAGAGCTATCAGAAAAGTAAGTCTCGTCTTAATTGTTTTCATGTGTTTGATTGAAAGTTAATTGGTTGAGCAGGAATGAAAAGAAACGTCCTGCCTCATTTTCCGCACGTTAAGGTATTTATATTTTAATAATATACAAAATGCTATTATTTAAAGAATTCATAATGTTAACCATTAAGGCAGATTCATCTGTACAATATGGGATTTTATGCAATTGAGATAAGTTCATAAATTGCTGTAAATCATATATTTAACATCGATTTAACATATTACAAAAACTTAAGTAATTCTTTAATTAGATAGATTTTTTCCATTCATCGAGTGTAAGAAACAATTGATAGAAAAAATGGATTTCAGATACCGCCGGAAGCAACATTTATTTATTGGCATCGTCTAATAATTACGAGGACTCACACAAGCAAAAATTTATTTAAACCATTGTTAACATTTAAAAATTTATGATCATGAAAAAAATCAAGATCTTATTAGCCCCGATTTTTGCATTGTTATTGACCACAACTTTAATGGCGGGGGTAAGTCCCAAGAAAGGTTCTGTAGATGCTAAAGATGCTCTAAGAAACACCATCGCTCAGAAAATTAAATCTATCGATTTAGAAAACCTCAATCTAAAGGACAAAGACGTGAGAGTTCAATTTATCATTAACGATAAAAGTGAAATCATCGTTTTAAAAACGGATAATAAGGAACTGGATGGTATTGTTAAAGCTACTTTGAATTATAATGAGATAGACTCTAAGGATCTTTCAAAGAATAGCTTATACGCCATCAAGATTAAACTTGTATCTTAGCGTCATAATCAGCGGCTATTCATGTAGTTGCTGGTTTTGATTCAAATTAATTTATTGGTTGGTTGTCAGATAACGTTCTGGCAACCACCTTAAATTTTAAGGAATCATAATATCTGCTCTTTAGGTTAGATGCCAAGTTTTTTCAATTCAGGTTCCGATTGTATGACTTCATTGGCCATTTTAACAGCCATGGGATCTGATACTAGTTCAGGTGCATGATGTGGTTTTTTACGTGCATCAATCACAAGCGATCCCCGACATCCCCAATGTTTATTTTCTATAAAGCTCTCTACACCATAGATATCATGTGAAGGATTAGCCCTGGTGAAGGTCACCCATACAAAATTATTTATATTGGCCGCTGTAAATTGAGCATCATCGCAGAGTACAATTAAAGGAAACCCATTTAGATTCTGATCTGCTGCAACCTTGCATAAATGTTCCAGTTCTTGTTCTGCTGTTGGATAATCAATAAATGTATTACCTTCTATACACATAATACCAGGCATATTTACAGCAACATCCTTTATGTGAGGTAGATTTAATAAAGCCGGAATTTCAGATTGAAGGTTCCTAACCTTATCTCCTCTGCAAGCTATGACCACTTTTGAGCCGGAGTTCCATCCTGAGCCGGAATAATCCAAGGTATCAATGGTAGTCTTAGTCTGAAAGTGTAAGTCTCTCGTCCAGTCAACACGCTCTAGGAAATGATTAAAGAAGTATGAAAGATCATGTGTGTTCAACTTTGGGTCATCTTCATCGGCAGCAATCCATAGAAACTTAGCCAGTGATGTTTGCCCTGATCCAATGATTCTGTTAGCTATTGTAAGGATTTCTTCAGGCACTTTTTCTCTGAAAGGCATATACCTTTCTTTTCCAATTGCAACCAATAATGGGTGCACTCCTGCAGCATCTACAGCATTTAATTCTACCAATCCGGGAAATTCCTGTGGAGTAAGTTCTTTTACTAATTCATGAATTAAATATCCAAAACTAGAGTCCTCCTGCGGTGGTCTACCTACGACAGTGAAGTGCCATAATGGATCTTTTCGATGATATACCTGATCCACTTTCATTACTGGAAAATCATGTTCAAGACTATAGTAGCCCAGGTGATCACCAAATGGTCCTTCTGGTTTCTTTTTATTCTTTACAATGGTTCCTGTGATAATGAAATCTGCATCTGCAGATATGATGTGCCCTGCTTTGTCTCTGGTCCATCTGAAACTTCGGCCTCCAAGCATCCCCGCAAATGTCAATTCACTGATTCCTTCCGGCATCGGCATAATGGCTGAAAATGCATGCGACGGAGGCCCACCAATGAAGATGGAACACTTGAATTCTTCCTCACTTTTATTATACAGTTCATGATGTACACCGATACCTCTATGGATCTGGTAATGCATGCCTACTTCTTCATTCTGTACATAATCATTTCCACTTAGTTGGATTCGATACATTCCTACATTGGATTTCATAATGGACTTCTCACCTGGAGGCAAGGTAAGGACCTGAGGCAACGTAACAAATGCCCCTCCATCCATGGGCCAGGATACAATCTGTGGTAGTTGATCAATGGTCGTAGTCCCATAAGTAGCAGGACAGGAGAATAAAAAACCTCTGGGTAAGGCAGTAAGAGCAGTAAATGGTGCACTTAAGTACTTTAAAGGGCTCTTTAATAATCTTGAGGGATCAGCTTTTAATTCAATGACTTTCTTAACTCTCTCGATTGTATGTCTAAAAATAAATTCAGTGCGATCAGTTGTACCATATATATTAGATATAGCTTGAAACGGGCTACCTTTTATATTTTCAAATAGCAGGGCAGGCCCTTTTGCGTCATAAACCCTTTTATGGATCTCTCCTGCGACAAGGTTAGGATCAACTTCTGTTTTTATCCTTACGAGTTGACCACTCTTCTCAAGGTCATCGGCACATGCTCTCAGGCTTGAATACATATTTAATATTTTACTTTACAAGGTAACATCTCAATTTTCAAAAGGCTCAATAGAATGGAATATTTCTCCATAATCCATAATCATATGGAATAAATACGTATATATTGATTCTAACATATATTTTTGTAACATCCTGCAACATAACTAAAACAAATAAATCTTCATTCCGCTATGAAACAGTATCACGACTTATTAAAGCACATCCTCAAGCATGGGGTTAAGAAATCTGATCGTACTGGGACTGGAACGTTAAGTTGTTTCGGTTATCAGATGCGATTTGATTTGGACGAGGGTTTCCCAATGGTAACAACCAAGAAGTTGCATTTGAGGTCCATCATTCATGAGCTATTATGGTTCCTGGATGGAGATACCAATGTTAAATATCTCCAGGAAAATGGTGTAAGAATCTGGAATGAGTGGGCAGATGAAAAAGGAGACCTGGGACCTGTATATGGTAAGCAATGGAGAAAATGGGAATCTGCCAATGGCAGGGTAGTAGATCAGATTGATCGAGCGGTCAATCTGATCAAGAACAATCCAGATTCAAGAAGGATCATAGTGAATGCATGGAATGTAGGCGAATTGGAGGATATGGCTTTGACCCCTTGTCATTGTATGTTCCAGTTTTGGGTAGCTGAAGGTCGATTGTCTTGCCTGCTATATCAAAGGTCGGCCGATACTTTCCTGGGTGTGCCATTCAATATTGCTTCCTATGCGTTATTGACGATGATGATGGCACAAGTATGTGGATTACAACCAGGAGAGTTTGTTCACTCTTTTGGGGACGTGCATTTGTATAGTAATCATCTCGAGCAGACTGAGTTGCAATTGAGTCGTGAACCCAGACCATTACCCAAGATGATTATTAATCCTGATGTAAAGTCTATTTATGATTTTAAGTATGAGGACTTTACCCTAGTCGGATATGATCCTCATCCTCACATCAAGGCGGCAGTGTCGGTGTAACTTATATAAACTAAGTAAATAGGATAAAAAAAAGAGATTCATTAAAAAAGCCGGATTGAAGTACAACCCGGCTTTTTCTATCTGATCGCAATTATTATTATTCGATAACAATCATCTTCTTAGTAGCATTGTAATCTCCACTCTTCAGCGTATAATACAGTACACCTGTTGCGTTGAGATCTTCTTTGTTCAACTTGACCTCATTGTAACCTTGTGCATAAGTACCTCTGACATTGGTGATTACTCTTCCTGATACATCATAGACGGTAAGCGTGGCATTGCCACTTTCAGGTAATCTGAATCCGATCACCGTCACCTCATCGAATGGGTTAGGCTCATTCTGATCCAGACTGAAGGTTGCTTCCTCTCCTCCATCTATCGTTAACTCTATCGTATGAATATCCAACCCTTCTCCTACATATACTTCATTGTTGATCACCTGATTCGTCATCCTGATCATGTTGTTGATCCTTCCTGACTCTGTGGCAATCGCCTTCAATGTAAATAAGTTGTCTGTTGATCCCAGTCCTTCCATATCTGAATACGATACAGTAATTGTGTTATCATCCAGTATTCCGATATTCGCTTCACTCATATTGGCAGTTCCGGATTCTACTGACTCAATCGTCAGGCCATTCAATTCCAGTGTAAACTGATATCCAAATACCTGGTTGAAATCTTCAGCTGAGAAGGTAAGATCTACAGCTTCACCTTGCTCTACATTCTGATCTGTGAGTGATAC
>Ga0316201_10005109_pt1 | contig 10039 bp, 11 predicted proteins | sample CS6wburrow_MG_FD_204516 | JGI IMG/M metagenome (GOLD analysis project Ga0316201, IMG submission 204516) | Coastal sediment microbial communities from Delaware Bay, Delaware, United States - CS-6 worm burrow | ecosystem: Environmental > Aquatic > Marine > Coastal > Sediment | place: USA...
AAATAACCTGATGCCATTCATCACACAGGCCGCCGCAGGCTTGCGGGATGAGTTGAGTGTATTTGGTGACGACTATGACACACCCGATGGTACAGGGATACGAGACTATATCCACGTGGTGGACCTGGCGAATGGTCATGTAGCTGCGTTGAATTATCTTGATACACATCAGGAATTACTGACGGTCAATCTTGGCACCGGCAAGGGTATCTCGGTATTGGAGATGATCAGGGCCTTTGAAAAAGCCAACAAATGCAAAGTGCCCTACCGTATCACCGGTCGCCGACCGGGAGATATCGCTGAATGCTATGCAGATACAAGGCTGGCCAATAAACTTTTGAACTGGCAAGCTACCCACTCACTGGAAGACATGTGTAGAGATTCGTGGCGATGGCAAACAAAGGGCGCGTAGGAGTGTAGTAGAAAATGACCACCGATCTTAAACAACTGGCGGCCCGGCTTCCAAAAGCCGAATTGCATATTCATATTGAGGGCAGCCTGGAGCCATCCATGATGTTTGACCTCGCCGCCCGTAATGCAGTTGAGCTGCCCTACCCTGATGTAGAATCAATAACCAAAGCATATAATTTCAATTGTTTACAAGATTTTCTTGATCTATATTATAAAGGCATGTCCGTGCTGCAAACCGAACAGGATTTTCATGACCTGACCTGGGCATACCTGCAACGCTGTCATCAACAAAACGTGGTGCACTGTGAAATATTTTTTGACCCGCAGGGGCATACCGGGCGGGGCATTGAGTTTGAAGTTTTCATGCAGGGTATCTGCAGCGCGTTGGACAGAGCCAATACCGAGCTTGGTATCAGCAGCAAACTGATCATGTGCTTTTTGCGTCACCTGGATGAGCAGAGTGCCTTCGCCACGCTCGAAGCCGCGACACCCTACCTCGACAGGATTACCGGTGTTGGCCTGGACTCATCAGAATTGGGCCACCCGCCCAGCCTGTTTCGCGGAGTCTTTGCACACGCTGGTGAGCTGGGTCTCAAACGTGTTGCCCACGCAGGTGAGGAAGGACCACCGGAGTACGTATACGAAGCACTGGACCTGCTCTCAGTGGACAGGATAGATCACGGCAACCGCTCGCTGGAAGACAATGCCCTCGTCCAGCGTCTTGTCGATGAGCAAATGGCGTTGACGGTCTGTCCGCAATCCAACCTGAGATTGGCCGTTGTCAAGGACATGTCCGAACATCCCATACGCAAAATGATGGCCTTGGGTCTTAATGCCTGTATCAATTCCGATGACCCGGCTTATTTTGGTGGTTACATGAATGAGAATTTCGATGCACTGATCGATGCCACCGGTCTTGGCCGTGACGAGATTTTTCAGCTTACCATCAATGGTTTTGAATCATCTTTCCTGACACGGGCCGAAAAACAAGTTCACCTCGACCGTATCCAAGCGATGCGCTGAGCTAACCCGGAGCTTTGAAACCCATGTCTGAACCTACCCACACACAGCACGGGTATTCGATGGCTGATGTATCCGGCAAGACCGTGACCCGCCGTCTTGCACTGGCGAGTGGAAGAATCACGGTTGGAAAAAAAGCCTTCGTCTTGCTGCGCGATCAGTCACTACCCAAAGGTGATGCGCTCGCGTTGGCCGAATTTGCCGGCATCCAGGGCGCCAAGCAGACACCTTCACTGATCCCACTTTGCCATCCGATTTCGCTGAATCGTGTTGCGATACATACCGTGCTGAGAGCGGATGAAGCAGCGGTGGATGTTTATGCGATAGCAGAAATTGATGCCAAAACCGGTGTGGAGATGGAAGCCCTGTGTGGTTTGAATATTGCTTTGCTAACCATCTGGGACCTGACGAAACCTATCAATGCTGCGCTTGAGATCAGCGAGGTTCGCTTGCAGTTCAAGTCAGGGGGCAAACGCGGCGACTGGATCCATCCGGATGGTATTTCAGCCACGGCAAAAGCCATACTTGATGCGCACTGATTTTAATTTCAAGGAACACTAGATTGCTGCGTTATTCAGCACATTTACCACTGTCGGGCATTGGCCCTGCCGGGCAGACCAGAATCAGAAAAGCCCACGTGGGCCTGATTGGTGTCGGCGGGCTGGGTTGTGCTGCCGCCCAATACCTCGTCTCGAGTGGTATCGGCAAGCTAAGCATATGCGATTTTGACAGGGTGACAGAAAGCAACCTTTCCCGCCAAATCCTTTACCAAACAACAGATCTCGGACGATCCAAGGTAGAAGCCGCTACACATTCCTTGCAACGATTGAATCCTGAAACCGAACTGGCAACGGTTGCCAAACGCATGTCCGATGAAGATATGCGGATACTTTTCCCGGCTTGTGATCTTGTGATAGATGCCAGTGACAACTACGGCACCCGGCTGGCGGTAAATCGCAACTGCCTGGCGCTCAGACTTCCCTGGATCATGGCCTCATGTATACGTATGGAGGGTCAGATCATGTTCCTGCGCCCTGACCTTGCTGAACAAGCCTGCTATCGATGCGCCTATGGTGAGGCCCCGGATACACTTGAAGACTGCCCTGGTGCAGGCATATTCGCGCCGGTGGCGGGTATTGCAGGCACCTCCGCCGCATACTTTGCACTGGCTTACCTTGCAGGTTCAAAAACGTCTGCAGGTTTACATCTTTTCGACGCCAGCAACTGGGACTGGCAGTCCCTGCAAATCGGTAAGAATCCAGCCTGCAAGGATTGCAGCAAATAATCCGCATATTCCGCTAATCGCATCTGCCACACACCATCATCAGGGAAATCGCGACCGGCTACGCCGATGGCCCAGGCCAGCCTCTCGATCGGTACCCGCTCTCACCTTCGCCCTCCCACGGGTGGTGCCAAGTCAAAGGAACTCTCACCAGTTGATGAACTGAATGTCGGAGATTCTATGGCACCTGTCCAGTGGGAGTATCTGATCTTGTGCATGTCGGAAGGTTTTAATCGCCGCAAGGTGCGCCTCCCACAGTCTCTCACTGCGGTGTGCTATTACTGTGGGAGGCGCACCTTGCGGCGATTTCCCTGCGGGTAAAGCTCAGAGCCCAGACCTGCTGTGGGAGGCGCGCCCCGCGGCGATTATGCCCAGGGCAAGTCAAAAACTTGCGGGAGGCCTGTCACTCTGTACTGGCAACCGATTCATCCCCTGCTAGTGCGTGTTTCAATACATGCCAGGGCAAGGTCGCACATTTAACTCTCGACGGGTAACGCCCGGCAAATGCCAACGCGGCAAGCTCACCCAGTTGCTTATCGCGTTCCTGATCCGGTCCCTCGGTAATCGCTGTGCGGACCTGATCAAACAACTCTTGCGCCTGCTGCAACCCAAGACCATGCACGTGGGTGGCCAACAATGAAGCAGAAGCCATCGAAATAGCGCAACCAACGCTCTCGACCGCTGCACGCTCTATGACACCTGCATCGTTCACCAGTAACTGCAGGGTGACACGGTCACCGCAAAAGGGATTTTCGCCACGCCCCTGGTGAGTGGGGTTCTCGATGGTACCGTGGTGATGAGGAAACTGGCTGTGCTCGATAATGATCTCGCTGTAGCGCTGCATGGGGTCAGTGTTCATGCTCGTGTTCTCCAGTTGCGTGAACGGCCGCTGCACAGTGTTCGCAATTTACCCACTCGCTGACACCTGACACATAATGCTCCTTTTTCCAGATCGGAAGCCTGGTTTTAGTCTGATCGATAATGTATCTGCAGGCATCAAAGGCCTCGCCGCGATGTGCTGAGGAAACACAAACGACAACAGCAATATCACCCAGCTCAAGCAGACCTTCGCGGTGAATGCACAAGGCATGGCTGACCCCAAAGCGCTCTATCGCCTCATCGATGATTCTCGCCCCTTCTTTTTCCGCCACCGGCCGGTAAACCTCGTATTCAAGCCGCTCTACTTCCTGGCCTTCATTGTGATCGCGGATCCAGCCTTCAAACACCACCAGTGCGCCACAACCGTTGTCTGCAACGGCTTTTTTCGCCGCAGTGACATCGATGGGTGTGTCGCTGACCGAGAACTTCATCCGCCAGCCACCGGTGGAAAAAACAGGACCTCATCACCCTCGGTCAATGGCGTTTCCCATCCCGTCATCTCATCATTGATGGCCACCAGGGCCGCCGCCTCTGTTTTGAGGCGAGCATGCTTTTTGGCCATCAGTTGGAACAACTGTGCAGCTGTGTCAACACTGCAATCAATATACTCGGATGCACAGCCGGTCTGTTCGCGGAACAGTGCAAAGTAACGTACCTTGATTTTCAATTAACCTCCCATCCTGTACATCTCGATATGTGGACCTCGGCGGGGCAATTCACCCCGCAATTCGCTGTAACGATCCGCCCGTTTTTGCCACAAGCCACGGATCACCGCCGTCAATTCTTCCACACCCATGCCATCGCGTATTTTATCCCGCAAAACCGTTCCCTTTGCTGAAAAAAGACAACTGTAAAACAAGCCTTCAGCCGTCACCCTGGCACGTGAACAATCACCACAAAATGGCTCGGTAATCGAACTGATAAAGCCAATCTCACCTGCACCATCGGTGAACGCATAACGACGCGCTGTTTCACCCAGCGGTTGTTTTGCTACCGGAACCAGTGCCCAGCGATCGTGTATTAATTTCAACAACTCTGCGCTGGGTACGACCAGTGCCCTGTCCCAGTGATTGACGTTGCCCACGTCCATGAACTCTATCAACCTGACCGTATGTCCGCTGTTTCTGAAATAATCCACCAGGTCGAGTATCGTATGATCATTAATATCCCGTTGCACGACAGTATTGATCTTCAGGTTTGTAAATCCGGCCTGTTCCGCCGCGGTGATACCATCGAGAACTTCCTGCACCGAGCCACGCTCACCGGCCATTTTCCGGAATATGGGTTCATCCAGGCTGTCGAGGCTGACCGTGATCCTGCCCAATCCAGCATCTTTCAATGCCTGCGCATGTCTTGGTAACAGCACTGCATTGGTGGTTAATGCCAGATCCTTAATGCCTTCAACTGAAGCAATTCGGTTGACCAACTCGACGAACCCCGGGCGCAACAATGGTTCACCACCGGTTAAACGAACCTTTTGCACACCCAGCCCGACGAACACCCGAACCAGCAACTCGATTTCACCATCACTTAAAAGATACTGGGGTCGTAAGAAAATCCCCCGACCATGCAGTGACTCTTCCGGCATACAGTAGGTACATCGCAGATTACAACGATCAAGAACCGAAATCCTCAGATCTTTGAGCGGTCTGGCAAGCTTGTCATTGAGTGGTGTCAAGAAATCATAATCCAATCGGAAAAAAGAAACCGAATTCTAACCCGTGTGGTGTTATTAACCCAGTGCCCGGGCAACCTGGGTGACGTTTAGGTTTCAAACCAATTAAGCAAATGTCATCTCAACCCAGCGCCAGATCAATCTTACCGCCACGTACAACATCAATATCGCCGTCAGTCGTTTAATCCATGTTTCGGGCAGGTGATAGGCGCCGAGATGACTGCCAATCTGGCCACCGATGAGAACCGCAACAAACAGGGGCCAGGCCTGCACCCACCCTTGCATGGGGGAATAATCGCCCGCTTTCATCAATTGTCCCGCAAGGCCTGCAAGGGAATTGACCAGGATAAACCCACTGGTAATACCGGCAACAGTGCGGGCGGGTGCCAGGTGAAACAGGTAAATCAGCGGTGCCAGGAATATGCCTCCACCGATACCAGTGATACCTGCCAACAACCCGATAACACCGCCAACGGGAAGCGCCACCAGCCAGTAACGGGCCGTACCGGAATGCTGTACCGAATCGGAAACATGTGGCTTAAACAACATTTGCACTGCTGCAATCAACAGGCTGGAACCCAGCAAAGCAATAAAAAGCTGCTCTGAAACCGGGATTCTGCCACCGAGCCATGCCATCGGAATCGAAAAAGCAACAAATGGCATCAGCAGCCTGGCGGACAAAACCCCAACCCTTGAATAGTGATACACACCACCCATGACAACCAGGATATTGCAACTCAGGGCGATGGCAGGAACCAGGCGGTAGTCCATTCCCGACAGAATCAACAAAGCGTTGTAGCTGGAACCACCACCGAAACCCACCGAAGAATAAGCAACGGCGGCAAGCAGGAACAGGGCTGTCAGGATCAACAGTGGCATTTACGAATCCAGGAATTTCAGATGCGGTAGTATGGACCAGGCTTAAATCCGATGCCATGACCATTCGGACATGCGATCGGCGGCTTGAACTTGTAGCATGTGTCGACGATTCAACGAGGGATATGTATGCAACCCACCAAATTGTTCACCAACGCAGTTTTAAGCTGCCTCGCAGTCACCTTGCTTGTGGTTTCCAGCCAGTCATTTGCACAGGGTGCTTCAAACTTCACGCCCGAATGGGTCAAACGCTCCAACGACATTGCCTACCGGGTCCTGGAGGCGAATGCGAAATTTGCCCCCGAGTTTTCCGGCCAGAGCGGCATTGATGGATATGACGAGGAGATTTTTGACCTGGGTGAAAAACTCTACGAACGTCAACAGGACACGGCAAGGCAAAACATCCAGATGTTAAAAGCATTGCTGGCCAACGAAGAAGACGCACGGGTCGCCCAGGATATTGAGATCATGATCAAGTCCGAGCAGGACAACATCGAAGCCAATCGCATCAACTATGAGAGGGTACTTCCATACGGCAATATTACCGGTCTGATCTTTGCCGGTTTCAGGGGTTTGCTGGACAAGCAGGTCCCGCTTGAAAGGCAAAAAGCAGCGCTGGTAAGGCTCAAAAAGTATACGGGCCAGGCAGAAGGGTATGAGCCATTGACCGAACGGGCCAAAATCATACTCACTGAAAGAGCCGAGATCCCCGGTCTGATAAAGCCATACCTTGGTGAAGTACAACAGGACCTCGAACGCTCGCCAATTATGCTCGAGGGCCTGCAAAGCGTCTTCGCAGCCACCGAACTGGAAGGTTATGAGAAGGACCTGGCGATGTTGTCTGAACAACTGAAGTCCTACAACGCCTGGGTCGAGGAAACCATTCTGCCAAATACCCGCGAAAGCGCCGCCCTGCCCCGTGAATTGTATGAACTGCAGTTGAAGAACTACGGCGTGGATGATTCACCTGAGGCACTTATCAAAACAGGCCAGGTCGGTTTTATGAATATCAGAAACGAGATGATGGCCCTGGCCCCGCTTGTAGCCAGGCAAAAAGGCTATAGCACCAGTGATTACCGCGAGGTTATCAAGTTGCTGAAAGAAGACCAGGTACACGGTGATGAACTGATGGCAAAGTACCGTGAGATCATGGTGGAACTGGACACCATCATAAAACGTGAAAACCTTGTTTCGCTGCCGGATGAACCCGCGCGTGTTCGCATGGCCACACCAGCCGAGACAGCACAGCAACCTGCCGCGCACTTGGATATACCCCGTCTGATTGGGAATACGGGTGAATTCCCCGAATTCATTGTTCCCACCATTGAGCAAAATGAAGACGGTAGCTGGCCCGACAGTGATTACGCCTTCCCTGCAATGATGTGGACACTTGCCGCACATGAGGCCCGGCCTGGTCATGAAATGCAGTTCACGACCATGCTGCGTGGCGGTGTTTCAACGGCCCGTGCATTTTTTGCATTCAATTCAGCCAACGTGGAAGGCTGGGCACTCTATGCAGAAGCGATCAGCAAGCCCTATATGCCGCTGGAGGGCCAATTGATCTCGCTACAGGACCGTTTGTTACGCGCAGCCCGTATATGGCTCGACCCGATGCTTAACATGGGTCTGATCAGTGCTGAGGAGGCCAAGCGGGTATTGATGGAAGAGGTTGTACTCGATGATAACAATGCCCAGACTGAAATCGACCGTTACACCTTCCGTTCACCGGCGCAGGCAACTGCCTATTATTACGGTTACGAAAACCTGCAGGCATTACGGGCAAGTACCGAGATGCGTCTGAAGGAGCACTTCAATCAACAGGATTTTCATGATTTTCTGCTGGCTCAGGGATTATTACCACCGGAATTGCTAAGCAAGGCTGTTAATGAGAACTTCATCAAGCCTATACTGCAGAAGACTAGCCACTAAGCCACGGTCATTCGGAAATAGTCGACATTTCGCGATGACCGTCAATCCGGACTTGATCCGAAACCCACTTATCCGCTAAAAAGCAAATGGACCCCGGGTCAAGCCCGGGGTGACGGCGCATCCGCCACACCTACATGTGATATGATTTTTTTATGGTTTCATTCAATGAAAAAAACAGCCTTTTCCTCCAACCCAAATTAAAACGGCTGCAGGATCTGCAGACTGAAATATACCGACAGATGCAGCTGCTGATCCCTGACCAGGTTGCACATTATGATTCTTTTCAATCACAGGTACCCGGATCACCCCTGCTGAGAATGGACATACTTGAACGCCATCCCTATACACATTTCCTGCGTCTCACCTATCAGTTCGCAAACGATGAACAGCGGGAGATCGCTCCGGATGCGCATATCCGTCTATACAATGATGCACACCTGGCCGAAGTTACCTCTTTTAACCACGACCAGGGCTTCAACAGGTCAGCTCACCCTGAGTGGCCCCAAAAACAATTATTTCAACGCTGCTGGCGTCAAAACCAGGCACTGGACAAGTGGCTGTCCTACCTTATACAGCAGGGGCACGGCATTACGAGCATGCAACCCGCCACGGATAAAATCAGCGGAAAACGCGCAAATCCAATCAAAGAAATGGCCAGTTTTCGCTGATCTTAAAAATGGGTTTGACAGACCAGCAATAACTGCGTAAGATCACGCGCCTTGCGGGGCTATAGCTCAGCTGGGAGAGCGCTACAATGGCATTGTAGAGGTCGACGGTTCGATCCCGTCTAGCTCCACCAAACCTGTCCCCTTCGTCTAGAGGCCTAGGACACTGCCCTTTCACGGCGGCAACAGGGGTTCGAATCCCCTAGGGGACGCCATATGTATGGCGTTGAATGTGAAAGATTTAATGCCACTTAGAGAGCCACCTTCGGGTGGCTTTTTTTTGTGTCTTCTGTTTTTCTACTGACTTTTTTCTATGAGAAACAAGGGCAGGTCCACCATGAGAAATGCTACTCCCTGCCCTCTCAGGCGGTCGTACTATGCATATCCGAGTAGATTTCCTGCAGACAGACCTCGCGAGATCATGGTAAAGATGCACCTCGACAGATCACTACCGTCTTCTCCCGTGATCTCTTTTGCCGGGATGTTCTTTATTCCCACTGGCACAAAAACATATGCTTGATGTATTCTAAAATCGCACCCCGAATTAGCCAAGCAGGAATAATAATGAAAAGAATATTGATTGGTATCGCTTTGCTTACCTCTCTGATAAGCGGTTATGCGCATGCGGTTACCTATACATACACAGGCGATAACTTTACGAGAGCGAATGGCGTGTATACGCCTGCAATGCGTGTAACCGGAACATTCACTACCAGCGCACTTGTTCCACCCAACCGCACCGATTATGACATTAGTGGAATCCTGACCAGTTGGTCGTTTTTCGATGGTGTGCAGACAATTAATAGTAGCAACGGAACGTTTAAACCGCCAAGGCCGCCTTTGGTTACTACAGACGCATTTGGAGGTATCACGTCTACGTCCTTTTACTTTTACCGAGTTCCGATAGCAACCGTAGTTGGAGCTGAAAATGACCTTATCTGGATTGGACGCTTTCAGGATTTCGCTGCTCTAGATGCACTTTGCGACCGTGTAACTGATGGGTATTGTGATGTATGGGCCTTCGCGGCAGACCGGGCGGTAAGTTCGGTTCGCGGTGCTTGGGTCACCAGTGATCTGCCATCAAAACCCATTCCAACCATGTCTCAATGGTCACTGATGCTGTTAGCATTAATGCTCGGTATGGTAGCTTTGGCACGGATCAGACGGCAGGTTTAATCACCGCTAGTCTCTGAGATTTCACAAGACACCCTGACAGAGATACTGGGGAGTATCCGGCTACTCGTCGACACTGAACTCGATGATTTCAACGGGGAGGCCATCGCTTCCGTCGATCCTAAGGAG
>Ga0316201_10005112_pt1 | contig 10034 bp, 13 predicted proteins | sample CS6wburrow_MG_FD_204516 | JGI IMG/M metagenome (GOLD analysis project Ga0316201, IMG submission 204516) | Coastal sediment microbial communities from Delaware Bay, Delaware, United States - CS-6 worm burrow | ecosystem: Environmental > Aquatic > Marine > Coastal > Sediment | place: USA...
TCCGGCCCCAACAAACAGTAAATCCTGGTTAGTGTTCCCGATCTTTTTTGCTATCTCACCGTTAATCTTTGAGTGTTTTTCCCAAACAGGGCCCCATTGTTTAAAAGCGCTTTTACTTTGTTCTAAAACTTCTTTTTCACTTAGTGCCATTATTCCACCTATGTTTGATTATATAATTTTACAGTACACTGTATTCTTGATACACTGTTATATGTATCAGTGTCACCGACCTGTATACTATAATCTGTTGCCGGCGCTTCTATCATTTGCACCGTGCTTGACAGTGTAATATCAGATCGTATTAAGTTTTTAATATTCTGTGTTAATGTAATGACTTCCAAGTCACTGGTTTCAACAGCATCATTTTGCCCTATACCATAATTGACAACGCTTACAATAGCAAAGTCAATCTCAATATCTCGTTGCCCGCTTGCACGTTGACTCATCAATCTAATTTCTTCATTATCACTATTTAGTTCTACAAAAATAGCGGGATAAAGATTTATCGGGACCGGTATTTTCTCACTTATACCCTCAACACCCTTATAAAATCCTATAACCCTGGTATTCAAACCAGAACTTATGTCATAACTTGACGTTGTAGTATTGTTCTTTAATAAAAAATTCTCAACACTGGTTAATATGCTTTTTATATCTGCCATCATTTACGCCCCGTAACAATATATCTACCCAAAGTAACAGCCATTGATTGACGTGCTTTTTTGCTTATCCATAAAAATTTTCTTTGTGGCATAACAAAACCCTTCGCTTCTTTCACCTTAACCCATTGGCCACCAACTTTAAACGTGAGATACTTACCTGGACCCGCTTTTCGTGCGGGAACGTAACCACCGTTATTATGTATTGCTGCATACTTGACCGGCGCTACAATAAAAGCGGTGTCTTTACTTGCCCCATTATAAATGGATCCTCTTAACCGTCCGGTATCTTGTAATACCTTAGATCCCCCCCGTTGTCGCGGGTGTTCTAAACCTTTCCATCTCACACCCCCTGGGCCAGTCTCGGTTCTGAAGTGGTTAATGACATCTTTATAGCCTTTTGCGGAGATTGAAACCATGGCCGGTCCGTGAGTGTTAACGCGCTTGTCAGTACTCTTAAGACGCTTTATCCACTTTTGAAAACCCTTTATTTCAATGCTTGCCATCTATCGGTTATCCTCAATTGTAGTCAATTTGTCCTGGTCAGTTTTCCAGTTTAATACATCGTCTTCATCAAAGGTACTTTGATAATCTTTTGTATTACTTGATATAACAGTACTGGCGGTTGTATCGCGTTCTGGAATAACGTTTCCATTTTCATCAACTAAGTCAATTTTCGCATCACGGATCTCATCAAGAAAATTTAAGGCCTCTTGATATTTTTCTATCCACTCATTTATATTCTGATTATCACCACCATAAAACGACCGAAAAGAATAAAAACTTGCAATGTCTTCACTAAGCGTCTTAAGAAGTGGTGGGACATCTGAACTAAAAGCACTTACATCATAACGAATTGATACTTTACCATTGATTGTATTATCGGCCCTCAATATATGCTTGTCGACAATCTCAACCGTGCTCGTATAGCCGGCGCTCGTACTGGTTTGTGGTAAACCTGGTAAAATAATCAATAATGATGTTGCGGTACTGTACGCCATTTTATACCTCTTTTTCCCAATCGACGCCCTTGTCAAAAATAATTTTGTTACCCTTTTTCATTCCGATAATCTTTTGCTTTTTAGCACCATTCTTATACGTTGTTTCAAGGATAAATTTCTTTTTGCCGTCTTGATAGTTAATTTGTACTTGATCGCTGCTTACAACACTATCAGCGCTATAGGCCTTTTCGTTACTGTCAATAAGCTCTTGATCTTTTTCAACCTTTACTTGTTTCATTTTTTAACCCCTTATTTTTAATAAAGTTGTGCAAGCCCCCAAAAGGGGGCAAACATAAATCTATTAAGATAAAGCAACGGTTTTAAATAGATACGCTGCACTTGTGGCAATCGCCTTGTGTACAAATTTGGTCTGTACTTCAATAAAATCACCCTCAACATCATCCTCAAACCATTTTTTAACGCGCATTGGTGAACCCTTGTAAGTTGCTCTAAAGGTACCGGCTGCGGTTTTGGTCTTAAGGGTTGGCCGTGGTGCAAAGTAACCAACAACGGCATCAGATCCCCATACAAACCCCATGGAATCGGTTGCGCCCTCTTTGGCTCCATTATAAACAGCTGTACCAACATAAACCATGTCAAGATCAAATAATGCACTCAATAAATCCTCTGTTACAATAGCACGTTCAACATATTGTATTCTTGAATATACATTATTATTTTCTTTTAATGCTTCGAACCCTTCCCAACCAATAATCATGGTATTGGGTTTAACAGTACCATTTTTGATAATGGAACCGGTTGCACTTAATACATTCTGAATAGGTGCCGAAGTAGTTGTGTTGTACTTCCAACTTGACGCGGTGTTAAGTGTAGTATTATTTGAAAAGGTAGTTGTGGTGAATAGAAGTTTTGCAGCTTCGTATTCTTCCCGTAACATAACCTTGTCAGTCAAATACTCAACAGTGTCACGGTCAAGTTCTAAAGGTGCGTCGGTGTTCGCTCTATCTGTCTCGGTTATAACATCTTTTATTGCATGTTCAACCGCTACATAAGAACTTGTTGATGCTTCCCATGTTGCCATATTGGCCTGGGCACCGTTGGCCCTTTTAGTTTCTTCAACTCGCATGTCATTTGCATATATCCAGTAAAGATCTGACTCTTTTGCCACTGGAATATCTTTGAGCACTTTTCGTGCGATATAGTCTTCATTCTTATACATGACACTCATATTGGTGAGCGCCTTATTTATTCTACTTGATCCTTGTCTTGGCATTTTAACACCCCCCTTATGAGATTAAATTTTGATCATACAATTGTGGATTGAGAAAAACAGAAATAACTGTATTAGTACTTCCGTCTTCTAACGCACGACCTATTACAACACTATGTGCTGCTATTGATGCAGTTGCAGCACTTATACTAGCACCGTCTGCAATTGCTGCAATTTGTCCGGCTCTTGTGGTTGTGCTTACGCCTTCATAAGCTACCAAAAATTCACCGGCTGTTATACTTGCACTACATATCGCTTTTGATACACCGAACAATCGAACATCACAAACACTTGAACCACTGGATAAATAACTCTGATTTATTCCAATAGCGTTTCTTGATGTTATTGTGGGCGCACCCACTGTATTAGTTTGACCACAAAGTTCAACACTTCTATCGGCTGTTGTTGTACCTGGTACCATGCCAACAAGTAAGTACTGACTTGTGGTTGTCAAAATTTGATCCCCTGGAATAAGACTGATATCGTATTCTCTGCCATTCGCATGTATAGCCATTATTTGACCTCCCTAGCAATGTGTGAAAAAGCATCCTTATAATCAACATTATGCTCTTTCATGTATTCGCGTATTTTAGCATCTAAAATATCGCCTTCATTTTGTTCATCATCTTTAGAGTAAACTGTTTGCTTCTCATCAGTCATTTGACTTGACTCATCAAGATTAAGTTTCTCGTTAGACTCAATAATTCCTTTTACCAGATCGAACCCGCTTGACTCAATTTCTTTATCATCTTTTGAATACTTCTTAAGACTTTCATCCATGGCCAAGGCTGTATACATTTCAACCTGGGCAGGAAAAATTTTTCCATCGTCCAGTGCCTTGTCAATATACGACTTAACCTCGACATATCTCTTGTCATATTCAACTTGTCGAATTTGATCTTGAATGCTTTCAATTGTAGATTCCAATTCACTGATTTTAAAATCTTTGTCGCTTAGATCTTTTTCATATTTTTTGACAATCTCGTTGTGTTCTTCTAACCCTTGAACATCAATTTCAACTTTTTTTTCTTCCATTGGTTTATCCTCAATGTTATGATATTGTTTTATTTCACCATTATAATTGTTTTCATTTGTATACAGATTTATAAAATCATCTAAATTTTCAACGGCGGGTATGTCAGCGCCTAAAAGAGCAACACCCTTTAATACTCTTTTATGCTGCTTGCCGTTAATTGTGGGGTTCCAATATATCTCACTTGAAAATCTCCCGTAAGCCTTATTCTTAATTAAGTTATAAATCTTTTTTGGTATATTTTTAATATCTGCAATCAGCTTGTTATCTTGACGTCGTACGTTGGTTATCCAACCGGCGGCCGGTAAACCATCTTTCTGCAATAACGATTGATTGTTGCTATGGCCCAATTTCAAATAAGGCTTTACTATCTTGCCAACCTCTTTAAAACTTTCAACCATAGAATCAAGATCGGTATTACTATATACGTCGTTATTCCACTTGCCACTTGCAAATATTTCAACATTATTTAGTTCATGCAATTCCATTATATTACCTCATCTATAAGCAACAATTGATACATACAATTTGAGCCTTTTTCACTCTTTAGCATTATATCAGTACCACCTACTATTTTAAAAGGGGCCTTAAACTTAACCCACTTTGAAAAACTAAATTGCTTAGTAATAACATCATCACACCTGGTAAATACGTCAAACACGTCATCACTGTCAGTATGCATTGATACGATATAACCACACTTGTCATAAGGAATAGTATAATGACAGTGTAAAGACTTCCCTTGACGTTCTCCCATTATACAATAGACATTCTCACTATCATATAGTGTTATCATGCCATCATTGGTATATAACCCACCGGCCTTGACAACTTCAATACTCTGTATTCTGTGTATACCGTCAATCTCAATGGGTGTTGTCCCTTCCATGTCAACTTCAATTGCACTTGCATCAAAATTATTCGTTAGCATATTGACCTTAACAACCTGGGCACCCTCACCTTCATAGTGATCTATTTCAGAGTTACTTGATATAATAAGATCGCTATTACCACTATACACAGGAAGTACACAATTTCCATATACATTGACAACCTCATGGCCGTCCTGGTTGATTGACATTGAAAGGTAATAATCCATATAATCGGGATATTTCATAATAAGATTTTTAACCCCCTATTCGGACCCGCTACCAAATATTGTTCTTGCCACCGGTATTGGCTTGTCAATGTCGACCCCCCATCAACGATTATATAATAATCTTTTGACACTTCTATATTAGTAAAATTATATCTGTACAACCCTTCACCAATTTCATCCATGGTAACAGAGTTGACTATATATGCAGTTGTGGAATCATTTATATCTTTGATCTTGACACTCGGTGTCAACCCTGTTATAACTCCCGTCGTTGGGTCTATAAATCTACTTACAATATACATTATGAGTCAACCCTTTCATTTGCTGTACCAGAATAATTATTTTTGTATATATTATATATTGTTGCATCGTCACTCTGTGATATTTCAGTACAATAGATAACACCACCATCGGTGGCAAAAACTAAATACATATCACCATAATCAACATGTTGGTGTTTTAAGCCTTTTTTAATTATACATATATCACGGAAGTATTGTGGTGTAACATCTAATTTCATTGGTTAACCTCATAATGTCTATAGCCAAAAGCTCTTATTGTGAATTCAGTCAATCCAGTCAGATCCTCCTGTATTGTTGCAACGATTTTATCCCTTGTACTATAACCTAGCCTTATACCGCATGGTACATAATCGCTTAGTGTTATGGGCAAAAACCATGCGTCTTCATTACCAATAACATCACTCAATTCAAAACTTGTAGCTCCATCACCAAAAGGCTTTTCCATGGCAGTTTGTTGTATTGCTTGTCCGAAATTGTAAGCATTTGTCAAAATATCGGTTCTTTCTCCGTCCTCAATAGAGTATAATGATACTCCAATACTTAAAACTAAATTTCCAAACCTACTGTGTATAACCGCGCTATCAACTACCCACAAACCTATTTTAGTTATATATAAATCATAGTCGTCAGCAGCTTCAATTTGAAATGTTGGCGTGCTACCCGTTGCATCAATATTAAGGTCAGAGCTGCCAGAACTGTTTTCAAAATAAGCCGAATAGTACCTGTAGGTGTTTTTGGTTCCTATAGGCGGTAAGTCTGGCGCAACATTGCACGTATAGACTTGATGCTTTTCTTTTCCAACACGCGCCAAGTTGCCAGTGCCAGTACCATCTTTGATAAAACTAAAAAGTGCCATATTACTGTAGATACCCGCTTATTGACAACGTAACTAAACTAGTCGAGTCAAAACCCTTAAACAGTATGTTGATTGTTTGTCCTGGTGCAATAATCAAAGAGCCCTGCAAGTCGACTCTGGTTAAACCTACGCCAAAAGTCTGTACTAGCGCAGTGTCACCTGGTGTTCCGTCCATGCCATTGGCGCCGGTGGAATTATCCCAAATGTATGCCTCAACACTAGTGATTTTAGTTGAGCCTAGATTCAAGTTTCCGAATGCAAAGGCATCACCAGAAAAAGCGCCGTTACTTGGAAGCCCTGCATTTTTATACAAAAACCCTAAAATAGGAAAACTTCCCGTTGAGTTACCACCATTATTACCAATATACAGGGAGTTAACCACATAATCTTTTTCTTGCTCGTTGTTCGTTACAACCATCACACTAGTAGTTGTATCTTTTACGTAAAAAGGATATGGAGAAGAAATAGAAAAAGCCTCTTCATCTTCCCGTGACTTATACCCTATATAGTCTTCAACGGTACCATTTACTACTAGTTCATTATTCTGTGTTACGCGAACGCTATAACCGTTACCGGTTCCGCCATTAATAATCATCGTCGTTTACCTCTTGTAGTTCAATTTGTGTTTCGCCGATTTCCTCAATTTTTAAATTTAATAATTCCAATTGCAACATAGACCGCTTGAGTCTATTTTTAATTAAATTTATATTTCTTAAAGAAACGGCAATATTTAAAGTTTCCAGTTCTTCTATAATTTCAGTTGTATTACTTAAAATAGAAGTGTTTATACCTTCTATGCTTGTTAATAATGTAATTATACTTGTGGTATTGCTAAGTATTGCAGTTGTGTCGCTTAAGATGGCTGCTGTATTGCTTACCAGAATTGTTGTATTGCTTAGAACACTTGTAACGTCAACCGCCGTGTTACTTGCAATAACGTGCATTTGGCTTGTTGTAGTATCTATACTATTTAAGGCACTCAACATGTCAGTGGTAATACTTTCCAAGTTGTCAACACTTGACAATATCTGTGTTGAGTTACTTGCACTTATGGCCGTGTTGCTTAGTATTGCAGTTGTGATACTTTCAAGATTATCAACGCTTGTCAGTATATTTCCAGTGTCAGACTGTATACTATTTACACCGCTTAGTATTTGTGCCGAGTTACTTACTAGTATTGTAGTATTACTTAATATCACGGTTGAGTTGCTTACCAGCGTATTAGTATCTGACAATATATTATTAGTATCTGTTAATATGGCAGCTGTATTACTTGCAACTATAGCGGTGTTGCTTAAATTGGCTGTGGTAATACTAATAAGTGTAGCTAATTGAGACGTAACAGTTGAAAGATCGCACCCCGCGGCACCACCTGTTTGATTGGCAATGTCAACAGTTGCACTTAATATTTGACTTGTTGTGCTTAACAGTATCGTTGTATTACTCCATATAGAACTTGATATGCTAACTAAGCTTGTTGTGTCATTAAGTATATTATTTGTGTCTGATCGTATCAACCCTGTATTGGTCATTATAGCAGCTGTATTACTTATTAACGTTGTTGTATCTGATAATATGTTTCCAGTATCAGCCGATATGTCAATGGTTGTACTTAAAATTTGACCTGTTGTGCTTACCAATATAGCGGTATTACTTAGTATTGCACTTGTATTACTATCAACACTATTAAGAGTTGTTACCATCTGGTTTGTATCACTTAGCATTTGAGTTGCATTGGAGTTTATTGCATCGGTATCAACTAAAATTTGACTTGTTGTTGTATCTATGTTATTCAATACATTAAGTGATTGGGCCGTGTTAGTATCTATATTATTCAACGTTGACAACACAACACCAGAGTTACTCAAAAGACTTGTTGTGTTACTTAAATTAGCAGTTGTCAAACTTATTAAGGTCGCTAATTGGGCCGTAACTGTTGATAAATCACAACTAACAGAACCACCACCGGTTGCAGCGAGTTCAAATTCTATTTTCCTGGTTTGAATTATCACTTCTTAAGCTCCAAAAAATTACCTTTTTCCTGTGTGGTTGCGGGCATCTCGCTAAAACCCTCAAAGTCTTCATCTATTAACACCGGTACCAACACCGATCTACAATTATAATGGTTAGGAGGGTTGTAATAACTCAACTCATCTGGTTTAAATATTTTCATGTCTAAACTTTTACATAACTCTGTTGTACGTCCGTCCATTATAGCACTGTATTGAAAAGCACGTATCTCACCATCATCTATCATCTCGGTAAACTTTTGCGCACGACCTTCATTGAAAAATGTACTAGTTGTGGTCCGTACTATAGTTTCAATTCGAAAACTTCCCGTCTTGCCATCTTTCAGTATAACATACTTGTCTAACAGCTTTTGACTTTCTAAAGGCAATGAGTCATAGCTTGCAATCATTTCGTCAACGTTAGAAAATTTTAACCTTTTAGCTTCATCTTTTACCGTCTCATAATTGTCTATGGTGTAATTAACATCATACCCATCAAGAGTATTACTAATCATGTTAATTGTTTCACGAACACCATTACCATTCTTTATAGACTCTATTAAGATCGGTTTAACCTTATTCAAAATATGTCCGTACTCACTTGATGCAGTATAAAAAGCATACTGGTTAAAAAAATCATCAACAAGTTTGGGATCCATCATAGCACCCTGGGCAACATTGTAATTGTTACTTGCCGAGACATACCCTTTTTTATATGCCTCTTTATTGAGTCTATTCAGAATAATAACAAGCCGTCTTTCATTCTTAATCTTAAGGTTATTGATCTGGCCTAGTTTTTTATTTTCTATAATCTTTTTAATCTTAATGTCATTGATAAGGCCGTTAATAGCTAATTGAAAAAACTTAGATAGCTGTACACCATACTTCATCTCTAAGTTTTTGGTTTCGCTTTCAATTTTTGCAAAAGATACTTTACGCTCGTAATTGGTAAGCTCACGAGAAAAAGAAGTAAACTTTTTAGCTTCTTCAATAGGCTTTTTATCTTTTCCTGTATCGATTTTGCCAGTTTCTTTATCTGCGATATTCTTAAGTTTAGTTGATTCTTTATCATCTGTTTTAGCATCTTTGATATCCTCTTTTATATTGGGGTTGCCGTTCCCATTGGCAATAGACTCGGCCATGGCGCGCTTTTCTTCTTCTATTCTTTTTAGTTCATCCTCTGACACTTCTGGCGCATTAACCTGGTTAAGGAACCAATTTATATGGTCATTGGTCATTGGCACTTTGCCCGTCTGGACAGCTCTTATAAATAAATCAAGATCTTTAGACTTCCTTTCTTCATCGGTTTGTGAAAATTTAATTTCTGCGGTTATACCCTGGCCATAATTCCATCTGACCAACGGTTCTATTATCTCACGGTTAATGGTCCTTTCTAGGTTCTTTTGTTCAATCTTGATATTGTTATAAAACATACTAAATTGACTTGTCCCCAGAGCATAGGACCCGCCGCCGGTCTCGGATCCACTCAACCCCATAAGATCGGGAATAAGCATTTTACGTGCAATCATAGTATTGTACTTGTCGATGGCAGCTTCATACCCCGATTGACCGCTTGACGTGGCCTGTAGCAGCTCGGCCTCAACGTCGGTTGGTATAACAATTGAAGTTTTAGCTTGTATGTTTTTGAGTGTCTTTTGTAACTCGGTTACAAGTCTTTCCTGGCCCGCGGGGTATTTCCCAACAACCGTTGGCATGCCAAACCTTTCAAGAAATATATTCCAAAACTTAATAATGGCATTTTTTGACCACCATGCTCTATACACACCGATATTCAATTCACTGGTGCCATAAGGGTTGTCGAATTCCTTCATATAGGTATAATG
>Ga0316201_10005113_pt1 | contig 10033 bp, 7 predicted proteins | sample CS6wburrow_MG_FD_204516 | JGI IMG/M metagenome (GOLD analysis project Ga0316201, IMG submission 204516) | Coastal sediment microbial communities from Delaware Bay, Delaware, United States - CS-6 worm burrow | ecosystem: Environmental > Aquatic > Marine > Coastal > Sediment | place: USA: Delaware...
GGAGGTGGCGGCCCAGCTAATCGAGTTGGGATACGAGGTGGCCGTGGAGTCCGGCGCCGGCGCAGCCGCCAGTTTCGCGGACGCCGCCTACGAGGCGGCCGGGTGTTCCGTGGCCGCGAGCGCGGACGAAATATGGGGCCAGTCGGACATCGTCATGAAGGTGCGTGGTCCTGACGCGGTCGAGGCAGGTCGGCTGAAGTCGAGCCAGACGCTGATCAGCTTCCTGTACCCCGCGCAGAATCCCGAACTGCTCGAGCAACTGGCGAAGAGCGGCGCCACGGTGATGGCCATGGACAGCGTCCCACGCATCTCCCGCGCCCAGAAGGTCGATGCGCTGAGTTCGATGGCGAATATCGCAGGCTACCGGGCCGTTATCGAGGCCGCCCAGCATTTCGGCCGCTTCTTCACCGGCCAGATCACGGCCGCCGGCAAGGTGCCGCCCGCCAAAGTTCTGGTCATCGGCGCGGGCGTGGCCGGATTGGCCGCCATCGGCGCGGCCCAGAGCATGGGCGCCATCGTCCGCTCCTTCGACACCCGGCCGGAGGTCAAGGAGCAGATCGAGAGCATGGGCGCGGAGTTCCTGATGCTCGACTTCGCCGACGAGGACGGCAGTGGCGAGGGCGGCTACGCCAAGGTGATGAGCAAGGAGTTCATCGAAGCCGAGATGGCGCTGTTCGCCGAGCAGGCGGAAGATGTGGACATCATCATCACGACCGCCCTGATCCCGGGCAAGCCCGCCCCGCGCCTGATCACGGCGGAGATGGTCGGGTCCATGAAGGACGGCAGCGTCATCGTCGACCTGGCCGCCGAGCAGGGCGGCAATTGCGAGCTGACCAGACCGGGCGAGGTCTACGAGCACAACGGCGTGACCATCATCGGGTACACGGACCTGCCGAGCCGCCTGGCGACCCAGTCGAGCCAGCTGTACGCCACCAACCTGCGGCACCTGCTGACCGACATGACGCCCGAGAAGGATGGCCAGATCGTCGTCAACATGGACGACGAGGTGGTCCGCGGCGCAACGGTTTGCAAGGACGGCGAAACGACCTGGCCACCGCCGGCGCCCAAGCTGTCGGCAGCCCCGGCCAAGCCCAAGCCGGCCCCTGCCCCCGCCCCCGAGCCCAAGAAAAAGTCGGTTGTCGGCCCGATCATCGGCATGGTGATCGCCGGCCTGGCGCTGCTGGCACTTGGCTCCGTGGCGCCCGAGGACTTCATGGCCCACTTCACCGTGTTTGTGCTGGCCTGCTTTGTCGGCTACATGGTGATCTGGAACGTGACAGCAGCGCTGCACACTCCGTTGATGAGCGTCACGAACGCGATTTCGAGCATCATCGTGATCGGGGCTCTGCTGCAGATCAGTTCGGACATTCCGCTGATCAAATGGATCGCCGTCTTTACCGTGGGCATCACCGCCGTCAATATCTTCGGCGGGTTCGCGGTGACCCGGCGCATGCTTGAAATGTTCAGGAAGTGAGGCCGCCATGAACCCTGGAATCATCACTGTTTCGTACATCATCGCGACCATCCTGTTCATCCTGGCGCTGGGCGGACTGTCCCACCAGGAAACGGCGCGGCGCGGCAACTGGTATGGCATCGTCGGCATGGCGATCGCCCTGGTCGCCACCATCTGGGGCATCGTCAGCCAGCACTACGTGGAGCTGATCGTCGCCCTGCTGATCGGCGGCACGATCGGACTGATTGCGGCCCGGCGCGTGCAAATGACGCAAATGCCGGAACTGGTGGCCATCCTGCACAGCCTGGTGGGCGTGGCTGCGGTCGCGGTCGGCTTCGCGAATTTCATGGACCCCGGACGGCTGACCCACTACATGGGCGTCGAGCTGACCATTCACGACATCGAGACCTACATCGGCATCCTGATCGGTGCTGTGACGTTCTCGGGGTCCGTGATCGCGTTTGGCAAACTGTCCGGGCGCATCGGCGGGAAGCCGCTGATTCTGCCGGCGCGTCACTGGCTGAACCTGATTCTGCTGATCGCCGCAATCTACTTCGGGTATGAGTTCGTCGTGCAGTCGCCGATGGGCGACAACGCGGGCCTCGTGCCGCTGATCGTCATGACCGTCATTGCACTGCTGTTCGGCATCCACATGGTGATGGCCATCGGCGGCGCCGACATGCCCGTCGTGGTCTCCATGCTGAACAGCTACTCGGGGTGGGCGGCTGCGGCAACCGGCTTCATGCTCGGCAATGACCTGCTGATCGTAACCGGCGCACTGGTCGGCTCCAGCGGCGCGATCCTGAGCTACATCATGTGCCGGGCGATGAACCGCAAGTTCCTGGCCGTCATCGCCGGCGGCTTCGGGACCAGCGAGGGCACCCAATTGGCCGGCGGCGAGGACCAGGGCGAAGTTCAGCCGATCCTGCCCGAAGAGACGGCGGAACTGCTCAGGGACGCCACGGAAGTGATGATCATCCCCGGCTACGGCATGGCGGTCGCCCAGGCGCAGCATATCGTGCACGAGCTGACCCAGGTGCTCAGGGACAAGAAGATCAACGTCCGCTTCGGCATCCATCCCGTGGCCGGCCGCATGCCGGGTCACATGAACGTACTGCTGGCCGAAGCCAAGGTGCCGTACGACATCGTCTTCGAGATGGACGAGATCAACGAGGACTTCCCCGACATCGACGTCTCGATCGTGATCGGCGCCAACGACATCGTCAACCCCTCGGCGTTGACGGATCCCGAGGGCCCGATCGGCGGCATGCCGGTACTCGAGTGCTGGGAAGGCAAGACGACCATCGTGCTCAAGCGCAGCATGGCCACCGGTTACGCGGGCGTCCAGAATCCGCTGTTTTTCCTGGACAACACCCGCATGCTGTTCGGCGACGCCAAGGACAGCCTCGAAGCGGTGTTCAAGGCGCTGTAGCGGGAAATGACCGCCGTTCACGACAGGCCTCCGGCTCTTGCGGGTCGGGGGTCTTTCCATGCGCCTGTTCGAGCAGCCCGGTGGCCGTTATCCGGCCCGTGCGGCGCCCGCAATAAGGAATGGCCGCGGTATACTGGCAATGCGGCCCGGTCCGCGGCTGCGCCGCGCGGCCCCGCAGCTGAATAATCGGCTCTGGCGGATCACCGAACTGGCCAATTCACGCTCGATTGCAAGCCACTGCCCGTCAATTACAGGTAACCCCGACATGGCACTTGAAGCGCTGATATTCGACGTTGACGGCACGCTGGCGGACAACGAGCGCGACGGCCACCGGGTCGCGTTCAACCAGGCCTTTGCCGAAGCCGGGCTGAATTGGGAGTGGGACGTACCGACCTACGACCGCCTGCTCGAAGTATTCGGCGGCAAGGAACGCCTTCGCTTCTACATCGAGCGCGACCATCCGGACTTCAACCCGCCCGGGGGGCTCGATACCTTTGTCCGGAACCTTCACCGTGAGAAGACCCGATGCTACACGGAGTTGCTCAAATCAGGCGCGCTGCCGCTGCGTTGCGGCGTGGAACGCCTGTTGCGGGAGGCGCGGGCAGAGGGGCTCAGGCTCGCCGTGGCCAGCACGACCACGCCCGAAAACGTAACCGTGCTGCTGGAGCAAACCGTGGGGCCGGACGCTGTGGCCTGGTTCGATGTGATTGCAGCCGGTGACATGGCCGAACACAAGAAACCGGCGCCGGACGTCTACCTGCTGGCCCTCGATCTCCTTGGACTGGACCCGGCCAACTGTCTGGCGCTCGAAGATACCGAGGCGGGCCTTGCTTCAGCGCGGGCGGCCGGGCTGGGGACCCTAATCACCGTGAATGGCGCGACCCGGCACCAGGACTTCACTGGCGCGCTGCTGGTTGTCGATCAACTGGGCGATCCGGGGAAGCCGACGAAGGTGCTGGCGGGAGACGCGGTTGGCGCCCGATTGGTGGACGTGGCGCTGCTCAGGCGCCTGCACCGCGAGGCATTGGGCGGATAACCAAGTGTGTAAGCACCATTATTCCCGATTGCCATCGGGCCGGCATGGACTGTCCGGAAGGCGCTTCCTTATAGCCTGTGGCTGCAACTGCACACTCGGTGCGAACCTCCGGCTGATCCGCGATAATCCTCTGTTGAAACACTTGTAATATAGTGTTGTAGTGTGGTATAACACCTTTACACATTGACCCAAGGAATTTGACGATGACCCGGATACGAGTGGCTACCCTGTTTGCGGTTCTGGCGGTTTCTGTCGTTGCCTGCGACCGCAGCGACGTCCCCGTTGAGCCCGCCTACGAGATGAACGCGCTGCTGGACCATGTCCCGGCCGATACGCCCTACCTGGCGGCCAACCTGGCGCGGCTGCCGGATGAATTCGTCGATACCTGGCTGGTTCGCCTGCAGCCGGTGCTGGAGGAGATGCAAACGCAGCTCTCCGCTGCCCGCGCGGACATGGAGCAGGCCGGTCCCGCGGCCAATCCGCACGCAGGTTTGCCGCTGGCCGTGCTGAGCGAACTCGATGGCAAGCTCAGTCGGGCCGGCCTGGAGAGCCTGGGCCTGGATATCGGCGCGCACAATGCCGTGTATGGAATGGGCGCCTTCCCGGTGGTGCGGATCGGGCTGTCGGACCCGAGCGCTTTGCGGGCCACGGTGCAGCGTGTCTTCGAACGCGCCGGCATGACTGTCCCGGAGCAGTCGTTCCAGGGGGTGCCGTATTGGCGTCTTGCGGACGAACACCAGGACGAACTCGCGGTGGGCCTGTACCTGGCCATACTGGACGACCACCTGGCGGCGGGCGTGCTGCCGCCGAGCGCCGAGCAAGAATTACTGCCCGCCTTTCTCGGCCTGGAGAAGCCAGCCGACAGCGACGCCGGCGCCCGCCTGCTCGCTCTGAACGAAGCGCAGGACTACACCCCCTATGGCTCGGGCATCCTGGACCTGCACCGCCTGGCGGACCAGTTTCTGCAACCCGACGCGCTGACGGCCGGCGTGATAGCCGCATCGGGTAACGACCGCCTGAGTTCACTGGGGCCCGCCTGCGTGTCGGAGATTCACGCCGTTATCGACCAGGCACCGCGCATGACGGCAGGCACCACCGAACTGTCCGCGGCGGCAATCGGCTATCAGTACCGGGTGGAATCGCCGTCCACCCTGGCCGGCCGGTTGATGGACCTGGTCGCTGACATCCCCGCGGTCGAGGCGGTTTCCTCCCGGATGGTTGACTTGGCGTTCGGCATGCGCTTTGGTGCGGTACGCGATTTCGTACAGCAAACGGCCTCAGCAATCGTGGCCGACCCCTTCGAATGCGAGCAGCTTCAAGAACTCAACGACGGCGCGGCGAACACCCTGGCGCGCCTCGATCAGCCCATGCCGCCATTCGTCAACAACTTCCGGGGCATCCGGATCAGCCTGGACGATATACGGATGGATGGCGCGACCATGCCGGCGGACGCCAGCGGCCACTTGGCCGTACATGTTGAAAAGCCCGAAATGTTCATCGGCATGGCGCAGATGTTCCTGCCCGATCTGTCGAATCTGGCAATCACCGCGGGTGATCCCCCGGTGCGCGTGCCAGAGTCTTTGCTGCCGGCGCCGGGAATGGTCGCTTACGCCGCAATGTCGAAGGACGCCATCGGGCTGTCTGTGGGCGCCGGCGAGGAACAGGGCCTGCCCGCGTTCCTGGACCGCGATGCCGGCCCGAAAGGCATGTTCCTCTCTGCCAGCTACGATACCGCGGCTTACCTGGACCTCACGAGCCGGTACACCGCGGAGCGCCAGCGTGGACAGTACGACGAGGGGCATGAAGCCGCTGCAGATGCGGCACGGGCCATCGCCGAGGCCGGCCGCGCCGCCTTCCGGGCCGCTGCCGACCGCAGCCTGACTACGCTACGCTTCGGCGCGGACGGACTGGTTATCGACGGGCGTATGACCTTCAGGTAGGAGCGGCTAATCCGGCTCGTAGCGGAAATGCTTGATCTGTTCGCCCTTCTGGCCAAGTTCGGTCATGGCCTCGACACCGATTTGGAGGTGGAGGTCTACCCAGTCGGCGGTGACCTTGCGGTCGGACTCCTCGGTCTTGACGCCTTCCGGGGTGACGGGAACATCCGAAACCAGCAGCAGCGCCCCGCGCGCGATTTCGTTGGCGTGACCGACAATGAACAGGGTCGCGGTTTCCATGTCGATGCCCATGCAGGTCATGGCCCGGAGCTTGGCGTGGAACGCCTCGTCGTGTTCCCACACCCGTCGGTTGGTCGTGTAGATCACGCCGGTCCGGTAGTCCAGGCCGTGCGCGATGATCTTGTCCGACACGAACTTGTGCAGTTTGAACGACGGCAGCGCGGGGACGGCCGGCGGGAAGTAGTCGTCGCTGGTGCCCTCTCCCCTGATGGCCGCGATGGGCAGGATGAAATGGCCGATCTCGGTTGATTTCTTGAGGCCTCCGCACTTGCCGAGGAACAGAACGCCCTTGGGGTGGATCGAGCTCAGCAGATCCATGATGGTGGCCGCATTGCTCGAGCCCATGCCGAAATTGATGATGGTGAGGCCGGCGTCATTGGTGGCCGCGGGCATGGTCCGGTCTTCACCGTAAATGTCGCAACCGAAATGCTCCGCAAACAGGCTTACGTAGTTGGTGAAATTGGTCAGCAGGATGTAATCGCCAAACCGGTCCAGCGGCATGCCCGTATAACGTGGCAGCCAGTTTTTCGCGATTTCGAGCTTGTTCAGCATCCGACCCTCCTGGTTTCATCGCCGAGCACCTCGCGCGCCAGCGGCACGGTGATTTTACGCTTTTCGGCGAAAGCCGCCTCCTTCAGCCGCTCCAGCGAGCAAAGCAGCGAGTCCAGGTCGCGCTTGCCGCGGCGGAGCAGGTAACTCTGGACCTCCGACGGCACCTCGATCCGAAGCGCCCGGGCGCGCTGCCGAAGAATTTCCAGCTTGCCGTCGTCATCTGGAACCTGCAGGCTCTGGCGAACGCCCCAGGCCAGGCGCGAGGCGAGGTCCGGCAGGCCCAGGGGCAAGGCGCCGAGGGGCTTGCCACTGCTCACCAGCAGGCGGCCACGCGCCGACCGGAGTTCGTTGCAGCACCGGAACAGCGCCTGTTCCCAGGTCGGGTCGCCGGCCACGTGATCGAGGTCGTCCACGCAGACCAGGTCGAGTGCATCCAGGCCCTCGAGACCCGCTGCAGCCTCCGGCGGCACCCGCTTGAGGGCAATGTAGAATGCCGCCATCCCGCGCTCACGCGCGAGGCGGCATAGCGCATTCAGCAGATGGGACTTGCCGGCGCCCGCCGGCCCGGAAAGAAACAGGATGCCGCCAGGATCCTCCAGCAGATCGCGCACGGCCGCCAGAGCGGCTTCGTTGGGCCCCGGCACGAAGTCCTCGAAGCGGTCGGGGCGTAGGGGTTCCAGCGGCAGGGGCATCTGGGGCGAGCGCGGCATTCAGGTATCTCCCGCGTCCCGCAGTTCCCGCTGGTACAGGTCGCTGTCGCGATACCGCTGGTTCAGGTGGCGAACCAGCACATTCAACGCGGCCGCAACAGGCAGCGCCAGCAGAATGCCGAGGAACCCGAACAATTGCCCGCCGGCCAGCACCGCAAAAATTACCGCTACCGGGTGCAGGCCAATGCGGTCACCCACCAGCAGGGGTGTAAGCACCATTCCTTCCAGCGACTGCCCGGCGGCAAAAATGGCCAGGACCAGCACCGGGTGCAGCACATCCTGAAACTGGAATATCGCGGCCAGCAGCGCCGCCACGAGGCCGAGGAAAGTGCCGAGGTAAGGCACGATGCTGAGCAAGCCGGCGCCCATGCCGATAATGAACGCCAGGTCCAGGCCGATCAACCATAAACCCAGCGTGTAAACCAACCCCAGGGCCAGCATGACCATCAGTTGACCCCGGATGAACGCGCCCAACACATCGTCGACTTCGCGGAACAGCGCGCTGACTGCGGGCTCGTCCTGGCGCGGAATCAGATTCTGGACAGCCTGCACCAACTTGTCCCAGTCCCGCAGCAGATAGAACGTAACGACCGGGATCAGAATCAGGTTCATCAGCCAGTGGACGACGGCCTGGCCGCCGCGCGACATGGTGCCCAGAACGCCGAGCGCAGCCGAACTGACCTCTTTCCAATACGCCCTGGCCGCCTCGGACAAGCTCTGCAGATCCAGTTCCAACGGGCCGAGCCCCAGCTTGGCCTGCAGCCACGGCAAAGCGGTCCCCATCGACCACTCGACCATTTCCGGGGCGCGCCGGACCAGGTACAGGATCTGCTCGCGAACCATGGGCAGGATGAACAGCAGCAGCAATCCGACAGCGGCGGTCATCAGCAGGAAGACGATAATGACGGCGGCAGTTCTGGCCACCGGCCACTTGTAGACGCGCAGGCGCTGGAGACGGTCGACCAGCGGATCGCCCAGGTAGGCCAGCGCCGCGGAGATCGCGAATGGCGTAATGACCGGCGCCAGCTTGTAGATCAGCCAGCCCAGGCCGACCAGAAGCGCCAGCACGAACCACTGGCGCGAGTCACCCGTCATCGGATATCGCCCGCACGAGTTCGTACGCGTCTCCGGATTCGGAGCGTTCAAGCACGCCGCCGCTGTCCAGCGACCTCTGGAGGTAATCCGGCAGCGCGCTCAGCCCGAGCCGGAAGGTCACGGCGCCCGGCCGCGCGGATACCACCGCCACTTCCTCGACGATGCTGATGCGCCGCAGGTAGTTGAGGCAGCGCCGGTAATCATCCGGGCCGTTAAGACCGCTCACGACGAGTTCCTGCGACCAGTCGCCGATATCCGACGCCGAAATCGTGTCCAGCGCGGCAACCTGGTCCACCACCGCCTCGAGCCCCTCCGTCAGCGCCGCCTGAAGATCGATATTGCTGAGGCGCCAGGCCTGGTGCAGCCCCTCGAGGCCCAGGTTGATTCGCACACTCCATTCGAGACCCTCGCGCCGGGCCGCGGCGATTATCACGCCCTCGCCTTCGACGCTGGGCAGGTCTTCGGTATAGCCGCCCCACAGGAGCGCTAGGTCCACCGCGTATTCGCCCTCGGGCCCGGGCGCGGGCCACTGCAGTGGCAAGCCGCGGCGCTGCGCGACGTCAGTCAGGGCGTGCTCGAGGTACGCATACTCCACGGGCATGATGCGCCGGTCGCCCCCGGTATCGACGACCAGCCACATGACGAGCGGCTGCCGTTCGGGCTGCCACAAGGGCAGCTGCATGGTCCTGGCCATCTCGTCGACGGCCGGTTCCGAAAAACGTGCCACCAGCCTCAGTTCGGATGCCTCGCTGCCGTCGGCAAGTGGATACTTCACGTCTCGATAGTAGTAGCTGAGCAGGATGTCCGGCGCGCGGCCCAGACCCACGTCGACCAGGGGATTATCGTCGAGCCAACGCAGACCGCTGATCTTTTGCAGAACCTGCTTCAGCGCCAGGGGCAGCACGCGCAGCCGCTCGGAATCGCTTTGATCCGCCACCGGAATCTCACCCGTGTAGAGTTCGATCGCCGGCCCTTCCGCGGCGCCGGCCGGCGGTGGGAGCAGGGCCAGCATCAGGCACATCACGCTGGTCAGACAGCAGGTTCGGGGGGCGGTAGGCACGGCAAGTTCTCGGCGCAAACAGACGACCAAATAAGATACCATAGGCGTTCTGCGAGTCGGAACGCATTCCCCGGAAACGAAGAACCTCGTGAACAGCGACACATCAGCCAGGCGCCCCCTTTCGTACCGCGACGCCGGAGTCGACATCGACGCCGGCAACGAACTCGTTGACCGCATCAAGCCCGCAGTGGCCCGAACGATGCGCCCGGAGGTCCTTACCGGGCTCGGTGGCTTCGGGGCTTTGTTTCAGCTCGATCTGAAACGCTGGCGCGAGCCCTTGCTGGTGTCCGGGACGGACGGCGTCGGGACCAAGCTGATGCTCGCGCGCCAGCTCGCGCGGCATGACACCATCGGTATCGACCTCGTCGCGATGTGCGTAAACGACATTCTAACCTGCGGGGCGGAGCCGTTGTTCTTCCTGGACTATTTCGCGACCGGCAAGCTTCGTCTGGAGGAGGCCGAGTCCGTCATCGGCGGCATCGCGGAAGGCTGCCAACAGGCCGGCTGCGCGCTGATTG
>Ga0316201_10005114_pt1 | contig 10033 bp, 6 predicted proteins | sample CS6wburrow_MG_FD_204516 | JGI IMG/M metagenome (GOLD analysis project Ga0316201, IMG submission 204516) | Coastal sediment microbial communities from Delaware Bay, Delaware, United States - CS-6 worm burrow | ecosystem: Environmental > Aquatic > Marine > Coastal > Sediment | place: USA: Delaware...
CGCTCTTTGTCGAACATTTGTTCGTTAACTGCTTTTTTAGCTTTTGCCGCTCTATATTCAAAATCTAAGGCTTCTTCTGTTTTTCCTAATAAGGTCGCAAACTCAGCCATAATTTTCATATTCTCATAAAAGAACGAATTAATTACTGTACTGTAAGGTTTAAACACAAAACCATCGCGTTCTCCTTTTGTTTTGCTCCCTGCAAAGTTCTTTGAAGGCCAATCTACAATATCAGTTAATGGTTTTTTATAACCAGGCTTAAAACCTAACTTATACATAAACTCTTCTGTAACTTTTGTAGAAGTTATTAAACCATCCTCATTGGATAACTCATAAAGCGTTTTATGTTTTAAAGCTTCGTAATAACGTTCTATAAGTTCTGTATTTCCAGTATACATATAATCTGCATAGATTAACAATGCAACATGTTGTTGCCACTCTGTAGGCCATGTTGGATGCTCCATGAAATACTCAATAGTACGTCTCGCCATAGCAAACTCTCTATCAGTAGTATAATGGCTTAATTGATTTAAATAGGCATCCGCTTCATATGGAATACGTTCTCTGTCGCCATCCACATATAAACCAGCAAACGTAGTTGCTTTAATAGAGTATTTACAAAAATCCCAAACTTGATTCAAAATATCGTTATTACTACTAAAACTACTTGCATTATCATCCCAGTAGCTTGTGTATCTTAATTGTTCAAAATCTTCTGCTTTTAAAGTTGTTTTAGCCCCTTCAACTTCAGCATATCTGAAAGGCTGTAGTACAGGAAAACCTTCTGGTAACGGAATAGCCTTACTTGGTCCTTTCATGCGCTTGTCTGGAACTGGATTAATCTCTATTTGGTATTTTGTTTTTTCAGGCTTAACATCAACCTTAATTTCTTGATAACGAATGTTACTTTTTACTGGTGGCGTTCTATTTACATTTCCTTTATCATCCACCATTTCTCCAATTCTGAAAGTTAAGGTATGTGGTTCCTTAGCTTCATAATTAAAGTCAATAGTTGCAAACGCAGCCTTACCAAAATCCATAAAGTAAAAATCGCCTCTATTTTCAAACACAACAGGATTTACCTTGTCTACTTCATATTTGTTTTCTGTTGAAATGATGTAACTATCGCTTATTCCCGTTTTGAATTTTTGTGCATCAGAATATTGTGTCAACCTGTTCTCTTGTTCCCAAATTCTAACTTTCCAATAGTACGTTTTTCCTATGTCTAATGGATTACCTGCATACTCAACATCTGTTGATTTTGTTGAAGCTACTCTTCCACTATCCCAAACATTACCATTATTATTATCAATATCCTTTTTATTTGATGCTACTAAAATCTGGTAAGCACCTTGAAACTTAGAACCTAATGGAACCGTCCATCCAAACTCTGGTTTTAAATCAAAAATTTCTACATCACTTTCAGGTTCTCTGATTAATTCAACGGTTAAATCTGTTGGTGCTGCACTATACGTATCGCTGTTTTTCTTAATTAATTCATCAAGCTTCTCTCTTAACTTATCTGCAACCGCCTTGTATTTTTTCTTATTAATTAAGTTTTTAATCTCTTTAGGATCTTTTTCCAAATCGTAAAGCTCTTCAAGGCTCTTATCGTTGACATATCTGAAGTATTTCCATTTTTTAGTTCTTACCCCTTCACTTGGAGGTATAGGTTCAAAATCCCAAAGATGCTCGATTAAGACAGTATCTCTACCAATAGAATTGGTTTCTTTTTTAACAATTGGCATGAGGCTTTTTCCTTGCCATGTTTCAGGAGCATTTATTCCTGCCAAATCAAGAATTGTAGAAGGCACATCAATATTTAATGCCATATCAGTAATGTCCTGATGTTGATTCACTCGTGGATCGAAAACAATTAGTGGTACTCGAATAGAGTTATCATACATTAGCCACTTGCCTGCCATTTGACGTTCTCCTAAGAAATAGCCATTATCTCCCATTAAGATGATTACTGTATTTTTATCTACACCTTTTTCTTTTAGTTTTTCGCGAATCTTCTTGATTTCCAAATCAATTCCAGAAATCATTCTGTAGTAGCCCTTTAGACTATGTTGATATTTTTCTGGTGTATCGAAACGCCATGTCCAACGCAACCTATTAAACCCATCCCTTACCATTTTTGGCTGAGCCATAAAATATTTATCATGTCCAAGCTCCGGACCAGGAATTGTTGTATCGGCTAATAAATTGCCTGTGGTATTTTGCCAAAAATACTGTTCTACAGCACCATCGTGCGCATGTGGCGCACTAAAACTTAATGATAAACAGAACGGCTTTGAGTTAGAAGAGTTTTTATCAATAAAATCTAATGCTTGTTGACCTGTATATCTTGTTAAATGTACAGTATCATTATCTATAGTTTTGTAATAATATCCTCTTCTGTCCTTATATCTGTTATTTCTATCGTAGTCTTCGTACTCGTCAAATTGTTTATCTAAATCATCGCTACGCACACCATATTTACCATAGAAACCTGTATAATATCCATTATTTTTTAGCACTGTAGGATACGAATTTTCCATGTATTCCTCACGCATATTACCTGTTTGAAAATTATAATTATGCGTTCTTTCGTGCAACCCTGTAAAAATACTCGCTCTACTGGCAGCACATATTGGTGTTGTTACTATCGCATTGTTAAAATAGGTGCCTGATTGCGCCAATTTATCCATTTCTGGAGTTTGAACATATTTATTTCCAGCATAGCCAATTGCATCAAAACGCTGGTCGTCGGTAAGAATGAAAATGATATTGGGTTTTTCTCCATTATTATCTTTTTGCGCATTTGTATTATTTAAACTGCATAACACACTTAACAACACCAATAAATAACTATTTTTAAACATATATAAAAGGATTTATTATTCGTTTAATTTAGATAATTCTTATCCATTATCGTAGTTCCTAAAATTAAGTTTTTAAGATAGGGTTTCTATCCTGTTCTATCCTGAAAAATTTATAGGTTGTATAGTAAATAGTTTACGGTTACCACTGATCTGTTCTGAAAACAGAAATAGGCAATCCCGATTTTGTTTTAAGGTTACTTTCAAAACAAGCTTCAAAACCATATCTTACTGATACAGGGTTTTTCACTTCCTTACTTGATAAGATTATCTGTTTACCATTTTTATAAAATTCAACATTAGCTGGATAAAATATCCTGTCAGATCCTGCTATTGAAAATCCTTTTACATTTTCAGAACTTATAAACTGATCATTACTAAAAAATTTAAACTTGAGGATTAGCTCAGAATTTTTAATATTAAAAGATTCTAATTCGGCACTCCGGTAGGGTAATCTTTTAATACCATACTGCTTTGCTAATGCCCAATTTGAAAGTCGTTTTGCTACGATTTCTTTTTTTGAAGGATGAATGTCGCCACAGTCTCCTGCATCAGTAGTGATAACTACACCTGTATTTTTTATTTCTTGAGCAATTTGTAATTGAGCTTCTCTAATTAAGTTTGGTCTAATTGAAGTGCCTTTTTTATATTTTTCATAATCAAAAGGTGCAATTTGCACAAAATAAAAAGGAAGTTTATCATCTTTCCATTGTGTTCTCCAAGCATAAATTAACTCCTTCATATAATCTTTATATGAATTTGGTTGCGTCCTATTAGCTTCACCTTGATACCAAAGCACCCCTTTTACCGTATAGTTTTGAAAAGGGTGTATCATACCATTATACAAAAATGATGGTTTTTTCTGTTTGTTCTGCTCTTTTGGTAGTTTGTCAAAAAAATGAATGTTTCTATATTCTAATAAGTTTTTTTTAGGAATCCAACTTTCTATCCTTGAACCTCCCCAAGAAGCTTCCATAATTCCTATGGGCACATTCAGTTTTTTGTATAATTCTACTGCAAAAATATATCCAATTGCACTAAACTTTTTTGCTGAATTCTCAGTAGATTCTTGCCACACCGAATTTAAATCATCACTTGGAAAAACACTCGCTTCTCTAGGTGTGTTAAATAATCTAATGGCGTTGTTATTTGCAATGCCTATGTATTTCTGAGCATTTGAAACCTTAGATTTTCGAAGGCCTGCTAAAGCCATTTCCATATTCGATTGCCCTGAGCAAAACCAAACTTCGCCAATTAAAACATTCTTTAGAAAAATATAAGACGATCCTTTTACAGAAATCGTTTCAGGAATAAAAGAAGCTTTTTTAGTTTTTATACTAGATTTCCAATCACCATTTTTATCGGTTACAACTTTAGCTTCACTTCCCCAACTTGTAGAGATAATAACTACTGTATTAGGAACATCGTTTCCCCAAATAGCTACATTCTCCTTTTGTTGCAAAACCATATTATCAGCAAAAAAGGAAGGTAGTTTCGTTTGAGCTCGCAGCGAAATTGTAATAAAAAAGATGCTAAAAAAGTAATATCTCACCAATTTCATATTCTTAATATAGAATATTATTCTTCCACTTTACTATTTCATTATTGTACATAGCATCGAGTCCCATTTGGACACAAATTGCAGCTTTTGCACCAGTAATAATATTTGATTCTGGAGTTATGTTATCTATTACAGACGACTTAAAATCTAATAATGCTTGCTTACTCGGGTCTAAATGCTCAAGATCTATTTTAGTCCCCTTTTCTTTATCCCAGTGTGCAGTAGCCCCACTTACACCATCTACATCTTTTATGACTTTATTCTTTTTTTTGCTTTCTGGGTAAAACCATGCATTTTTAGTATCAATAATTATGGTTCCTTTATCCCCAATTACTTTTATTTGATAACCATCTTTTGCATTACTTGTTAAGCAAGTAAACTTTGCTTTCACTCCGTTTGGGTAACTGTAAATTAGATGAACATTATCAAAAGTTTCTCTTCCATCTTTATAATAATCAATACCACCAACACCCATAACTTGATCTGGAGTTTCACCAAGTACCCAATTAACAAATTCGATTTGATGTGAACATAACTCAGCAGTAAGACCACCAGAGAATTCACGATACATTCTCCAATTTACAGCCTTTTCAAGTTTAGGGTTAGGAACTGGTCTTCTCCAATTACCATGCCTGTTCCATTGGCATTCAAATGATGAAATGTTACCAACTTTTCCTTGTTGAATCAATTCCACAACATGGGTGTAAAGTCTTGAACTATGGTATTGATGACCTGTTTGAAATATCTGATTGGATTGATTTGCTTTATTAAACAATTCACTAATTCCATTATATCCTTTCGCTAATGTTTTTTCGCAATAAACATGCTTTCCTGAATCAAGCGCATCAATTGCAATTTTTGAATGGGCATTAAAAGTTGTTGCGACAATAACTGCATCAACATCCTTGTTATCCAAGAGTTGTCGATAATCCGAATAACCCACAGGATTTGAATTGGCTTTCGCCAAACCTTTTTGTAATCTAAATGGTAAAATATCGCAAGCAGCAATAACATTAACATTGTCTATTGAATTAATAATTGACATCAATCCACCTCCACGATCTCCAGTACCAATAACACCAATATTTATAGTTTTGTACGCATTTATATTAGACATTACATTGCCATATAAATAATAAGAACCTGCAATTCCTGCTGTAACTACAGCTGTTTTTTTTATAAATGAGCGTCTTTTCAAGTTTTATAGTTTTGGTTCCCAACCTGGTTCATAAGTTCTAGACCAGAGCTTCATGGCATCTCTGTTATACATCATACCTGTTTTATCGTCAACATCAAATCCATCATTAATTCTATATGAAATATTGGCGTAGTGTACCATAGCCATACTTATACTGGCATCATCAATAGGTGCCGTTAATTTTGTTTTACCTCTAATAGTATCAAAAAGATTTTGAACATGTTTTGTTGACGTATCTCCACCTCCTCCTAAAGCTGTTCCTGCTTCATCTGATTCCGAATTAAATTCTTTAACTAATTTTCCTTTACGGTCATATAACATATATTTACCTCTGTCTACAAATACAGATCCTTCTGTACCATATACTATAGTACCTCGACCACCACCATAAGTACTATAACTATTTCGGGATTTTCCATCCCACTTTATGACTTTATTATCTGCAAATTTGAACGTTGCCACCATATCATCATACATTTCCCAACCATCATCTAAAAAGTGACGTTTTTCTGCTTCTACATACACATGCTGAGGGAAATTTACTTGCAGTGCCCAACGTGCTACATCAATCTCATGTGTTCCATTATTACCTGCTTCGGCTGTTCCATATTTCCAACCATACCAATGCCAGTTATAATTCCAAGTTTCGGAAGTGTAATCGCGTCTTGGGGATGGACCTTGCCATAAATTCCAATCCAAACCTTCTGGTATAACTGCACTTTTTTGTACAGGTACTTTACCTCTCCCATTATTATAGAATGCAACAGCCTTATATGGTTTTCCTATGATTCCGTTGTGGATTTCATTAATAATTTCTATGGTATGACCAGATGAACGCTGTTGATTACCCATTTGAACCACTTTGTTAAAATGTTTGGCCGCTTTTACCAGCAGTTCATTTTCGTGCATATTATGACTACATGGTTTCTCAACATACACATGCTTCCCTGCTCTCATAGCCATGATTGAACCTGGTGCATGCCAATGGTCTGGAGTGGCATTAATCAAGACATCTACCTTTCTATCGTCTAATACTTTTCTAATATCATTCTCCAACTTTGGGTCGTAGTCAATAAGTTCTTTAAACCCTTTTAAGGCTTTTATTCGTTGACTTTCCATAACATCACATAAATAAAGTAATTTGGCGTTACTTTCCTTTAATGCTATTGGTGATTTAAATGCATTTAACCGTCTTCCCAAACCAGCAATTGCAACATTTATACGATCGTTTGAGCCAATAATATTGTTATAACTTTTAGCTGACAAAGCATTAACTCCACCTGTCAAACTAACTCCTATAGCAGCTGCTGTTGTCTTTTTTATAAAATCTCTTCTTTTATTATCCATATTATTGCTTATTTTTTTTAGGAACTCTAATTTTAATATTTCTAAAAGCCACCCTATCTCCATGGTCTTGCAATAAAATTTGTCCCTTTTCAAGTAATCCAAAATTAGGCCATTTTGCATATTTACTTTGTGAAACCAATTTTAAAAACTCTTTACTACCACGCTCATATTCCAATACTTTGACACCATTTAGCCAATGCTCTACATGATTATTAATAGATTTAATATATGCTGTATTCCATTCTCCTATTGGATTTATTGGTTTGTCAGGATTTGCCTGAATTAAGTCGTATAACGAACAAACCGTTCTACTTCCCTCATGAGAACCTAATTTAGCATCTGCATGAAGTTCATCATCCAAGATCTGATATTCCAATCCAATTGATGATCCAGGTCCTTTATTAATTTCGGTATCTACATAGTATTTTATACCACTATTTGCTCCTGGTGTTAGTTTAAAATCCACTTGTAATTCAAAATCACTATAATCGTCTTTGGTAACAATATCTCCTCCTGCAGCAGATTCAGCTCCACCCGAAGATAACACAATAAGCTCTCCATTTTCAATTACCCAACCTGTATCCGGGAAAGTATCTAACTTAGCTCCTCGCCATCCGTTTGTCGTTTTACCATCCCATAGCATTTGCCAACCCGTTTTTCTTTCATTAACCGTAAGATTATTTTTTGTAACAACAGGTACTAAAGGTGATCTTGTAGCGTATTTAGAAAGATTCTCCGTTAAAATCTTAGCATTCCTCCACATTACTTGTTTCCCAATTTTTTCTTTTTTATTTCCTACTGAGTGTACTTGTAAACCGATAAATCCCTTATCTGTTTTGTCGTCAATTAAATAGGACGCGGGAACACCATTTATCCAAGTTTTTATAGTATCTGCAATAGCTTCAACGCGATAATGATTCCATTCGTTTTGTTTAAATGCTTTTTGAGCTTTAGAATTTTTATCCAAAGTATTTAGCCACTTACGTCTTCCTTCATCATAAATACCACCACTCCATGCACGTTTAGATGGATCAATCTCAACTTGATAGCCATGTACCCTGCCGTTTTGATAGTATGGGTAACTATTACTTCTAATCTGGATACCCGAATTCATTGTAGAGTCGACTTTAAATTCAATTTCAAAAATAAAATCGCCATACATTTCATTTGTTGTTAAAAAAGTGTTTGGTGTATTGGCTGCAGTTGTGCCAATAATAACACCATTGTCATTTTTATAAGTAGCCTCACCACCTTTTATATTCCAATTTTCTAAAGAATTGTTGTTAAGAAGATCTACCCATGGAATTTCTTCTTGATTTCTTTTACAAGAAAATAAAATAAGGGTTATTAGAATAATAGAGATTACCGATGGTATGGATTTTAATAGTTTCACTTAATATGATTTTTAGTTAAACTTGTTTTTAATATATATATTTTTGATTTAAAAAAACCCTCCATTATATTTTTATAATGGAGGGTTTCTATCATACCCAAAACTAATTACTTCGTTAAAGTTAAAATAACTCAATAAGGTTTGTTCCTTAAAGGGTCGTTAAGAAAATAACCAATACCATTATAATAAATAACTATGGTTTCAAACATTTTAATGTAAACTGTTAGTCCACTGTTAGATCAACTACAAATTCTTCGAATCTCACGTCTCTGTCTCTAATAACTAAAGTATCATTCACCTGATGATTTAATTCAAATGTTGCTGTTGTTGTTGAAACTAATGAACCAAAAAAGAATACCTGAGTGACTTCAACATCTTGTTCTAGGTATTGAAAATCTAAGTAAATTACGTCTCGACTTTCTCCTCCCCATTCATCTCCATCTTCTACAAAGCTTCCTGTACCCGTTACGGTAATATTGCTATTTGGATCAGCATTAGAAACAGTAATTTCTTCATTATCGTTAAACGTCAATAGTAAAGACAACTGAAGATCAGTAGCAATACCAGGTCGTCTAACATCAATAGTAGTAGTTGCTTCACTCCTTCCCGCAGTTGCTAGTGGAAGAAGTTCATCTTGTACAACAAATTCTGCTCTATAAACTGTAGAGCTATCAATGACCTCTGTTACTGTTTCAGTGGGATCTCCATTTTCAAAAACTGTAACCGATTCGTTAAACCCTACAGCTGCATCTTCACCTCGCCTTAAATAGATACCTTGGTATTTATTCATAAATTTAATACCAAAAAGAGTATAATCTTTAGGTAATGGACTCCAATCTTCGTCTCTTATCTTAATAGGATCATCAACTAATGGTACACCTGTTAAAAGCGAATCTAGTTCTTCATAATCTGTAATTCTTAATGGAACAACATAATGTACTTCACCGAATTCTGCAAATGAAAGCGGGTCATCAAAGAATGCATCATTAAGCTGAATTGGAATACGTCCATCTGTAGAACCCGAAGGAATTGTTACTGGGCTTTCCTGTTCAATAGTATAGTAAGAAGCTGGTAAGACCTGAACATTTACAGTATCTACGCCTAAAGCAGCCGCATCTATTAATTCAGGAGCCAACTCAAAATGTACTCTTCGGTCTTTATCATTATTGTAAACTCCTGTCATGACGACACCGATTTCAAATCGTCCATTATTATCGTTTTCGTTAAAACCTAGGTCATACTTCCCTTGAATTAATGTTCTTACGGGTGTTTGAAATGGAAAATACACAGACGTCGAGCCAAAGTCGTCAAAATCATTTTCCTGATTTTCACAAGCTATCACACTAAAGACCACAGCGACTATTAATAGTGATTTTAATTTTATTTTCATGTCTATTTTTTTAAGTTCTTTTAATACACAAAATTATTCTACCAGCCCATATTTTGCTCAAGTTCAGAAAATTTCAAAATCTCCGAATTTGGAATAGGCATATAAGTAGCAAATGGTTGGAAATTTCTAATTTCCACAGACGGCAACTCAACATAATTGTTTCCGTCGAAAAAGTAACCTTTAGCTGGTTCATTTAAAGGTAATCCCCATCTTCTAATATCCCAGAATCTATGTCCCTCAAAACTTAGTTCTATTCGACGTTCATTTCTAATAAGCTCTC
>Ga0316201_10005115_pt1 | contig 10033 bp, 9 predicted proteins | sample CS6wburrow_MG_FD_204516 | JGI IMG/M metagenome (GOLD analysis project Ga0316201, IMG submission 204516) | Coastal sediment microbial communities from Delaware Bay, Delaware, United States - CS-6 worm burrow | ecosystem: Environmental > Aquatic > Marine > Coastal > Sediment | place: USA: Delaware...
AACAAAAGCCTTTTTACCCCCACAGGAAGAGTATAATGCCATACTGAAGCGAGCTTGGGATAAAAAGTGGATAACCAACCGCGGAGATCTGGTCTTGGAGTTGGAAGAAAAACTCAAGGCACATTTGAATGTGCAAAATATCATTATTACCAACAATGGTACGATACCATTGCAAATAGCCTTGAAATCGCTTGTAAACGGCGGAGAGATAATAACCACACCATTTTCGTATGTCGCTACAACTTCTTCCATCCTATGGGAAAATTGTTTACCGATATTCGTGGATATACACCCTGAATATCTTACTATAGATGAAGAGAAGATCGAAGAAGCGATAACGGATAAAACAGAGGCTATATTAGCTACTCATGTATATGGTAACCCTTGTAATGTGCATGAATTGAAAAGAATTTCCGAAAAGCATGGCTTAAGGCTGATCTATGACGCCGCTCACTGTTTTGGTGTTAATTATGATGGGCGATCCCTATTCGACTATGGCGATATTTCCACCTGTAGTTTTCATGCGACTAAAATATTTCAAACAGCAGAAGGAGGTGCCATGTTTTGCAATGATCCTGACCTGAACCATAAATTATATTACAGTCATAACTTTGGTCATGATGGTCCTTTACATTTCCATGGAGTGGGAATAAACGGCAAGATCTCTGAATTGCAAGCCGCTATGGGCTTGGCTATGTTGCCTTATATGAGTGAGATCATATCTGAAAGGCGCTTGATAGTGGAAAAATATTTGGAAGAATTGTCTGATCTGGATATTGATTTCTTGAAGATCCGGAGCGAAACGGATTGGAACTATAGTTATTTTCCCGTATTATTCAATAATGAGGAGCAGTTGATAAAGGTTGAAGTGGCCTTGAACAAAATGGACGTGTTCCCTAGAAGGTATTTTTATCCATCATTGAATACCTTGGATTTTGTTCCAAATGTTTCAATGCCGATTTCAGAATCGGTCTCAAAACGCGTCATGTGCTTACCGTTATATGTTGGGTTGAAAACTGCGGAAGTTGAGTTAATTACGAAATGCATAAAAAACCATCTCAAATGATCGTTATCGGAGCTAAAGGACATGCAAAAGAAGTTTTGACAATACTTCAAGAAAACGGATTGATACAAGACCTTGTATTTTTTGACAATGTGACCAAACCAAAAGAAGAAATGCTCTACAATCAATTCCGGATACTGCATACCTTTGATGGGGTTTCAGAAGAATTATTAAGATCGCCAATATTCATTAGTGCCATCGGCAACCCGACTGCAAGGGAAAAAATTGTATCTCGTTTCATTCAACTTGGTGGAGAATACACTAGTGTTATAGCACAAAATGCCTCAATAGGCGATTTTGACGTACGAATTGAAGACGGATGTAATATCATGCAAAATGCATGTATCAGTAATAGTACGTGTATAGGAAAGGGTAGCATTATCAATCAGCGAGCCTCGATTCATCATGACTCTAGAATTGGTGATTTTTGCGATATCGGACCAAATGCCTCGGTTTTGGGTAGGGTGCATATTGGTAATTTCGTTTCTTTGGGTGCCGGAGTAATTGTCTTACCAGATATTAAAATAGGCAATCACGTCGTTATTGGAGCTGGTGCTGTTGTTACAAAAGATGTAAATGACAATGTAACGGTAGTTGGTAATCCAGCCAAACCCATAAATTAGTAGACCATGAAAGTGTCGGTTGCCATGATCACCTATCAACATGAAAAATTCGTTCGCGAAGCGTTGGATGGCATCTTAATGCAAGAAACAGATTTTGATTTTGAGATCATCATTGGAGAAGATGCGTCTAAAGATAAGACAGCAGATATAATAAGGGAGTACATCACAAAGCACCCAAACAAGTTTAGAGTGACATTCCATGATACAAATATCGGTATGATGCCTAATTTTTGTAATACCTTAAATGCCTGCAAAGGTGAATATATCGCACTATGTGAAGGCGATGATTATTGGGTCAATAAAAACAAGCTTCAAAAACAGGTTGATTTCCTAGAAGCTGATAGGGATTTTTCGGGATGTTTTCATAATGTCATGGTGCAAGATGAACGTCATACACAGTTAGAATCAAAGCCCTGGCGAACTTATGATCGGGATGTTTTCAATTTAAAAGATACTTTCTCAAAAACTGCCTTATTCCATACCTGTTCTTTCGTGTTCAGGAAATCGGCATTAGAGACTCCAGAATGGTTTATGAACGTTAAAAGTGGTGATATGAGCTTATTCGCAATTGTGGCGTCTAAGGGGAATTTAAAATTATTGCCTGGGAATATGAGTGTTTATAGGAAAAATGATGGAGGTGTCACTCATAATGAGCAGTTAAAGGATTATCACTCAAATCGTTTGAAATTATGGAATTTTGTCAACCAGCATTATGACAATAAATATCTAAAGGATATCGAAAAGGTGATGGCATTTCATAAAAGTGAATTAAGAAAATTTGACACCTCTTTAAAAGGGAAACTAAAGAGAAAATTCAATATCTAGAAAGGTTAAATGAATATAGCAATTTTATCCACTTCAAATAATGCCTATTCGGAAACGTTCATACAGGCCCATAAAAAACGGCTAAAAGGGAATGTAAGGTACTATTACGGCAGTTATAGTAACCTACAACTGGAAAATGAAGGCCCTATTTTGAGTGGAATGAGAAGATATGTTGCCAAGGGTGTTGAAAAAATAAAGAATGTCCCTCGTTATGCCGAAGCAAAAGCACTCATTAATTCTTGGAAAAAAAACAAGATTGATGTGATCTTGGCGGAGTATGGCACTACCGCAGCAATCTACCTTGATGCCATCCAGGCTTCAGGTATTCCTTTGGTGATTCATTTTCACGGATATGATGCAACGGCATACAAGACAATTGAAGAATTCAACAAAGAATACGAACGGATGTTTGCGTATGCAAGCTCAGTTATTGTTGTATCGAAAGTGATGTATGGTAAAGTCTTGGAGCTGGGATGCCCTGAACATAAATTGGTCAAGAATACATATGGACCAAATGATTTGTTTTTTGAATTGAAACCTAAATTCTCCAAACCCCAGTTTATCGCAATCGGGAGATTTACAGATAAAAAAGCACCGTATTATACTATTCTTGCTTTTAAAAAGGTCTTGAAGTTATTTCCAGAAGCAAAATTAATTATGGCTGGGGATGGACATTTATTGAACTCTTGCGAAAATCTTGTAGGATACTTTGGAATGGCAAATTCAGTTGAATTTGTTGGGGTAATAACACCGACAGAATTTTGCGCTTATTTAGAAGAGTCGCTCGCATTCGTTCAGCATTCGATCACCGCTAAAAGTGGTGACATGGAAGGCACGCCACTAGCGGTCCTGGAGTCGAGCGCTGCAGGTTTACCAATAATTTCCACCTTTCACGCCGGAATTCCAGATGTTATCATACATAAAGAAACAGGGTTGTTGGTGAAAGAACACGATGTTGAAAAAATGACGGCTCATATGGTCAAGATCCTTTCAGACAAATCCTATGCCAAGCAAATGGGAGCGAAAGGACGTGAGAATATTTCCAAGAATTTTTCAATGAAAAAGCATATCGATAAAATCGATGAAATTCTTTTGAAAACAAAGCATTCATAATGGAATCACTTGTTTCCATAATTATTCCATTATACAACAGGGAAAATCTCATTATTGAGACCTTAAAAAGTATTCGTAATCAATCCTATGAGAAATGGGAATGTATCATTATTGACGATCATTCTACTGATAATGGCTTTGAAATGGTAAAAAAGTTTATTGATAACGACAATAGATTCACTATCAATAAAAGACCTAGCAACCGACCTAAAGGAGCAAACGCATGCAGAAACTATGGTCTTGAAATTGCAAAAGGCAATTATATAAATTGGTTTGATAGCGATGATATCATGCATCCAGATTTTATTCTTGAGAAACTTAAGTTTTTTAAGAACAAAGAACTTGATGGTGTTATATCAAAGACCGCCATATTTACAGATGACCCAACGAATATCAAGACAAGAGAGACTAGGACCAAATTAACGGAATCGTCATTGGAGGATTTCTTATCGTTGAAAATTGCGTGGTATCTGCCGGACGTTATGTGGAAAAGGTCTTTTTTAAACGAGAAGATTCTTTTCGATGAGGAATTAATGGCGGGACAGGATCGTGATTTTCATGCTAATATGTTGCTGCATGATCCTAAACTGATAGTGATTGATAAATATTTGACCTTGTATAGAAAGCATGATGAGAACCTAACATCAAATATTGATAATCTGGAGAATGTCCGATTAAAAATATCACATATGCACAGCGTTGAAAAATTGGTAAATCATATTGATAAGAAAGGTAAATTAACAAACGGTATGAGGGTTGGTCTTTTTAGTGCCATGATTAAATATTTACCTTTTACAATGCATAATAAAAGTGATTTTAATATATTAAGATCCTTATTGAAAAAATTATCATTCTTCAATTTTAGTATTATGATAGGATGGTTAAAATTCTATACCGCTAAGCTGAGTTACAAACTATTTGGCAAGGGTAGTAGATTACTAAGATAACGCCAGTTGATAACACTCATTTATCCATATAGAAATAGGTCCATAGAAAGAATCAAGAGATCATTGGATTCCTTAAAAGGCCAATCCAATACCGATTTCGAGGTGAAATTCATGGATTATGGAAGTGATGAATCCAATGCCCGGAAAGCCAAGCAATTGGTAACCTCCCACGGATTTGCAGAATACCATTATAGTCACACACAATATCAACCATGGAATAAATGTCGGGCCTTGAATATTATAATCAAGAATTTGGATACGGAATATTGTTTTGTAGCTGATGTTGATATGCTTTATGCCACAAACTTTATTGCGAAATTACATGAGGTGAAAAACGGAGAGACGGCAACCTATTTCCAAGTTGGCTACCTGTCTGAAGAAGAGTCGAAAAAAAACATTCCATTTAATGAGTTTGTCCCTAAATTCCTTTCGACAAATGAAGCGACCGGACTGACATTATTTCCTGTAAAAAAACTCAAGGAAGTTAATGGTTTCGATGAATTTTTTCATTTTTGGGGAGCAGAGGATACCGACATGCATCACCGACTGAGGAATCATGGTATGAAAGTTCAATACTATGATCAAGAAGTACTGATCCTGCATCAATGGCACGTGAGTTATTTAAGCCAGACTAAACGAGATTTCAGCAGGGAATTCACTTTGACCAATATAGAGCATCTTAATCATGCCCATAAAGACAAGAATAAAGAATTGAAGGTCACAAAAGTGAATCCGAATGGATGGGGAGAGTCTATGACGGAAGCCGATTTCATCCAATTGAAAGAGCAGGAAATAAACATTGATATTACAAATGATATAAAAGATATTGATCATTTAATTCATTCATTATTACCATCTAGGGTCGATCAATACCTTGGTATACGAATAACCGATTCAAAAGGAACATCACTCAAGAATGAAGTCAAGAAAATATTAGGTAAAAAAGTCAATCACTATTATGCCATGCATAAGGTTAATGACCTATTGTTAATGCAACTAATAGCACATTACAGAAATAAGAATTATATTTACGAAGTATCAGAAGACGCCCATAATATTACGCTTAAAATTAAGTTGTAACCATGCCCAAAGTTGTTTTATTATCCCAGTTTGAATTACCGTATGATAAAATCGGTAGTTGGACCTCGATGTACAACTACTACCTCCAAAAAGACCATAAAATTGACTATCTCCTTTGCCCTGAACCAAAAACACATAATGCCTCTGTTGAATATTCCTTTGTCAAAGGATCATTGTTAACAAAATCCAAGAAGAAAGTCCTGAACAAACGATACCTAGAGCATATCAATGCGCTTGAAGCCATTATCGATCCTAATGAGAAGTACGTGATCCAGGTCATTGATAATTTTGGAATAGTGGATCCCCTAGAGCGATTTTTGAAAAATAAATATGATAGAACTAAATTCTATATCCAATTCTTTTATCACGGATTCCCACCTTATTATAATAATTTGAAAGGAAGGCCCTTTTTTGATAGCATTGATGAAATGGTTCTACTAACACAGGATTCATACAAAGATCATAAGGGTTTCTATACAGCTTTACCTTGTAGATTTTCAGTGCAGCATAATGGTATTGATCGACAAGTATTCAAACCGATAACAACTGAAGAAAAGAACAAATTAAAATCTAGTCTGGGTGTTGAAGGAAAAACAGTGTTTCTATGGTGTTCACAGGATAGGCCTAAAAAAGGTTTGGATTTGATTCTGGATGTGTGGAAACGGATATATGAACAGCATGACGATATTGTTTTTTGGATTATCGGAGCTAAGAGAGATGAAAATATTGAGGGAGTTGAATTTATTGGTGAAGTTCCACATAAGAAGATACATAAGTATTATCAGGCATCGTCGATTTATCTATTCCCTTCATTGAACAAGGAAGGTTTTGGATTAAGTCTTCTTGAAGCTTTGTCTTGTGGTAATCTGTGTATTGCCTCAAACAATGGAGGAATTGCAGAAGTCTTGAATTATGGGGAATATGGACAATTGGTTGATAGACCTAATTTCATCGAAGATTGGATTGTTGCTATAGAAAATGCCTTGAATCAGGTCAATGAATTTCAAATGAACTTGCCTGAAGGAATATACGACTTAAATGAATGGTGTGAGGCAATGAACGAAAAGATCAAGAGTGCTAAAATAAGCCTATCATAATTGAATGTACAGAGAAACATAGCGATCATTCCTGCCAGAGCTGGTTCAAAAAGATTGAAGGGTAAGAATAACCTAGAGTTCAGAGGTAAACCCTTAATTCAGCATTCCATAGATTATGCAATGGCCAATGAGTCCTTGATCCATGAATTATTTGTTTCGACTGATGATAGTTCTATTAAAGCCATAGCTCTTGCAAATAATATTGGAATTATCGATAGACCAAAAACATTAGCAGGTGATTCGACGCCAACGGTTGATGTAATAAAGCACGCTTTAGGGCATATTGATGAAGATGTGGATAATGTGATCCTGCTCCAAATAACGAATCCTCTGAGGCCCAAGAATTTGCTAACCAATGCATTTCGAAAGTATATTGAAGGACATCACGATAGTTTGATGACCGTTACAAGGAATCATCAAAAATTCGGAAAAATCATAGATGGAAAATTTCAACCATTTAATTATAGAATGGGCCAACGAAGTCAGGATCTAGAACCTCTCTACTTTGAAAATGGGATGTTATATATTACCAAGGCGGAAATGATAAAACAAGGAAGGATATTAGGCGATAATAATTATCCTTTCATTGTGGATCACCCATTTGCCCATATTGATATAGATACGCAATATGACCTGGAGATGGCCGATTTTATCGCGGAATATGTAGAGAACACACAGATTGAGAATGAATAACCCTTATATACAAATAGCAGGAAGAAAAGTCGGTTTGGATTATCCGCCTCTTGTCATTGCAGAGATAGGAATCAATCATGAAGGCTCCTTGAGTGTGGCCAAACAGATGGTCGATGCCGCAAAACGAGCAGGTGCTGAGGTGGTCAAGCACCAAACACATATCGTTGAAGATGAAATGAGCGGTGCTGCCAAAAAAGTAATACCTGGCAATGCCGAAGTTTCGATATATGATATCATGGAGCGATGTGCACTGAATGAACCCGATGAAATAGAATTAAAGGACTATGTGGAAGCAAACGGCATGATTTTCATATCCACGCCATTTTCAAGGGCAGCATCTGAGAGATTGGAACGCATGAATGTAACAGCGTACAAAATTGGATCAGGGGAGTGCAATAACTATCCATTACTAGAACATATCGCTAAATTCAAGAAGCCAGTGATTTTAAGCACCGGTATGAATACCATTGAAAGTGTTTCCAAGGCCGTGGCAATTTTCGATGAGCATAATGTGGATGTTGCGCTTTTACATACAACCAATCTTTATCCAACGCCTCCGAATTTGGTGCGTTTTGGAGCTATGACAGAGCTTCATGAAGCTTTCCCTGATAAAGTTTTTGGTCTATCTGATCATACGCTGACCAATCATGCCTGTTTGGGAGCAGTCGCATTGGGAGCTTCCATTCTAGAAAGGCATTTCACGGATCATATGGAGCGCACAGGACCAGATATCATTTGCTCTATGGACGAGCAGACATGTAAAGAATTAATCCAGGGTAGTAACCTTATATGGCAAATGCGCGGAGGGACCAAGGCGCCAACTAAAGAAGAGAAAGTGACCATTGATTTTGCTTTTGCTGCCGTTTGCTCCATAGCCGATATAGAGGAAGGCGACACTTTCACTAAGGAGAATATTTGGGTTAAGCGACCTGGGACTGGAGAGATATTGGCAGAAGACTTTAATTCAATTCTCGGAAAGAGAGCAAAGCGTCATATTCAGAATGATGAACAATTAACTTGGAATGATATTGAATAAATGAAGAAAATCGTATTTCTTACTGGAACAAGGGCCGATTTTGGGAAGATCAAGTCTTTGCTACAAATTCTTCAGGATGATGAGGCATTCGAGCCACATATATTTGCTACAGGTATGCATATGATCGAGAAGTACGGCAATACCGTTATTGAGATAGAAAAGTGTGGTTTCAAAAATATTTATCAATACATTAATCATACTCATGAAGCCTCGATGGATCTTACTTTGGCCAAGACCATTGAAGGATTTTCGTCTTATATCAATCGTATAAAACCAGATCTTATTGTTGTGCATGGTGATAGAGTAGAGGCATTGGCTGGAGCTTTGGTAGGCTCATTGAATAATATCTTGGTGGCGCATATTGAAGGCGGTGAAATTTCTGGTACAATTGACGAATTGATCAGGCATTCCACTAGTAAAATGAGTCATGTGCACTACGTGTCCAATGAGCTTGCAAAAAAGCGACTGATACAAATGGGAGAGCTAGAAGCGTCTATTTTTGTAATTGGCTCACCTGACATTGATATCATGTTTTCTGATACTTTACCTAGTCTAGAAGTTGCTAAATCATATTATGATATTGAATTTGAAGACTATGCAATTGCCATGTTTCATCCAGTAACGACCGAATTCGAGACCATGGAATTGAATGCCATGGAATTTGTTGATGCATTACTTGAGGACGATACTAATTATGTGGTCATATATCCGAATAATGATCTAGGTTCGGAAGCCATTTTCAAGGCTTATGAAAGGTTAGTGGGACATCCTAGGTTTAGGATATTTCCATCGGCCAGGTTTGAATATTTCTTGACACTCCTAAAAAACAGTAAATTCATTATCGGAAATTCAAGTGCAGGAATTAGGGAAACACCTTATTATGGAATTCCAGCAATAAACATAGGAACTAGACAACAAAATAGGGCGCATCATGAGTCTGTCATAAATACAGATTATTCCAAACCTTTTATTCTGGCAGGTATTAATGATGCAAGACATTTAAGCCCAAAGAAGGAAGACGTGGATTTTGGTGCTGGTAATAGTGCCAAGTTGTTTTTAGAATCGTTAAATGATATAAAAGTCTGGCAATTATCCAACCAGAAACAATTCTTGGATTTATAGTTGAGAAGAAAGAACTATGCATGTAGGATTCATCACACCGGAATATCCACTCGAGACTCTCTCAAAATCTGGAGGATTAGGGACGAGCATAAAGAATTTGGCGACCAGTTTATCCAAAGAGAGTGTAAAAGTGACCGTTTTTGTGGTCAACCAAAAAGAGGATGCAATCTTATCAGATTCCAATGTGGAAATTCACGCTATTAAATCTAAAAAGAAACACTTTGGACAATGGTATTTTAATCGTAAACAGATAAATGCCTATGTCCAAAGACATTTAGAGAAGACCAATATTGATGTGCTAGAAGCGCCAGATTGGACGGGTATTACTGCCTTTATGAAGTTTACCGTACCATTAGTGATAAGGCTCAATGGTAGCGATGGTTATTTTTGTCATTTAGATGGACGTAAGCAAAAATTCAAGAATTATATATTTG